>ERZ1292629.3462-Hain-H43-01um-R1-3462-length-12185-cov-6_pt1 | contig 12185 bp, 13 predicted proteins | sample MGYA00564399_ERZ1292629 | MGnify/ENA primary metagenome ERZ1292629 (study PRJEB36523, sample SAMEA6512636) | groundwater metagenome | collected 2019-01-08 | study: AquaDiva: Metagenomics assemblies of 32 groundwater samples | reverse complement strand
GGAGGGACGGAAGACCTCCTCGAGCGTCTTCTTGGGTGGAGGCGAGAGCAAACAGTCGAGCAGGAAGAGGCCGACCTTGAGGAGCCCACCGAGGAAGGGATCGGGCGGCTTGGCCATGGCGCGGAGCGCCGCGACAACCTCGTCCTTGGCGGCAAGAATCCCCAGCTTTACCCCCATGGCGTTCACCCCCATCGCCGTCTGTTTCATTCCCTCACGCACGATTGCCTGAGTAAGAATGGCGGCGGTCGTCGTCCCGTCACCCGCAACATCATTCGTTTTTTGGGCGACTTCTTTGACGATTTCAGCCCCCATGTTTTCCATTTTGTCGGGAAGAGTGATTTCTTTGGCGATGGAAACGCCGTCGTTCGTTATTGTCGGCCCGCCGTACCCCTTGTCAAAAACAACATTGCGACCACGCGGCCCGATAGTTATCTTGACCGCATCCGCTACGGCGTCAACTCCGCGCTTAAGTGCTTGGCGTGCCTCTTCACTGAAAATAATTCGTTTACTCATATTGTTTGGTAGTTTTTAGTTTGCAGTTTGCAGTTTTTAGAAATTCACTAAAAACTATTAACTAATAACTAATTTTTGATAATCGCTAAAATATTCTCTTCTTTGATGATGAAATATGTCTCGCCCTCCACCTTTATCTCGTCCGGCCCGTATTTTGAAAAAATGACCGTATCCCCCGTCTTTACCCGCAGGGGAATTTTTTTACCCTCTTCGCTCAACCGCCCCTCGCCTACGGCGACAACTTTGCCCTGTTCAGGCCGCTCTTTATCCACGGTTTCGGGAATTATAATCCCGAAACTGGTTTTTTTACCTTCATAAGCGGCTATCCCTTTGACTAAGACCTTGTCGCCCAAAGGAATAATTTTAGATTTTTTGTTTGTTTTTTTCATAATTGCCGGTTGTTAATATCGCTCTTAATTACTCGTTAGGTACACGGATAGTTATACAGCTTCGTGGAATAATTTCAAGAGGGTGGAAAAATCCTCCTTGCCGCGCCGAAAAAGATATGATAAAGTCTGCGAAATGGGAATTATTGCTACAATCCTGCCGTACGCGCAGATAGTGCTCGCGGCGCTCTTGATAGCGGCGATACTACTACAGCAGACAAGCGCAAATACCGGAGGCGCCTTGGGCGGCAGCGATGCACTCGGAAGTTACCACACTCGCCGCGGCGGAGAGAAAATGCTTTTCAACGCGACGATAGCGATTGCCATACTTTTCGCGTTATCGGCACTTCTTTCGCTTTTTCTAAAGTAAAAATTCCATTTTAAATTACTGGCGTTTGAATACTCAATGAACCGAGAAGACAGAACTTTTCGTTGGAAAAAACATCTTCCGACAAAGGAGGAATTACTCCTTGTCTTTAAATCGTTCTCCAAAAAAGAGCGGGTTATTTTCTTTTCCGTATTCGCCTTTTTCACAGTAGCGTCAATTATGTTCCTTTCAACGATAAACGGCCTGATTTCCGTACGCATGCCCGCCCACGGAGGAGAGATATCCGAAGGGATAATCGGCACGCCGCGGTTCGTGAACCCGGTACTTGCCATTTCCGATTCCGACAGGGATTTGACCTTTCTTGTTTATTCCGGCCTGATGAAAAAAGAACCGAATGGAGATATCGTGCCTGATTTGGCTGAAAAATACGAAATTTCCGATGACGGATTATCGTACATATTCGTGATACGAGACGGGGCGGTATTCCATGACAAAACGCCGGTCACCGCTGATGACGTTGAATTCACTATCGGGCGCATAAAAGACCCGTTCGTAAAAAGCCCGCGGCGGGCGAACTGGGAAGGGGTTTCGGTGCAAAAAATAAACGATAAAACGATAAAATTCACGCTGAAACAAAAATATTTCCCCTTTCTTGAAACGGCGACTCTGGGAATAATACCGAAACACAGTTGGAAAGACCTCACGCCGGAACAATTTAATTTTAGCGACCTAAACGTTTACGGCATCGGCTCCGGTCCATATTCAATATCATCGGTAACTAAAAACTCTTCCGGAATTCCCGCAAGTTACGAACTTAAATCCTTCCCGGACTACGCCATGGGAGAACCTTTTGTAGATAAAATAATTTTGCGTTTTTATCCGAATGAAACCGAACTTATAACGGCGTTTGATAACGGCATAGTTGATAATATAAATTCAATTGACCCGGGGAAGGCTTCAATTCTTAAAGAAAGCGGGTATAGTGTTCTGAAATCTCCCCTTCCGCGCGTATTTGCGGTTTTCTTCAACCAGAACAAGAACCAGGTTTTTGCCGATGCGGCGGTAAGAAAAGCCCTTGAGCATGCGGCGGACAAAGAACGGATTATCAGGGAAGTTTTATACGGGTATGGGACGGCGATTAACGCGCCGATACCGGAAATAAACATCCCGACAAAAAATTCCAAAGAGAGCCGAGCGGAAGAAGCAAAAAAAATACTTGAAAACGCCGGGTGGTCATTCAACGAAGCGGAGGGAGTTATGGAAAAGAAGATAAAAAAAGAAGTTACGCGCCTCTCTTTTTCTCTTGACACAGGCGACGCCCCGGAACTTAAAGAAACTGCGGAGCGGCTTAAGGAAGACTGGGAAAAAATCGGGGCGAAGGTTGAATTGAAGGTTTTCGAAATTGGAGACTTAAACCAGAACATAATCCGCCCGCGCAAATACGATGCTTTGTTTTTTGGGGAAATAGTCGGCTTCGGTTCCGACCCGTATCCATTCTGGCATTCCTCACAGCGCAACGACCCCGGTCCGAATATCGCTCTTTACACTAACACCAAAGCAGACAAAATCCTGGAAGAATTGAGGGGAATACTTGACGGGGGGAAGCGCGCGGAAAAATACCGGGAATTCGGCGTTGAAATAGAAAAAGATTCTCCGGCGGTGTTCGTTTATTCTCCGGATTTCATTTATCTTGCCGATAAAAATGTAGGCGGTATAGAACTCGGGAATATTACTGAACCTAAAGACAGGTTTCTGGGTGTAAGAAATTGGTATCTTTCGACGGAAAATGTATGGAAAATATTCTCGCGCTGGGCGGAGAGAAAATAACTGAAAATTAGAAAACTTAATAAATTATAAAAACAAAAATATGACAGGAGATGACGGAAAAAAAAGACACCCGCAAGGCGGTAGCAGAACGGGGGGATTCCATAAAGGACCACGCCACCACGGCGGAGAAAGGGGCAGTACCACTCACCGCATAGTGCACAGAACGGCCAAATTCGGCTCAAAAGGACCGAGGTCAAGCCGGCCCAGACAGGAAAACAACAATGCTCCGATTCCGGAATTGGGAGAAAATATCCGCATTGTTCCGCTGGGAGGAGTGGAAGAAGTCGGCAAGAATATGACCGCTTTTGAGTTCGGCAATGACATTTTTGTTGTTGATGCAGGATTCCAATTCAGCGAGGAAGACACCCCGGGAATCGACTATATCCTGCCCAATACCAAGTATTTAGAGGACCGCAAAGGGAAAATACGCGCTGTGTTTATCACACACGGGCACTTAGACCACATAGGGGCGATTCCTTATCTTATGGAAAAAATAGGCAATCCTCCGATATACGCCAGAAATTTCACCGCGCTTATGATAAAAAAGCGCCAAGAAGAATTCCCTCACGTCCCGCCGCTTGATATCCGCGTTGTTGAAAAAGGAGAACATGTAAAAATAAGCGGAATGCCCGTTACCTTCTTCGCGGTTACTCACGCCATACCGGATTCAATGGGTATTATTTTTGAAACCCCCTACGGCGACATTGTGCACACCGGAGACCTGCGCCTTGACCACATCGACGGCAATGTTTCGGAGATTGAGGAAGAAATTTTCAGTCATTTCAAAAAGCGCAATGTCTTGGCTCTCTTAACCGATTCAACCAATGCTGAAAACCCCGGCTTTTCGATATCGGAAAAACTGGTGTACAAAAACATAGAGGAAATAATAAAAAACACCAAAGGGCGCCTGATTTTGTCGACTTTCGCCTCGCAGGTTGAGCGTATGCTGAAAATGATTGAACTTTCCGAAAAATACGGGAAGAAAATTGTCATTGAAGGCCGGAGCATGAAAACAAACATTGAAGTCACGAAAATCGCCGGCCTGCTGAAAATCGGCAAAGAATCAATCATTACCGTCGAGGAGATGGGTAATTACCCGGAAAATAAAATTGTTGCTTTGGTTACGGGAGCTCAAGGCGAAGAATTCGCCGCGCTGATGCGTATTGCCAATAAAACCCATAAATATATCAGGCTCTCTCCACGCGACACTATATTGATGTCTTCTTCCATCGTTCCGGGGAATGAGAGGAATGTCCAAAAGCTTAAAGACAATCTTTCACGGCAAGGAGCGCACATTATCCATTATAAAACTTCCGATATTCATTCTTCGGGGCACGCGAACGCCGAAGAGTTGGCGTGGATACACGAAAAAATCCACCCCAAGTTCTTTATCCCGATTCACGGTTACCATTATATGCATAGGGTGCACGCCGATATTGCCAAACGCGTAGTGCCGGAAAATAATATTATTATTCCAGATAACGGCATGATTATAGAAATACAAAACAAAGGCGAAAAAATAGTGGCCCTGAAAGAAAAAGCTGCCAGAAATATCATTATGGTTGACGGATTTTCTGTCGGAGACATTCAGGAAGTCGTCATACGCGACCGCCAGACGCTGGCGCAAGACGGGATTTTCGTCGTCGTGGCAAGCGTGGACAGTTCTACGGGTATACTGAGAAAATCCCCCGATATAATTTCCCGCGGATTCGTCTATTTGAAAGAATCCCAGGATTTGCTCAGGCAGACGAGAAATATCGTCAAGAAAACCATTGAGGATACGACACACAACATGCGGCCAATCAACTTTGATTACGTAAAATCAAACGTGACCGACGCCGTTGAAAAATTTCTCTTTCAAAAAACCGCCAAAAGGCCGATTGTGATACCTGTTCTCATTGGTGTATAAAAATGAAACCTGAGACGCCAAGATTGCTCCACATAGCTTACTTAGCGTCCTTTTTCTACGCGCTTCACTATTCGCTGACGATTTATATTGAATCGTCTTTCCTCTCACAATTTTTCCCGGAACGTATCATCGGGGCAATTTACGTTGCGGGAGCGGTCTTAAGCATAGTCGGAGCGATAAATATACCGTCATTTTTAGCCCGCTACGGAAATTACAAAATTATAATTTTTCTTGTCTTTGCCGAGCTGATTTCCCTCTTCGGACTCGCTCTGGCAAGCACGCCGGGAATGGCGCTTGGATTATTTATCCTCCATCAAGCCCTTATCACTCTTATCTTCATATCCCTGAACATATTCATCGAAAGCCTGACGAGCGACGCGTCAACGGGACGCACCCGCGGTGTTCTTCTTACGATAATTAATTCAGCCATTCTCTTCGGACCTCTCATAGCCGGTGGATTCCTTGAAGATTCAAACTTCGGAATAATTTTCATACTGGCGATTGCTTTCCTGCTTCCTGTTCTTTTGTTAGTTTCAATAAATTTCAAAAACCACCGCGACCCGTCATACGAAAAGGTGGCGTTCCTGAAAACGGCCATAGAGGTAATAAAAAGAAAAGAGGTGTACAGAATCGTTACATCAAGGTTTCTATTGGAATTCTTTTATGCCGTCATGGTTGTTTATACCCCTATTTATCTCAACAAACACATGGGAATACCGTTTAGCGATATTCTGGGAATAATCATGCCTGTCGCCCTTTCGCCGTTCGTTATTTTGCCTTACATAATAGGAGGCATAGCCGATAAAAAACTGGGGGAAAAAGAAATGCTTATATTGGGAATTGTGATTATTTCCGCAGGAACAATGTCGCTATCGTTTGTAACCTCGGCAAGCGTTATAACCTGGACGGTTCTTCTTCTCATAACAAGAATCGGGGCGTCTCTTATAGAATCGATGTCCGATACGTATTTCTTCAAACACGTTAACGCGTCAGAAAGCGGGCTTATCGCTTTTTACGGGAATTTGCGCTCAATCGCGCTGATAGTAGGGCCTATTTTCGCCTCAATGTTATTGCTTGTTGCCGACATAAGATACATGTTTTTGGCACTTGGCATCATTATGTTTTTCGGGATAAAACACGGACTTGCCTTAAAAGACACTCTTTAAAAAAGCGCCTCCATTTGAGGCGCTTTTTTAAAGCACTAGCGGGGTTTACTGAACCACGATTATTCCCTGGTCTACGGTATTGTTTTTATTGCTGTAGCTGTATGTTCCTTTGTCTACGAAAGTATATTCGTAAGTTCCGCCGGAGCCGACGGTTTTATTTTGGTTAAAAGCGCTGTAAATGATATTCGCGGAATCGGTCGACCCCACGCGCATCGCCTTGCCGCCGGAATTATTGACGAATCGCACAGATTTGCCTCTTGGTATAGTAAGCATTTGCGGAGAAAATCCTGATTTTAGATAATAAACGAGATAAATTCCGTCCGCGGTAATAGCCGGCAATCGTTTTGACGTTGGATTACTTGTTGCCGGCACGGTTGGTTTTTGAGAAATTGACGAAAACCAACTATCGCCGGACGCACCCGAAGAAGGCGCTTCCGCACTGCGGTTTTCCCACCATAAAGAACCAATTACGAATATGGCGACGATAACTCCTGCTAATAAAATATTCTTAGAATTTTTTTGCATACAAAAATTACATTTTAAGCGGCGTCTAAGCGGCGTCTAAGCGGCGACATCCCCGCATAAGAGACCGTTCTTATATAAGTATATCGCGCGGGAATATTAGCGCTACTGGTTTTTCCACCGTTTGCCGAATCAAAAGAAAGGTATAATAAAAACATAACTAACCCGACCCAAACAATGCGGGAAAATTCAAATAAGACAAAACGGGGGCGCAGAAAAAAATCTTACGTGACCAAAGCAATTTCGGCGCGGCCGCCGGAAAGAAAATTCGTAAGCAAAGAAGAGTTCGGGGAAATGTTAAAACTTCTTTTGACGCTCGAAAAACTGTCTAAAAATCTTGTTTCAGAACTGAGTGTTGAAGATATCTTAACGGGAATAATGAAAACTCTGGGGGAAGCTCTGGGAGCAGTCTGGGTAAACATATGGGAGCTGACCCCGGACAAAAAAGGAACATTTATCAGGCAAGGATATGGGCGCAAAGGTACGGAAGTTTATATAAAACACTCGCGAGAACATCCGCTTAAAATAGGCACTGCTTTCATAGGCCGGGCACTTAAGACCAAAAAAACATGGTCGTCGAGCGATATGTGGACAGACCCGCATTTGCCGCGTACCTGGATTGCCAGAGTAAAAGAACAGGGCTTCCGGGGCATAATATGCACCCCGCAAATAGTTGAATCGGCTAAAGTCGTCGGCGGTATGTGCGTTTATTTCGACCATGTCCGCCAGTTGTCTGATTTTGAAATGCGTCTTATTACCATTGCCGCCAATCAAGCGGCGGTTTCGGTGGTAAATGCAAATATATACAACGAATTATTGGGTGAGCGTGATAAAACTTTAGCGACCATAAACAGCTTAAACGAAGGGGTTATTCTTTACGACAATGACGGGCGCATTATCCTGACAAATCCGCGGGCGCAAGAAATACTAATGATAAATTCCAACGAAGCGGTCGGAAAGATTCCGGCGCGCGAACCCGCCAAAAAAGACTATTCAATGAAAAATCTTTACGAAATAAGTAATATCATGCTCGCGGATTATGAAACAAAACAATATATCATTGAAACCCCCGGAAAAATAATACTGGAAGTCGCCGCCGCTCCGGTACACGGCATAAACCGAAAAAAAATCGGTTACATCAGGACTCTCCGCGATGTAACACGGGAAAAAGAAGCGGATATGCTCAAGTCAAGATTTATAACCACCGCCTCTCACCAATTGCGTACTCCGGCGGCGGGCCTCAGGTGGTCGCTTGACGCCCTAAGAAACGGTAGCGAGGGGAAGCTTACGGAATCCCAGCAAAATCTAGCCGATAAAGCATACAAAACCATGGAAAATTTGGGTGCTTTAATTGATAATTTGCTTAATATTTCCATGGCTACCGAGGAAGAACATGGATTTAAATATAGTTTTAAGGAAGAAAATTTGCTCAATATAGTAAATGGCGTCATTGACGAATTGTCGACAGAAAATAAAGAGCGCGGGGTTGGAGTAGTTTTAAATAAACCGGAACACGCGATTCCCCCGGTGGCATTGGATAAAAAAATATTTTCCATGGCAATCTACAATCTTATAGACAACGCCGTAAGATATTCATCACCGGGAAAAACGGTGTATGTTTCCATCACCCCGACGGAACGGCAAATAGCCATTTCCATTAAAGATTCCGGAATCGGCATACCCAAAGAGGAGCAAAGGCACATTTTTTCAAAATTCTTTCGCGCGCCAAATGCCCAGCTTTTCCAGACCGAAGGGTCGGGATTGGGACTTTATCTTACAAAAAGTATCGTTGACCGCCACAACGGGGAAATTAAATTCGAATCAAGGGAAAACGAAGGGACGGAATTTTCAATCTATCTGCCTACGGAAAAAAGCAAAAAGCCTCTCTAAAGTAAAACAGCCGCTTTGCTTAGACAAAGCGGCTGTTCCGGATAAGGTAATCTTAATTTAGTATCGCGACTCTTTATCGAATACGGTTTGTTGGGATGAACCGAAAACTCCCTCTTTCTCAAGCATTTTTGTCCGCAAAACAGCGCTTACGTATCCGAAGACCAATCCAACCATTGTAAGCACCCAAAACGGCACCATGGCGGCGGCTGTCGACATGCCCGGAGCGAAGTTACCGAAAACATAGGCGAAATATCCGGCATAGGAGATGAAATAAGCGGGCGCGAGTTCCAGCCAATCGGTAAGCTCAAGCATGACGATAAGGAATGCCGCCGTAAAGACGGTAAGCGCAAGGCCCCATGCTTCGCCGAATACGGCGTTGTAGAAAGGAACCGCCCAAAGCGTGGCATACCCGAATAGAATGCCTCCGGTAAGCCCCAAAACCTCCTTGTGGAGACGGGATGGCTTGGCTCCGGCAATGAAATAAAGACCCCAGCTGATAAAAACGGGCCATACCGGGTACCCCGCCCACGCCGAGAGAAGTATTGAAAGCGCGGCTAGTGCACCGATGATTATGGCGACCGGAATAAATTTGGTGACTGTTAACATAATATTTTAAAAAACTATTAAAGCCCGACGTGGCTTACCTTAAATTGTACCCCCCATTGAGAAATGGGCTATTTTTTTGTCCACAGGGGGCAAAAGAAAAAGGGAACCCTGTGAGGGGTTCCCTTGTACTGCTTTGGCTGTGCCAGCTACGAGAGCCGGCGCCGCCCGGAGGTCAGGCCGCCTTGGCGAACGCCAGGTGGACGACCGGGGCCTTGCTGGCCTGGTGGACCGGATCCACCTGCTTGGCGAACTTCTCGATGGAGTCGAGCATCGCCCTCCAGGACTCGGTTTCCACGAGGAAGCGCTTCGGTTTTTCGCCGGCAAGCTCGATCAGGGTCATGTTGGCGCCGAAGGGCACCGCGATGGCGCTGATGGTATTCTGCCCGTTGCCGACGAGGTATTCGACGCATTCCGGGTTCGACTTGTCGATTTCGATCGCCTCGATGTCGACCGTAACCGAAGATGCGCCCGTCCTGATCGTGGCGGACTGCACGTTTTCATTGACGGAACCGAAAACCGCACCGAGTGCCAACGCTACCGCGAGAGACAGCTGTTGCTTTTTCATGTAGTGTGCCTTTTCGTAAGATTGAAGAACATCGCGTCTTCGGCGGGATGCCACAAACGAAAATCGACCCCAACGGCCGATTGGTGCTATGGTAGCAGGGGTGGAAAACAATGTCAAGAAGCGGCTAAAGCGAAATAATTGACCCTACGGCAACCCCGATTCCGATAGCCGCGCCTCCTATGGCCGCCATCTGGAGTCCGCCTTTAAACGGATTCACGCGTGAAAGATAACTACCGCCGGCGCCCAAAATAAAAAGAGCGATAAGAGAGAGACCGATGGAATACCAAAACGCCTGGCTTCCTATCATTACTATATACGGGACAAGCGGAATGAACCCGGAAACAAAATAAGACACAAACATAATCAGCGCCCCGCGTAAAGAACGCATAATCGGGAGGTCGGCCCTTGCGGCATATTCTTCAGCCGACTGGTCGGAAAGGAAACTCCCAACCGCCATTGAAAACGCCTCAACGAAAATTAAAACCACACCCGTCAGAAGAATGGTGCTTTTCTCCATACCGGCGGCGGCAACGCCGGAGAGAAGACCGACCGTGGAAACCAGACTGTCCTCAACGCCAAAAACGAAATTGCGTACGGATGAATTTGAAACCTTTTTTTCTTTTTCTAAAAGCATGAGATTTTAAATAATTGGCTTCTTCGCGCTTCCTCCCAGAGGTCTGTTCATGAGAGCGAGCGAAAGAGACATAAGGGAGATAGAAATATCCCTGAAAAGAACTTGGAAATTCCCCTGATTAAATATAACTATGGCAATAAGCATTAATGTTGCCATGGCGGAAGGGATAAATATTTTTCTGCCGGAAATAATCCAGACGGCGATTATTATTTCAAGAACACCGAACCCGTGAAGAAGCGCGGTATCCGGAACTATTCCCATCATAAATTTCGGGAAATATCCGAGCCACGAGTCCGGGTCAAAGAAAGCGTTTATCGGCGGGAAAACAAAAGAAAATGCCACCCCTGCGCGCAAAAGAAAAGTGGAAAATTTTTCGCGCTCCATTTTTATTTATTCAACGATTATTGCCCCGGTGTCTCCATTAAGAGCATGATTGTGATACTTCCACGTCCCATTTTTGGCAAACGTAAAGGTATAACTTTCGCCGTTTGCACACTGGTCAAACGCGCCATTAGCCGTATCGGGGCAATGCGCCGACCTCGTCGTCCCGGAATACTTTTCATGGGTCGGGTGCGGGTCGGACGCAACCCACATGCGCCCGCCGCTTTGATTTACGAACGTTACTGATTGACCGGCCTTTATTTTTACAGTTGCCGGAGAAAATCCATTCTTGGTATACATAACCGTAGTCGTTACCCCCGCTGTAACAATAACCCCGTCCGCAGGTTGAGCCGACTCAACTTGTGAAGTTTCAACCGCGGCTGGCGCGGTAACACCTTGCCGCGACATGTAATACCAGATTCCTCCTATGGCTAAAACTATTAAGACTGCCAATACTGTTTTGTTCATTGTGTAAATATTTTATATTTAATACAAAACAATTATACCAGAAACTAAACCTCGTTTTTCTTTTTTGCCGCGCGCGATTTTCGGGAAAAGGAAAATTTCTTAAGGCGCGGGAATGGCTTCGTTTCTTTTTTCTTCTTCTTTGCCGGTTTGATTCCGATATTTTTAACCTTGCCTTCCAGGCGATGGGCGTACCAAATCTTCATGCGCCTGCCTTTGTGCTTTTTAGGAATTTTTTTCATACAGACAATCACATAACCGGTCTGCGCCGCAATAATCGCAGAAACCACCTATCAAGTCCCCACCAGCCGACGGTGCGCCAGGCAAGAATCAAGAAAATTTCAATGAGAATAAGGAGCGGATTGATACTGACTGTTCCCGCAAAAAGAAAATTGAAATTCATAAGCGCTCCGAAAAAAGCGGCAATGCCGGACAAAAGACCGACGATAAGCCCCAAGCCGACAGCCACTTCACCGTAGGCAACCACGTAGGAAAAAATAGTAGCGTTATCCAGGGCAAAACTGTTTATGAGCCAGGCATACCATTGAGAAACATTCGGATGTGCGCCGGTAGTTTTGGCAAGCGCTCCGTTTAAAAATCCGGAAACGGCAGTCCCCGCTCCGTCGCCCACCCATGCCGGATTATTTATCTTTTCCCATCCCGCCGCAAGCCAGACCCAACCTACGTAAACTCGCAAGAGAAGCCAGAACCACGCCATCCTCGTATCCGAAAAAAGAAAGCGGGAAATTCTCGATTCCGGGAACATTATTTTTGTATCCATTTTTCTTTAAAAATTACGGTTCGACTGGCTCAATATAATACTGAGCTTGCCGAAGTATTATTTTATAAATGGAAATCTCAGTTTCTCCGATTGTTAAATTATACAATACGACGACGGAAACGGGGAATCAAAAAACTCGCCAAGGCGAGTTTTTTGAGTGGGCACGAAAGTCATACCAACATTTTGCAACACTGGAAGCTTTCCCTTACGGT
>ERZ1292629.3461-Hain-H43-01um-R1-3461-length-12187-cov-9_pt1 | contig 12187 bp, 13 predicted proteins | sample MGYA00564399_ERZ1292629 | MGnify/ENA primary metagenome ERZ1292629 (study PRJEB36523, sample SAMEA6512636) | groundwater metagenome | collected 2019-01-08 | study: AquaDiva: Metagenomics assemblies of 32 groundwater samples | reverse complement strand
TTAGTTAGCACCCTTACAAAAATTAGGCAAAAAATAAAATTTTAATTTGGTTTTTCATACCTTGACTAATTCAAAATATTTCTGTAAGGTAAGCATAGTACAGCGGAGAACGATTTTTCGCTTTTGACAAAAGAATAAGGAACGGTTAATATTGAAAAATAGGAGAACATATGCGACCCGAAGAATTCGAGAATACTCTAAACGAGTCGGAGGCTGATCAGCATCTGTCCGATATACCGGAAGCCATCCCTAATATGAACTCAATAGAGGAGATCAAACCTACTATGGAAGCCAAAAAAGAAATAAAACCCGAAGAAAAGGAAAGGTACAATCCTTCTGAGAAGGAAAAGTACTGGCAGGAGTTTTGGGAAAAGGAAGGGATCTACAAATTTGATCCTGAGCAATCAGGGATTCTTTTCACCGTGGATACCCCTCCACCTACAATCTCAGGCTCTCTGCATCTTGGGCATGTCTTTTCGTATGTCCAAGCTGAGGCAGTGTCCAGATTCAAAAGGATGTCTGGCTACAACATACGATATCCTATGGGCTTCGACAACAACGGTCTGCCTACCGAAAGGTTGGTTGAAAAAGAAACCAGAGTGAGAGGCCAGGATGTGCAGCGGAACGAGTTCGTCAAGTCATGCCTTGCAACCACCGAAAAATACAAGGAAGCCTATAAGGGGCTTTGGAGGTCGGTGGGAATGAGCGTGGATTGGAGGCTTGAGTACTCCACCATTGCTCCCGAGGCACAGAAGTTGGCACAGTCGGTGTTCAAAGAACTTTATGAGAAGGGGCTGATTTACAAGAAAAACGCTCCGGCTCTTTATTGTTCGGAATGCCACACATCTTTCGCGCAGGCCGAGAAGGAAGATGCGGAAAAGGAAGCCGTCTTCTTCGACCTTCTGTTCAAGACAGAGGGTGGGCAGGATTTGATTATCTCCACTACAAGGCCGGAACTTCTTCCAGCCTGTGCGGCAGTTTTTGTGAATCCTAAAGACGAGCGGTATAAACATCTCCTCGGAAGGAAAGTCAAGACTCCGCTTGGCAAGGAAGTGGCGGTTTTGTCGGACGAGAAAGCCGAGATAGAAAAAGGCAGCGGTGCAGTGATGTGTTGCACTTATGGAGACGAGACAGACATCTATTGGTCTAAAACTTACGGACTGCCGGAAAGAATCATTCTGGACAGAGACGGAAAGATGCAGAGCGTGGATGAACTGCCAGAGCTTAACGGCTTGGCACCAGATGTAGCCAGAAAAACGATCATCGAAGGCCTTAAAAAAGAAGGATTGGTCAGAAAGGAGGAAAAAATCAAGCATAGCATCGGCGTCCACGAAAGGTGTGGTAGGCCGATTGAATTTCTGCCGACCACTCAATGGTTTGTCAAAATGCTTGACATGAAAGATCGCCTTCTCGAGGCTGGAAGCGAGATCAACTGGCATCCGCCCTACATGGAAAAAAGGTATCAAGAATGGGTTTCCGGCTTGAAGTGGGATTGGTGCATTTCCAGGGAGCGGTTTTACGGCGTTCCAATTCCTGTTTTTAACTGCGATAGTTGCGCCGAGATTGTGATTCCAGAGGAAAGCGAATTTCCAATGGATCCGAAAGTGCAGAATCATGTAACGGCTTGTCCTCATTGCAAAACTGGGAAGCTAATCCCGGAAAGTAATGTTTTGGACACTTGGTTCACTTCTTCTTTAACCCCCGACATCAATAACGGGAATCAATTGAACGGATCCTTAAAGGGTACTATGTATCCTATGTCCATGCGGCCACAAGGCCATGACATAATCAGGACATGGGCTGTCTATTCAATTCTCATGGGATTGTATAGACACGGCGAAGCGCCTTGGAGGGATCTGATAATTTCCGGGCACATTTTGGTGAAGAAGGGCGAGAAGATCAGTAAGAAAACTGGAGGAGGAAAGTACAGCCCCGAAGAGTTGATTGCGGACAAATCCGCCGATGCCATTCGCTACGCAATGTGCGGAGCGGCATTGGGAAGGGACGCTTATTTCGACGAAAAGGAAGTCGAAAAGGGAAGAAAGCTTGTGACCAAGCTTTACAACGCCGGCAAGCTGGTTTTGGGAAAATTGCAGGATTTCGATCCGAATGCCGAATCTTCTGGAGAATGCTGTGAGGCATTCGACAGGTGGATTCTGCAGAGGTCATTAGAGACGGCCAAAGGAATGGCCAAGGCTTTCGAGAACTACGAGTTCTTGCAGGCCCGTCTCCTTTTCGAGGACTTCTTCTGGTCGGAATTTTGCGACAACTACCTGGAGATTGCGAAGGGAAGACTTTCAATAGATCCAGGAGAAAAAGAGAGATCCTCTGAAATGCTTTCCGCCCAACACGCAGCTTACCAAACCTTCCTAAATATCCTAAAGATGGCGTCTCCTTTTACCCCTCACATCACGGAAGAAATGTACCATGCCGAGGTGACTAAAAGGGGCGATGCCGAAGGTGCGCGCGAGTCAACTGATTCGAAAAGCGACAAAGGATATTTCTACAGGAGCGAAAGGGGCAAAAGCATTCACAATGCAAAATGGCCCTCTGCCGCAGCGGAACCTGCCGGAACTGAAATTATGGATGGAGCCAAGCTGGCGCTGTTCATCATTTCCGAAGGACGGAAGGTTAAAACCGTCAAGAAAATCAGGTTTGGGGCAAGCGTCTCCCTGATGGAAATCAAGTGCCCGAAGGCCCAACACAGTCTTTTAAATCCATTTTTAGAAGACATTGCGTTTGCCATGTGGGCCGAGAGAATCACTGTCGCATACAGCGAAGAAACCGAAGTGTCGATTGAACAATAACCGACACGGAGACCTCGTCTTAAAACAACGAGGTTTTTTATTTTACTATTGACTTTAATAGTTAATAAAGTATCATAAACTTAAATCGTCGCTAAACAAGCTTGTGGCTTGGTATTAATGAAGCGGCGTTCGCACTTTGTCATTTTTAGTTGGAAAGGAGGTGATTTTTTTGAATGACAAACCGGTAGTTAATCAGAAGGACGACAAGAATGTCGATTGGCAGATGGATGTCGTCGAGTTCGACAACGCCGGTTGCCTCGTTAATGGCAACTGAGTTGGAACGATCCCTATGGGGCATTTGTCTTAACTGGCATTTGCCCCTGTTTCTTAACCAAAAGGAGACGCTCATGAAGGCTACGATTAATCGGTGTGCCTCTTTTGTGAAGAAAAACGGAGTTTACGCGTTCTATGTAAACTTTGGCTTTATCTTCCTAAGGGGGAAGGCGGTAAGACTTATGGACGACCTGTTGGCTTCGGCAGACTCTGAAGGGTTGCTGAATCTTGGAGTTGTGCCGGAAAGTTTTGCTCAATACTTGGACGCGAAAAAGATACTTGCATAGGAGAGAAGCCATGAAAATGGTAGAAGGTTTTACCCGGCAAGAATTGCTGGAGTTGTCATGGGCAAAGCCCATGATGGGTCAGATAGAGCTTACGAGGGATTGCAATCAGTGGTGCATTTTTTGCTACAAAGATTGCGGTCCCCAGAAGAACTACGCTGTCCTTTCCACGGCTCAATGGAAGACTATCATCCTGAAGCTTAAGAAGCTGGGAGTTCGCCGTTTGCATTTCTCCGGTGGAGAGAATTTTTTGCATGAAGGATTCGAGGAGCTGGTGGCTTTCGGCAAGGAACAGGGGTTTGAAATATGGATGACGACAAACGGCACATTCAACTGCAAGGAGGTATCTAAACATTCCGACAACATCATCTTTTCAATCCACGGACTGGAATCCACCCATGATTCGATAACTAAGCTGACTGGGTCTTTCCGGCGCGCCTGCGACCATATGGTTGAAGCTTCGGCATCGACCAATGTTTCGGTCAATATGGTCCTGGTGAAGCGCAACTACGGCGAGATCTACGATGTCTTCACATACGTCAATGGGCTTTGTCGGCTTAACATGTTTCACGCAACCATTCCGATTAAGGCTATTTTCGGTGCCAACTATGAGCAAGAAGCTTTGGTAATCACCAGGGAGTTGCTTGACGATTACAGGGCGATAATGGCGCGAATCCCTGCCCACCAGATAGGGTTGAAGCACGGTATCATGAATATCTACTTCAACGATCTGGCCATGTATACTTCGCAGGCGATTCCGTTGCCGAATTGTGCTGCTGGTAAGTACAAGATCGTCATCGATTACGATGGCGAGGTCTATCCTTGCAACTTCTTCCATTACGAAGGGTTCCGTTGCGGAAATATTCTGACCGGCGATGCGCTGGAGATTTGGCTTAATGGCAGGGGGTTTAATCGCTTCCGTGAGCTGGCCTTACAGGAAGTTATGCCAGAGAAGTGTCATGTATGCGTCAAGAAGCACAAGTGCATGGGCGGGTGCATGGCGTGGACTAAAGAATACCTGAAAGGAGGGTTCGGAAATGCCATCGACCTTAGGTGCGAAGCTGGGGATGCATTTGTTGGAGGTTGAGATAACCACTAGATGCAACCTTGATTGCCGGCATTGCTATAACCGCAACAGGGAAGTTGCGGACATGCCGGTAGTCCAAGTTATCTCGTTGCTGAAATTTGCCGAGGAGAAAGGAGTCTCCTCGTTCGTAATTTCGGGCGGAGAGGCGTCCTTACACCCGCAGTTTGATTATTTAGCAGAGTCTCTGCTGAAAATCAAACCTGGTGTGAGAACGGTTTTGCAAACAAACGGAATTGCCAAGAAAAAACCTCTCGGCCTATTAAAAGGATTTAAGGTCGTCCATATAAGCTACGAGCCGGACGGTTCCGAGGTTAGAAAGGCTACCAGCAGTGAACTCGTTCAGTTCGCGTTGGACCTATTGGGAGAAGGAGTCTACGCATATCTGTTTGCTACTGTACATCAGGGCAATATCGACAAGATAGATGCCATGGTCGCAACAGCTAACAGAGCGGGGTTGAATATAGGATTCAATCTCTGCATTCCAACTCACGAGAATCCTGAGCTGGCCTTATCTCCAGAGCAAACATTAGCAGCAAGTAGGAAGTTGCATGGTTTGTTTTTACAGAAGAAAATCCTCCGGTTTACCTCTCCGCTGGCCGCTATCTTTCAAGATAAGCGGTCAGAGAGATACATAGGAAACCGTGGTGGATGCACGGCGGGGATCGCAGCTTGTTCCGTAACCGTTGACGGCGACGTTATTCCTTGCCCATTTTTCAGGACTATTACTGCGGGAAACATCTATGAGCAGGACTTGGAAAAGATTTGGTTCAGCTCAGAGGTTTTTCAAGCGCTGAGAAACAGAAGTAAATTTGATGATCCGTGCGGATCTTGCAAATTTATTTCTTACTGCGCAGGGTGCAGAAGAAGAGCCCTGGCTCTCTCGGGGAAGATAACGGGGCCCGACCCCGGTTGTTTTTTAAGATTACTTTAGACCATAGCGGACAGCAAAAACTGCCCGCTCTTTTTTTGCACAATTTTATGACTTGTATATAATTTGACGAATTGTATTTATTTTAAGCGCTCTAAAAATGACGAAACTTGTTTTTTAACTGGAGGAAAGTGGCATTCGGTTAATAACCACCTTATTAGAAGTGTAAATTGCGTGATATTTGCGCAAGAAGTGGTATAATAAAAAAATGCTAGATCAAAAATTTTGGGAGGAGTATTTTAAGGTTTATGACGTTTTGAATATTGTGGTTCCGTATCAAGAGTTAATGACCGCGTTAGAAAATGAATTTGACCTAAGCCATGACGATATTGTATTAGATGTTGGCTCCGGTACGGGAAACTTGATGATAAAAATAAATGGAAAATGTAAAAGGGCTATTGGCTTAGATTTTTCTGAAGCTGGAATAAATATTAAAAATGGAAAATAATTTTTTAACAATAGGAATTCCCATAAGAAACGAAGAAAAAAATTTAGAATCGTTTATTAAATCATTAAGCACAGCCATTAACATACTATGTCATACATTGCCGAAACTTAAAATTGAGGTTTTATTTTGTATAAATAATACAACGGATAATTCGAAAGACATTGTCAGGAAAATAGCATTTGAAAATATTTCCAATGTTTCCCTCATTGAAAGTGAGCCAGGAAAGATGAATGCTATTACCAAAATTGCACATACGAGGTTGTTTAAAGATAGTATGAATTGCTTTATAGATGCCGATATTATATTAGAAAAAAATTGTCTATTAAATTTAGTACAAGATTTACTCGATCATAAAAATATTTTTCTTGTATATTCTTCTGTTCACCCTAATCAAAACGAACGGCAAGGTTTTATGCAGAAAATACAGAAGACACACTATAACCTAAGGGAACACATTAATGCAAGAAAATATTTTCACGGAAGAGCATATATAATAAGGTCTTCTGAAATATTAGAAAGAAATCTTCGCTTATCTAATAAGCACCCTAATTGGGGGCTTATAAAAGGACCGTATGTTGACGATATTTATCTTTCTCGTGTTATTTTTCACGAATATGGACCAAAGTCTATCAGAGAAGTGACGCGAGCCAAGGTTTTCTTTTTTCCTCCCAAAAACATTAAAGATTTTTATTTAGGACAAAGAAGATTGTTATTAGAAATAGAGCGCCTGAATTTATTATATCCAGAGCATGTTTACATACAAAAAAAATATTTTAAAAAGAAAATTAACTGGTCTTATTTTTTGTATGCAAAATTAAGCGATTTTTTTAAGTATTTGCCCTATTTTTTTATTGAAGAAGGTACGCGTTTATTGATACGATTTGAAATATTGTTGATATCAATAGGGATTATAAAAATTAAATCAATTTGGAATCCCTTAAAGACTACAAAATATGGAAAATATTAATTTAACTAAACTTAACATAGGTTGTGGTAGGGATATACTAAAAAAATTACCCAAGCCATGGCTTAATGTTGATGTTGCTGGCGGTAGCGCTGATTTCAAATGCGACATACGCCACCTTCCTAAAGAATGGACTAATCGATTTGATGAGGTCCGCGCATCGCATGTTTTAGAACATTTTTTTATGGATGAGTTTAATGCAATAATTACTGAATGGGTGCGGGTTTTAAAACCAGGCGGCCAATTGCGATTAATAGTTCCCGACTTAGATATTATTATTAATGCTCTAGTATGCGGCAAAGACTCTAAGACAAGAAGCGTTGTTTCTATAAATGAAACTACTCCGATTATGACCCAGATATTTGGTTTTGGGTATTGGTCGCGTAATACTGAATCAGAGTGGAGACATCGATTTATTTTTAATAAGAAACTATTAAAGCAATTGCTTGTTCGCCAAAAATCATTGGAAAAAATATTAACTTATAAAAAAGAAAAAGACCCTACGGCGTTATTTGGAATAAAAGATGACTCCCAAAACTCATTTTCTTTACTAATAAAGGCGAAAAAGAAATTTAATCAAGGTTGATCTCCTGCATTAAATCAGTATTAATTTTAAAATTTAAAAAATGAAAGATAAACAATTATTGACGGTTTCCTTAATTTCAAAAGAAGCGACGATAGAAAAAAATAAAGTAAGCGCGGTATTTCTTATTGGGTTTTTTGATGAAAAAATTATAGTTACGCGAAACGAACGCGGATGGGATATTCCGGGCGGATACCTTAAAAAAAAAGAAGAACTCCTTGAGGGTCTTCGCCGAGAAACAGAGGAAGAAGCAGGAGTCTTTTTTACAAACGCTGTTCCTTTTGCAAAATTATCAGCGTCAAATAAAAATAAGCATATGGTTTTTTTTGCCAGCAATTCTTGCACATTGAGTAATTTTATAAAAAAGTCGGATGTGTTTGAACGCGATTTGCTGAGCGTTAAAATTTTTATTAAGCATTACTATGGCGACAAAGATCTAATGTTTGATTTAATCCAAAAGGCCCAAGAATCTCTAAAATAAGAAAGTTATATTATTATTATGTTTAACCCAAAAAAAACGCTAATTAGGCGTTTTGTTTTTAAATATAGTGGCAATCGGCTATTATATAATCAAGCCCATACTTTTCCAATCGTTTTATTTCTTCAAGATTGTCAATCGTCCAAGTTGCTACGGTTAGGCCTGTCTTATGAGCTTTTAATAATAAATTTTTACTGACTAAATATTGTTGAGGAGCGATTCCCGTTGCTTTACATTTTAATGCAAACCTAATGGGCATTACAGCGTAAAATATATGAAATAGGTTTCTTTTAGTAGATATATTAACAAGAAGCCATCTATGTTTTATTTCTTCACAGCCAGACAATTGCAAAATAATATGCGGGTAAAATGAAGATACAATAATTTGATTTAATAATTGGCTCTGTCGCAAAACTTTAATCAGCGGTTCAATGCTTATTTTTTTATCTTTTATATCTATTTGGATTAAAAAAGAAGGAGGAACAATCTTTAAAACTTCTTCAACTGTTAAAAAAGAAAAATTATTTTTTGTTGCTTCTTTTTTTAATTCTTCAAGAGTATAATCTTTTATATTTCGTTTTAATTGAGAAAATTTCGCGTCGTGAAAAGCAATAAATTCGCTATCTTTTGTCTGTCTTATATCAAACTCTGCTCCCCAGACATTTTTATTTTGGAGATCCGTTAATAATTTTTTCAGGGCTTCTTTATTGCATATTGTTTCATTGACAATCCGATGGGCGATAATGAACGGTTTTTCCATTTTTTTAAATAATATCTTTAGCGCACCTGAAACCTATATTATCATATTTTTTATCCGCGTATTCTATTGTTTTATAAAAACATTGGGCGGTGGTCTCATTATTGCTCCACGAGCCGCCTTTTATGATATAAGAATTTTTTTCGTCGCCTGTGGTGTCTGTCCATTCCCAAACATTGCCCGCCATATCATATAAACCATAATAGCTTTTGCCTAAAGGATATTTTTCAACAGGAGTAGTTCCTTTGTTTTTTCTCAATATATTGCAAAAATTAACATCAAAATTATTGCCCCAAGGATATATTCTTTTATCGCTTCCCCTTGCCGCCTTTTCCCACTCTTCCTCTGTTGGTAATCTTTTTCCGCTAAAATTAGCGTATGCTTTTGCATCATACCACGAAATATTATAAATAGGATAGTTTTCTTCGCCCTTTGGCATTTGTCCGTTTTTCCAGTGTTCGGGAAAATGATAACCGGTTGCCTTAATAAATTTTTGATATTCTGCGTTGGTTACAGGTGACTTATCTATCAAATACGAATCTAAAAATATTTTTTTAGCGTTTAATTCCCCTCCGGAATAAAAATAACCGCCCGGAATTAATTGCATTTCGCTCGGAAAAACTTTTTTTTCATCGGTTTTTTGGTCAGAATAAATAGTTTTTTCCCAAAGCAGTAAAAATAAAGATAAATATGTTTGTCTGATTGTTCTATCCGAAATCATCAGACCTTTTGGATTTTGGGGATTCCACGAAAACATAAATAAAAATTTATCAGAAATTAAAAGTCCGTCGGAAAACGGATAATCGCTTTTTTCTAAAAATTTAACCTTTATTGATTCGCGATTCCACATACTATTTTTTTCCGCGTCTTCTTCTTTTGGAACTAATATATATAAAGTTATTTTTTTCCGAGACAACTCTTTCAAAAAAGAATCAAAAACTTTTTTCTCATAAATATTATAAGGGCTGTCAACACTGGCGATTAAGTACATTTTTTCTTTTGAATTATCCATCGCCCTATACAGCATTTGTCTTAAAGACAAAAAGGTGCTGAAAGTTTCCACCGACAAAGAATCATTTTCTTGCTGGATTTTTTTATCAAGCAAAAGAGATGGCAATTGATTTTGTATTTCGGAAATTTGTTTTTCTTTTTGCAAAAGCATTCCTTTTATTTCTTCTGCGGACACGGAATTAAATAATTGCTTTTTCCCCGAAATATTTTCTTTCTGCAAAACTTCTTTTTCTATAAGCTGGTTTATAATCTGGTAGACGGCCGCTCTGTTAATATTCAATTCTTTGGCAATAGTTGAAGCCGGAAGGGGACCGCTAAAAAAACACAGGGAAAAAACATCTCTTTCTTTTCCTTTTATGTCAAGAATATCTAAAAGATTTTCTAATAGCGGATTTTTTTTATAATTTTTCTTTATCATAATTTATCTTTTTTATTATAACATATTTTAAAACAATCAAATATATAATACCCTAAATTTTCAATAGCGTCAATACATATTATTGTTGTCATAACTATTGACAACACTTCTTGATTTTAAGTATGATGAGTTTGAGAAACTGAGATTTTATCTTGAGGCAATCAAGAATCTCGGTTCTAATGTGTAGCTCTTTTACAAAAGGGAGTGAGCTATGTCTCGGTTCGTGTCAAGGCTGGTGGTGCTTGGGGTGTTTCTGTTCTGTGTGAACACTGTGATGGCGACTGGTCAAACCGCTACCATCTCGCGTGGACAAACGAAAGTTTGGCCCATAAATCCCGGAGACACCTTGACAGTGTACTACAATCCCGACGGGAGACCATGCACTGTCATCTGGTGGGATATGTGGTACTACAATTGGTTTCGGCGTCCATATACCACGATGAACATGTTTGGCGGTTACCGCAATGTGTGGAATTTGATCTATACCAGCGCGGTTCAGCCGATTCACTACAGCTGGCAGTTGTACCTAGGCCAAGGGACGCAGTGCAAAATCGTGTTCAAGAATTACACGAACGGCGATTTCGTGTATCTTCAGATTAGATAGGAGATGCACGAAAAAAAACCGAGTATGGTGCGATCACCGCGCTCGGTTTTCTTATTTTATTTTCTATTGATAAATGTTGAAATAATACAACTTATTAAATATGCTTCTAAAATAACAGGCAATAAAAAACTAAACAAAAACAGAAGAATTATGTAGTTCTGCGACCCATTAATAATCAAATTATCAATAAAGCTTTTAGTGATAAAAAGGTTGTTGATAAGACGGGCAGGGTAAAAAATGATATTTGACACAAAATTTATTGTCCTTATTGTTAAATTCGGTTCCACAATCTTATCTTCAATAACAGTTATACTACTTGAATAGAGAAGATTGCCTCCGAAGGCCGCCAACACTATTATTATCGTAAGGATAATCTTAAAAGCAGTTAATTTTAAAAATTTTTTCATATATATAAACTATCATAAAAACACCCTTAGTGCAAATTGCAATATTTTATAATACAAATACTTCTAAATTAAGATATGAAAACCAACATTCCAAACAAAATTTATAATCAAAAACGAGCTAAGGAAAAATGCGTTAACGTTGTAATCTTAAGTAGCCAAGGAAAAATTTTTATTTTAAAAAGAAGCTCGCAGGAACCAAGTTACCCAAATCTTTGGGATTTGCCGGGCGGAAAAGTAAAAAACGGCGAAACCCTGCAAGAAGCCACAAAGAGAGAAACAAAAGAGGAAAGCGGTTTGGACGTAGAATTAAGACGGAATTATTTTTATGTTTATAATTGCCCCGACAAAAAATTTAATATATATGGATTTAAAGCAAGGTCAATTAACGGAGACGTATTATTAAGCGAAGAACATACGGAATTCAAATGGATATCCAAAGATAATTGGGAAAATTTAGAATATACCCCGAGCGTAACCGCAACAATAAAAGAATTTTTATAAATAAGTGGTTAAATATTGTTATTTTATGTATTGCCTTATTTTTTGTCATAAGTCCATTTTTGAATAGTTATATTATAAAAAATGTCATACCACACACCAACACAGAAGATGAAATATTCTTCGGTTCATTGCTTAATGCATGGGGTATTTATTTAATTTCTTTTTTTATAATAGCGTTTTTTCTATTAGCAAAAAAATATAAGGAATCTAATGGAATAGAAAAATTACAGATAGGGTATGTTTTAGTAGGGTCATTTTTATCTATATTTATCGGAACAATTACTAACCACGTTTTTCCATTATATTTTAATAATCCTAATTACGCCTGGATAGGTCCTTTTGGAGCAATTATAATGGTAATTTTTATAAGTTATTCAGCCATGAAACACCACCTTTTCAATATTAAAGTTATTGCGACAGAATTGTTTGCTTTCGCGATTTGGATGGTTATGCTAGTTAAAGTATTTTCTTCCAGTAGTTCTGATTTATTATTAAATGTCGGGATTTTTTTTGGAGTAGTAATTTTTGGTTATTTATTAATTCGTAGCGTTATAAACGAAGTCGGACAACGGGAGAGGATTAAGAAGTTGGCCGAAGAGTTGGAGAGGGCGCTGGAGGCCGAGAAGAAGGCTAACGA
>ERZ1292629.3458-Hain-H43-01um-R1-3458-length-12193-cov-15_pt1 | contig 12193 bp, 19 predicted proteins | sample MGYA00564399_ERZ1292629 | MGnify/ENA primary metagenome ERZ1292629 (study PRJEB36523, sample SAMEA6512636) | groundwater metagenome | collected 2019-01-08 | study: AquaDiva: Metagenomics assemblies of 32 groundwater samples | reverse complement strand
TCTATTTAGGCACTCCCCCCAGGGAACGCCTGGACCTCTCATAACAGGGTGAAAAGCTCTACACGGTGGCCGGGAGAAAGCGCGGCGCAGCTGGAGATTTCAAGCTGGGGTCAAAGCTGGGGGGCCGCGTTATCGCGGCCGGAGGAGCGCCTGGACCTGGTATTGGGTCATGAACCCCTGGCCGGTCATGGTGATCACGAAGTCATAATCCCGGTATTTCTCCCCCACCAGGAACGGGGCAAAGTCCTGGGCGTGCTTATCTGAAATGATGGAATAGGTGGAGACTACCGGCTGCCCGTTCAGCTCGTCCACCGAGAACTCCAGGGACTGGACGCTCTTGGGCCGCCTGGTGAGCGGGTCCGTGATCGTCTTGACCATCTTCTCCACGTGGGAGAAGTGGAGGCGGGCCGGCTGCCCAGGCTGAAGTCTCACATAGTTCTGAAGGACCATCTTCTACTCCTCCTTTTTATTGACCACCCGGGCCAGGACCAGGGCCAGGGCCGGGACTATCCGCGCCACCGCGCACTCCCCGGGATCCTCTAGCCACCAGGCGCAGCGGGCTCCCGGACAGAGCCGGGCTCTCCCCTTGCGCCCCTGGAGGAGCGGGCAGCGGGGCCGCCATTTCCCTTTCACTCCACCCCGAAGATCCCACGGAGGCGGACCTTTTCGTCCCGGGCCTCCCGGACCTCTTTGGTGAAGTAGTTCTGCCGGAGCCGGACATAGTCCTCCACCCAGGGGGGGAGGAAGATCACCAGGTCCATGCCGTGAGAGGCGGCGGCCTCCTTTATCCAGTCAAGGGCCCAGGGGACCACCAGGCGGAGCCGGAAAGGCTGCCCGGTGTATCCGGGAAGGTCCAGCGTTTTCTCGGCCAGGGACTTATACACCAGGAGGTCCCCGATCGCGGCCTTGGCCTCCCGAATCTTGGCCTCCACCAGCCAATAGGCCTCCGGGGTGGGAAAGACCGCGTCTATCCGGGGCCTGGAGGGGAAATAGAGCCGGCTGCCGGCAGCCTGGCCATAACGGGAGAGGATCTCCTGGGGGATCGGCCCCAGGGGGACATTGGTGGTCCAGCCCCCCTCCGGGATCCGCTGGAGGAGGTAGTCCTGGACAAACCGCCTTTCCCTATCTTCTCTCGGCAACTCGTTGCTCCATTGACTATTCTGGGGTCTTGGGTGTAGTCTGTCAATGGGGGGTAGTCCGGAGAAGGTTTTGAAGGGGCTACCCCCCCCGCCTTCCCGGACCCCTCCGAAGGAAGGAGGTTAGAATCAATGTCTCTCAAGGTCAGACCCGTAGGCGATGCCGCTGAAAAGCTGGTAACTCGCGCCACGGCTGCGTCCGGGGAGTATGCTACCCAGGCGCAGGCCTCTGGGGGAGCCTGGGCGACTAACACCCAGGCGGCCAAGGACAACTTCGGGCAGGCGATCGCGTCCGCCGGTCTAAAGGACCGATTCGCCCGGGGGGTGGCCAAGGCCGGGGCGGACAAATACGCCCGCAAGATCAGGGAGGTGGGGGCGGACCGCTTCGCTCCCGGTGTTTCTGCCGGCCGCCCGGACTATGTGGCCGGCGTGGAGCCCTATTTCTCCACAATCTCCGGGCTCACCCTGTCCGCCAGGCAGCCCAGGGGCTCCGCGGCTAACTACACCCGGGTAAACGAAGTGGGCAAGGCGCTCAATGCCAAGAGGCTGGCCCTTCTCGGGTCCGGCGGATAGCCGGACGCGGTGAGATAGAAGGACCAGGAAGGAGAGGCAGATGTATTGGCAGCGCGAGTTTCTCCGCCAGGGTGAAACCTGGCCAAACGGGGGGACCCTGAAGCTGGACCTCCCGAAGGTGGGCCTCCTGGGGTCCATCATGGTCCACGCCCGCCGGGCGGGTGTAACCGATGCGTTCAACGCCGCCCTGAAGTGGAGGCTCATAGACTACATCTCCAAGGTGGAGGTCCTGGCCAACGGCTCCGATATAGTCAAGAGCTTCAGCGGGGAGGTGGCCAAGGGGCTCACCATCTTTGACGGTGGGGGCGGGGCCCCGGACCAGGAGTTCAACTATGGGAGCTCCACCAAACGGGCCCATTTCATGGTCAACTTCGGCCGGAAGCTGTTTGACAGGCGGTTCCTCCTGGACCTCTCCCGCTATTCCAATGTGGAGATCCAGCTGACGAATGACGGGGCCACCGCGCAGTTTGCCGGAGACTGGACCGTGGACCTCCTCTGCTACTACCTCCGCGGGGGGGATGCTCCCAGGCCGGAGGGCCATTTGAGGACGGAGGAGTGGAGGAGCTGGACCACCGTAACCGATGAGCGGAAATACCTGGACCTCCCCACGGAGAGGAAGATCAGGCGGGTCCTCCTCCATGTGCTCCCGGCCTTCGGGACCAACAATAACGCGGACACGCAGAGCTACAATGTGGTGGACGACATTGAGCTCTACCTTCGGTCCCGAGAGGTCAAGGTCCTTGACTACTCCCTCCGTGAGCTCTGGTATGAGAACTACTTTGACTACGGGAGGGAGTTCATCGCGGCCCTGGAGCCGTATCATAGCAACGGCTACGGGGTGAAAACCGGCCTCGGCCAGGTCCTGGCCAAGGCCATGGGCCAGATGCCCCAGGGCGGGGCTCCCGGGGCCAACACGGTGGCCGTGGAGCCGGGAAATGACGGGGCAAGCCAGAAGCTCCTCCGGACGGGGACCGATAACTACTCCTGGCTCATGACGGGCCTGGGCCCCGAGAACTGCGCGGTCCTACGCTTTGACCAGGACCCGGAGAATCCCATGAGCTGGCTGGACCCCCTGGCGGAGAAGGTGGTGAACCTGGACATTCACACCGCCAACTCGGCCTCCGCTGACAACGGCAAGGTCAAGGTTATCCTGGACCGGCTGATCCCCTACTAGGAGCCTGGCCATGGCAGAGAAGAAGAAAATCCCTCTCCAGGAGAGGGCAAAGAAGGCCTCCGGGGACGCCTCCACCGCCTACGAGCTCGTGTTTGAGCCCGTCAAGGTGGGGGAAATGTGGGAGGTTGAGGATCTGTCCTTCAGGGATAAGACCTCCACCACCTCGCGGATAGAGTGCTATGTCAAAGGGGGTGGGTGGGACCACCATGTGGGGCAGAAGATAGCCTCGGCGGCCGGGAATGTTTACACCCTTGACCGGCCGTTCTGGGTGGGGGAGGACAGGACCCTGGTGGTCAATTTCGTAGGGGGAGGAGCGGCCGATGAGCTGGAGGCCTGGGTAACAGGCTGGAAGTCCTTCCCCGAGGAGGTAAATATCCCGTAGTCAGCTGGGGGTGGCGCTGTGGTCTTTGAGTATGACCTGGTGATCCCGGCGGACACCCAGGCAACGGCCCCGGCAACCGTTGAAATGCCTCTCACCCGGGGGATCATCCACAAGGTGGAGGCGCAGTTTCTTTTCGGTTGCCGGGGCCTGGTCTATGTGGTGATCAGGCGGGCCCTCTACCAGGTATTCCCCCAGAACCCGGACGGCCAGTTCAAGGCGGAGGGCTATGTGATCTCCTTCCCTACCTACTTTCCCCTGGAGGAGCCGCCCTACAAGCTGGAGGCTTACGGCTGGTCCCCGGGGACCAGCTATGAGCACAAGGTTACTATCCGGCTGGGGATAGAGCCCCGGGAGGTCCTGGAGCCGGTCCGCCCGGAGGCGGGCTTTCTGTCCAAACTAGAGGCGCTCATATTCGGGAGGCGGTAGAGTGGCCAGGGATGCTCCGGACGGGGTCCTGATCATTGAAATAGGGATCACCCTGGGCCAGGAGGTGGTCCCCCCCTCCTCTCTCACCCAGAAGGCCGTCCTGGCGCTGGACCGCCTCACCACCAGCTCCGCCACCTACGGGACGGTGGTCAGCTACACCGTCCCGGCCAGCAAGGTGGCGGAGCTGTCCGGCCTGGAGCTCATGGCCTCAAACTACACCCTGGCCCAATTCCGTGTTACCATCGCCGGGGAGGTCAAGTTTACGGACAAATACCTCCAGGCCCCCTTCAATCCGGTGTTTCCAGATGTGAACCTGAAGGCGGGGGATGTGGTCCTGATAGAGGCCAAGTCAGACGGGGCCACCAGTATCACGGTGGACGGGGCCATAGACGGCAAGGAAATCAGCTAGGGGAAGGGGAAAGAAATGGCCTTTGGCACTCCCCCGGCGGCAGCTCCCACCCCCCCGGTGTATAATGCCCCCAACCTGGGGCCGCTGATAGACTTCCAGCTGGCTAACATCCCCTCTGACTCCTTCGGCAAGCTCCCCGTTGTTACCACCGCTCCCTTTGCCTACTACCTCCCCCTGGTGGGGGACAAGGCGCTTTTCTCTCCTATCAACAATATCACCTCCACGGTCCGGCTCCTCCAGCTCCTGGACTACTCTCAGTATGCCCTGGCGGCCGAGGCCGCCAACTGCGGGGGCTCCATGCCCACCGAGCCTGTCTCCGGTCGCTATATCTACATGCCCCAGGGCCAATCTGCCTCCGGGGTCCGCGGGGCCAATCTCTACCGCTATGACCCCTGGCTGGACGCTTGGGCCACCATGGCGGCAATCTCCACGCTCGTCGCCACCTACCGCTTCACCTACTTGAACGGGGTCATCTGGGACGGGGGGGACTTTGTCTATGTCTTTGGTGGCTATGACGCGGTGAATGAAAGGGCCACCTTCCGCTATTCCATCTCCGGAAACTCCTGGACCCAGCTGACCTCCTCCCCCGTGGGGACCTCTGGGTCATTCGCCGGTAGCTGCCACCTGGTGGGAGGGGATGTCTATCTCTATGACGGGTCGGCTGAACTATTCTACAAATACAACCTGGCCGGGGACACCTGGACGGCCTTGACGGGCCCGGGAGTGCTTCAGGCCACCCCCGGCCTGGTCCAGGACACGGTCAACACGGACCTCCTCTATATGATAGGCGGGGCAGGGGCCGCCTATGTAGGCCGCTATTCCATCTCCGGGAACTCCTGGACCACCCTGGCGGCCACCAACGCCCCGGGGGAAATGCAGGGCAAGGGGATTTTCATCGCCACCCCCACCCCCTGCATACTTCAATACCGGCGGAGCTCCACCCAGATGTGGGTGTATAAGGTGTAGGATGAAAATGGGCTGGAAATCGTTCAACGACCGCCTGGCGCTGGCCCTCCTGGGGCTCCTGGGGGCGATGCTCTTTTACCTGGCCGTCAGGGAGCCCGGGCTGCGCGACAAGATCCTCACGCTGCTAGGGGCCTGGGGGACCCTCCTGGTCCAGTTCTACTTCCGGAAGGCCCCGCCGGCGGACCAGGGGGGAAAATGAGCTGGGGAGAAACGCTCCCCCTGGTGGGGATCCTGATAGCTCAATTCTCCCTGCTATGGTATAAAATGGGCAAGGTGGAGCGGGCGGTGGAGAATCATTGTCTCCGGGACCACCCCCGGCAGCCGGCCAGCTCCGCCAGGAAAGGAGAGGAAAATGCCTAAACCGGACGGCACAAAGTCAAAGGCGGAAGTTACCAGCATGAGGGAGATCCCCTCCCCCTTCGCGGACAGAATCGGCCAGCTGGACAAGGAGATCCAATACCGGATTGACGGCCAGGGGCCCTTCTATCTCTACATCCCGGTCAACGAATACACCCCGAAGATGCTCCTGGAGCGCCTCCAGGCCCGGGTCCAGGAGTGGGCCTCCGCGGTGGGGCTGACCGTAGAGCAGAAGTAGGAGGCGGCGCCATGCCCGCCCTGGCGCTGGCCCTGATCGCCGCCGTCCCCTACCTGGAGGCGTTTGCCGTGGCCATAGCGACCACGGCCATCATGGTGGGGGCCCAGCAGCTCCTCACGGCCGCCCTGGAGGAGGTCCAGAGGGGGAACTGGCTGGAGAAGGCCCGGGCCCTTCTTAATCTGAGGACCGTCATCAATAACATCATGTCCCAGCCCCTGGCCCAGGCGAGTATCTCGGCCCAGGGCGGGGATGCGGGGGCCCTGGCCGCTAACGCCGGCTCCGCTATCGCCGCCACCATCGCCGCCACCATCCCCCCCCTTATCGTCCCCTTTCAGCCCACCATTGAGGAGCTGGAGCTCTGGTATCAGTCAGAGGCTAACCTCTGGCAGCAAGGCCTCTCCACCCAGGAGCGCATAAATGCCGCCTACTCCTACTATGTCTCCCTGGGGACCACCCTGAGAGCCGTCCAGGCCGCCGCTCCAGCCGCCCCGGTCCAGCTGGTAACTCCTCTCACCCAGGTGGCGGTCCCCGGATTCGGGACGGTGGGGGTAACTGTGAGAGTGGCGGGCCAGCTGATCACCACCGGGGCGGCAGCTCCCGTAGCTCCTGCCCTGGCCCCGGCGGTCCAGCTCCCGGCCATCAATGTGGCCGCGCCGGTGGTCAATGTGGCCGCTCCCAATGTCATGGTCCAGGCCCCGCCGGCTCCCAATGTCCTGGTCAACAACAATATTGAAACGGCCGCCATGACCGCCGCCATAGCCGGCTCCCTGGCGCTGATCGGGACTCAGGTGGCCACCGGCCTGGCGGCCAACGCGGGGCCAAATGCCCACGCTGCCCAGCAGGCCCGCTACGGCTGCCAGAGCGGATTCCTGCCGGGGCTCATGGGTGTGCTGGGCACTATCGGCCCCCAGCTGGCCGCTGGGGTGGTCCTGGGGACGGACAATCCGATCCGCCGGGCCCTGGAGGCCCTGGTCAGCCAGGTGATCACCGCGGAGCTGGCCCTGGACCGCCTGGTGATCCCCAACACCTATGAGGACGCGGTGGCCAATGCCTCCGCCAGGCTCACCCAGGCCGTGGGATTCGGGCTCCAGGCCCAGGCCATAGCCTTCACCGCGGAGGCCATGACCCCCCTGAAGCAAATGGGCTTCGCGCAGATCGCCGGATTCATGGGGGAGCTGGCCGGATTCGGGAGAATGGCCCAGGGCCTCATGGGGACCGTTGAAAACGCGGCCGTGGTCCGGCCCCTTCAATACCAGGCCAACCTCCGCTTTAGGCCGGTGGTCCCCGGCGCCGGTGAGCTCTCCCGCCTGTTTGAGCGGTATGAGATCCCGGCCCAGGGGGACAGGTCCAGGCCGGGATTCAGGGACTCAATGGCCCTCCAGGGCCTCCCGGACTACTGGATCTCCGCCCTGGAGGAGGAGCTGGGCTCCCACCCCGGAGTGCTCCAGGCGGTGAGATTGTCCGCCGCCTACCCGATCCGCAAGGTCCCGGGGTATGCCACCCCGCCGGAGGCTGCGCGGGCCTGGCTGACCAGGGCGGGCTTTTCCGGGGACCTGGTGGACGGCCCCGACTGGTATTTCACCTGGGTGGCTGCCAAAGGGGGCATGGACCCGGTGGACCTCCCCCTGGTGGTCCAGGTGGCCAGGAGGGCCCAGGCCCGGGTGGAGCGGAGCGCCTACCTGGGGGTGGTATCCACCCTGGTCCGGGACGGATTCCTGGGCCTGGAGGCCGCCCGGAAGGAGCTGGAGGCCGCCTATGAGTTCACGGACCCATGGGACGCAAGGCTGAAAGTATGGGAGCGGCAGCGGGACCAGAAGCTCCTCTCCGATACCCGGGCGGTGGTGATCATGTCCATGTCCCGGGGGCTGATCACCCGGGGAGAGGCCAGGGACCAGCTGGGCCAGCTGGGCATGGACGGGCAGCGGGCGGAGCTGGAGGTCCTGAAGGGAACCCTGGGGATGCTGCCGGGCATGAAGATCTCCATTTCAGCTCCGGAGGAGGTCCTGGAGGAGCCGGTGGGGGAGGAGGTGTAGCATGGCCGTGAATGTGGGGCCGGTCCTCTCAATGCTGGCCCAGCGGATCGTGGCGGCTCCCCCCGAGCTGGAGCCGCCCAGGGCGGCCGGCCGGGCAATAGCTCTGACCCGTTTCCGGGAGGGGCTCACCTCTCCCCTGGGCCTCCGGGCGGAGCTGGCCGCTCTCGGGTATGTGGGGGGGGACATTGACCGGGCCCTGGTGGAGGCGGCCCTTCAGAGGGACTTTGACATATTCGGGGACCGGCTCCGGGTCCTCCAGGCGGCATTTGAGAAGGACATACTCACCTATGAGGAGCTGAAGGTCCAGCTCCTGGAGCTGGTCCCGGACCAGGCCAAGGCCCTGGTCCTCCTGGACCTCTACGATTTCGGCAAACGGCCCAAGCCCAAGGCGCTGACTCCGGAGGAGGCCCCCACGCTCACCGTCAGCCGGCTCCTGGCGGGATTCAAGGCTGGGGTGATCACCAGGGAGGCCCTGGAGGCGGAGCTGGAGAGGCGGGGATTCTCCCCGGAGGACACCGCTGTGATGATCGCCATTGAGGAGGCGAAGGTCAAGCCCCCCGCGCCGGCGGAGAGAAAGGAGCTCACCCTGGCGGAGCTCAAATCAATGCTGGCGCTGGGGCTCATTACCCCGGAGGACTTCCTGGCGGAGCTCCTGGAGCGCCAATACACCCAGGAGGATGCTGAGAACCTCCTTGCCCTGGAGCAGAGCAAAGCCCTGGCCAGGGCGGGGGCACAATGAAAAAGCCCCTCCTCTATGACCTGTTTTGTGGCGCTGGGGGAGTAACCAGAGCTGCCCTGGTCCTGGGGTGGGATGTGGTGGGGGTGGACTCAAAGCCCCAGCCTGAATACCCGGGCCGCTTTGTCCTGGCGGATGCCCTGCAGCCTCCCCTGGAGCCGGTGGCGGACCTTGTCTGGGCCTCCCCGCCCTGCCAGGGCTACTCCCGCATGAGGTGGAACCCCTCCTCCCGGACCACCCCTCTCCTAATCCCCCAGGCCCGGGAGGTGGCGCGGGCTCTGGGCCGTGAGTATGTGATTGAGAACATCGCGGACTGTAAAGACCTCCGGGACCCCGTCAGGCTCTGCGGCTTCATGTTCGGCTTGCCCCTTATCCGCCATCGCCTCTTTGAGACCTCCTTCCTACTCCCCCAGCCGACCCACCGAAAGCACCTGGCCGATTGGGTCCAGCCCTGCGGACATGGGAGGGGGACTCTAGAGGAGTGGAGACGGGCGATGGGGTTGGATATAAAGTCCCGCCACTCCCTGGCCCAGGCGGTCCCCTGGGGCTATACCTGGTATGTGCTGGCCTGGGCGAGAGTGGCCCTTCAAGGCCCCCACGGCCTATAGCCCTTGGCCTACTTCCAGGTCCACGCCCTGGCCGGGATCGCTTTCCAGGCGGCCGGCTCCCTCCCCCTGGCGCTCTGGTCCCATATCCCCCTGGACGACATGAATGTGGGCCGGTCCCGGTGGTATCACGGCCTGGGGACCAGGTGGAGGCGGCCGGTGTTTATCGGCCTGGAGCTGGCGCTGACAGTCCCCCTCCTCCTTTTCCTCTGGCGGGAGCCGCGTTTCATAATCGGGGTGGTCCTGGCCTGTCTGCCCGACTTTGAGCACCCGGTCCGCTGGGCCCTCCACAAAAAGGGCTACTGGCTCCACCCGCTCATGTTTCCGGCCTGGGCCCGGGGGGAGCTGGGCTTTCTCCTCTGGCTGGCGGTGATCGCCGCCGGCTCCCTGGGCCTGGCCCGCCTGGGCTGACCCCGCCCGGGCTCTTGACTTTCCTCCCCCACCGGCTTACTCTGGAGCCGTGGAGCCCCAAGCCCACATTCTCATTTCCGCCGGCGGGCCCGCCCCCTTCACCAGGGGGACCTTTCTCGGGCCCGCCTCCCATTTCCCCCACCCCAACGCCGCCGGAGCTGGCCAGGTTGACCTTCTTCGCGGGAGCCTCCCTGGCCAGCTCCCCCTCCAGGAAAAAGCCTTACTGACTAATTTCCCCCGAAATTGGTCAGCGGGCCGCGCCTCCGCCGCCCTCTCTCTCATTCCGCGCCGCGACTGACCACGGCTGGGTAGCTCAGTGGTAGAGCAGGGGACTCATAATCCGTAGAATAGATAGCGTCCGGCGGAGGAAATTCGTCAGCGCAGAAGGGACTACTGACCGATTTCGCCCGTAGGACCCTGTAAATTGGTCAGTAGGACTAAAGGGGGACTTGCGTTTTACTGACTAATTTATTAGGCTGGGTGGTGGAGGTGAGAAATGGGAAACTCGGGGCAGCCGGGGAGCGCGGAGCTCCTCTCCCTTTTCCTGGCGGACTGTCAAGAGGCCGGCATGGCCGCCAGGACCGTGAGCTGGTATCAGGGCTATTTGGCCCACCTGGTGAGCGCCTTCAAGTATCCCCCGGCCTCATGGCCTGAAATTAGTCAGTATCTCCACAAGCGCCGGGACGGGGTGGACCGGCGCGGCCCCAACTTCAAGGCCGTCCAGGCGTTCTATGCTTTCCTGGACCGCGCCGGGATCCTGGCCCCCTCCCCCTTCCCCAGGGGTAAAATCGGCCGCCCGGGCAAGATAATTAGTCAGCCGGTTACTGACCGATTATCCGCCGGCGGCCGGCGGGCAGCCGCCGCGGAGGCCTCCGGGACGGGGCGGGCTGACCAGGTCCAGCCCCTCACGGTCCAGGAGGCCAGGGAGCATTTCATGGCCCGCTGCGAGGCCAAGGGGCTAAAGGCGGAAACGGTCAACTGGTATGAGGATTTCTGGACCGCCCTGGCCAAGGCCTGGCCCACCATCCCCACGGAGCCGGAGGCCATAGACAAGTTCCTGGGCTCCCTCCGCCACCTGTCCCCGGAGCGCCGCCATGGATACTTCCGTTTCCTCCGGACCCTCTATAAGTTCCTGGCCAAGCGCCTCTCCTACCCCAACCCCATTGACCAGGTGGACGCGCCGAAGGTCCCCAGGAAAACCCGCCCCACCCTTTCAATGGAGGAGGCCAGGGCGGTCCTGGGAGCTGACCTCCCCCCCCGGGAGCGGGCCATGATCTCCCTCCTTTTCGTCAACGGGGTCCGCTCCGGTGAGCTGTGCTCCCTGGACGCTGAAGGCATAGGGGACGGCTTTATCACGGTCAGCGGGAAAACCGGGCAGAGGATAGTCCCGATCAGCGCGGAGGTGGGGGAGCTCCTGAAGGACCTGGCCACCACCGGCCCGGTATTCCTGGGCCGCCGCGGCCGCATGACCCCATGCGGGATCTATCAGATAATCCGCCCGATCCTGGAGGGCCTGGGGATCACCAAGCGCCACATGGGCCCCCACCTCCTCCGCCACACCTTCGCCCAGAAGTTCCTGGAGCAAGGCGGGGACCTCATGAGCCTGAAACAGACTCTCGGCCACACCCAGGTGAGCACCACCGCGATCTATGGGGAGCAGACCATGGGAGCGGTCCAGAAGAAGGTGGAGCAGCTCTCCCTTTTCTCCACGCTCCAGAGGGAGGGGAAATGACCAGGGAGGAGGCCCTGAACCAGGCGCTGAAGACCTACGGGGAGGATGTGGCCCGGGCGGGGCTGGTCTATCGTGGGAGGATGGCCCAGGCAAGGCGGCATCTCCAGGAGGAGCTCCACCGGGCAGAGGGTGATTTGACCCTGGCCCTGGACCAGGCGAGGGAGGCCCTCCTGGCGGCCGCCGGCCTGGCCGGGGCGGTCTTTATTCAGGAGTTGGAACAGGGGAAAGGAGGGGTGAAATGACCTATTCAGGAGTGGCCTATAACACAGAGGCCAAATGCTGGAAATGTGCGGGCTTTCTCTGGCGGCTGGAGCCGCCGGTCCAGGGGTGGCCGCTCTACTGCCCGGACTGTAAACACCTCACGGACACTATGGACACTCTGGCCTCCAAACTGGCCCAGGCCCCCCCAGGGGCTCTCGGGATCGTCTCCGCGGTGGACTACCCCCTCACCCTGGTGGGGCCGGGAGGACCCCCACCCCAGCCGGCGGGAGGAAATAGTCATGGCCTCCCCTGAAATTACCCCCCCGCTGGAGCTTTACACTTGCGACCTCTGCGGCCAGAGGTTCCTCCTGGAGGTATTGAGCCGGGAGCCGGACCAGCGCCGGTCCCGGATCCTGAACGCGGAGGCCTGGGTGGCCCATGCTGCCGCCCATAGCCGCCGCGGTGAGATCTTCAGCTGGACCATAACGGGGGCATGATCATGGGGACATTTGAGGATTGGGTCCACTCCGGGCGGCTCCTGGCCGTCCAGGAAAAGGACCTCCCGCCGAATCCCGCCCGGGCCAGGCGTTTCCTGGAGAAGGTCCTGGCCGCGGACCCCGTCCGGAGGTGGCTGGCCAGGCCCCGGCGCGTTAATCCAGAGGCTGTTTCAATAATCCCCCCGCCCTCTGATACCATCCCGCCCGAAGCTGGCCTGAAACGGGGGAGGGGGAGGCCCCACTGGGAGCCCCGGGGCCTGGGCCCGTGGCTGAAAAAGGCCAAGGCCGGGGGGAAAACGCTGAGGGAGATTTCACGG
>ERZ1292629.2140-Hain-H43-01um-R1-2140-length-17380-cov-33_pt2 | contig 12193 bp, 11 predicted proteins | sample MGYA00564399_ERZ1292629 | MGnify/ENA primary metagenome ERZ1292629 (study PRJEB36523, sample SAMEA6512636) | groundwater metagenome | collected 2019-01-08 | study: AquaDiva: Metagenomics assemblies of 32 groundwater samples | reverse complement strand
TACTGAACCCTCCGTGGCTGATGAACCAAAACCTTCTGGTTTTACTGATAATCCTATTACAAAAAGAGGCAGAGGATCTAATATAACAGTAGAGACGGGATTTGATAACCCTTTTACGTTTTTAAGAAATTCTTTAATTTCTTTTATTTACGCCTCGTTAGGCCCCTTCCCTTGGCAAATAAGATATTTAAGGCAGGTCCTTGTTTTGCCTGAATTAATTCTTTGGTATTTTGCGCTCTTTTTTGTGATAAAAGGAATAAGAAGACCCATTAGGTCGCATACTTTTGTTTTGCTTATTTTCAGTTTGGTAGTATTCGGCGCGCTTTCTCTTTATATATGCAATTTTGGCATAACAACCAGAATTAGAATCCCAGCTTTTATATCTCTTTTCTGCTTGGCGCCTTTTGGAATTAATTGGGCTTCAGACAACAAGATAATTAAGTTTTTTTCAAGGAGTTTAGACGGCTTAATGAAAATATGAAATGTTTAATTACAGGAGGCGCCGGTTTCATAGGAAGCCATCTTGTTGATAAATTGATAGAACAGAATTATGAGGTTTTAGTTATTGACAACCTCTCAACTGGCAAAAAAGAAAATATTAATCCTAAAGCCGAGTTTCACCATACAGATATCTGTGATTTTGAAAAAATAAGTCCGCTTTTTAAAAGGGCAAATTTTGTTTTTCATTTAGCCGCCATACCAAGAGTTCCATTATCAATTGAAAATCCTGTTTTAACCTCAAAAGTGAATATCTTAGGAACAATTAATGTTTTTAAATCCGCAATAGATCATAAATGCAAAAGAGTTATTTTTGCATCTTCCTCATCTATATATGGAGACCAGAAAAAATTGCCTCTTGAGGAAAGCATGTCTTCTAATCCATTAAGCCCGTATGGCTTGCAAAAATTAGTTGGCGAGCAATTCGCAAAATTATTTGTTGATCTTTACGGCATGCCGATAGTTTGTTTAAGGTATTTTAATGTTTATGGGCCAAGGATTGATTTTAATTCAGATTACAGCTTGGTGCTTGGAAAGTTTTTAAGGTTAAAGTCAGAAAAGAAACCCCTGACAATTTATGGAGACGGAGAACAGACAAGAGGTTTTTGCTTTGTTGAAGATGTTGTTGACGCGAACATAAAAGCAATGGAAAGCCAAAAAATAAAAGGCGGGGAGGTAATTAATATCAGCCAGGAAAAATCATATTCAATTAACTATTTAAGCCAGTTAATCGGCGGTTCAACCCAATATTTGCCTCCGAGGGTTGGAGATCCTCTCCATACCCAAGCAGACACAAGGCTGGCAAAAAAAATTTTAGGCTGGGCGCCGAAGATAGATTTTAAAGACGGAGTTGAGTTAACTAAACAATGGTTTTATGAAAAACAATAATCAAAAAATAGGCATATTGGGCTACGGCGAAGTTGGGCAGGCAATTGCTAAATTTTATAAAAAGCCCTTTGTTAAAGACCTGAAAAGAGATGATGGTTTGGCGGGTTTGGATATTTTAAACATCTGCATTCCTTATTCAGACAAGTTTATTAAAATAGCTGAAAAAGAAATAAAGAAAGCAAAACCAAAAATAACGATAATTCATTCCACGGTTGCTCCCGGAGTTACTAAAAATTTAGCCCAAAAATTTAATGGTATGGTGGTTCATAGCCCGGTTAGGGGCGTGCATCCTAATCTTTATAAGGGCATTAAAACCTTTATTAAATATATTGGCGCCGACAATAAAAAGGCTGGTCAATTAGCAGAAAAACATTTAAAAGGGTTAGGGATAAAAACGAAATTATTTTTTCCATCATGTACCACTGAATTGGGAAAAATTTTAGATACAACTTATTATGGCCTTTGTATCGCTTGGCATGGGGAGATGAAGGAGATATGCAATAAATTTAATGTTGATTTTGAAAAAACAGTAAGCGATTTCAACAGAACCTATAATAAAGGATATAAAAAATTAGGAATGGGTAATGTGGTAAGGCCGGTTCTTTTTCCACCCAAAGATATTATAGGCGGGCATTGCGTTATTTCAAATGCAGAAATTCTCAAAAAATATTTTGACAGTTTGGCCGTTGATTTAATCATAAAATATCGGAGAAAAAATGAAACTTATTAAAAGAAACTCCTGTGCCGTAACACTAATACAAGATTTAGAACCCCTTTATATTTTTAAGCAATTTCCCGTCTTTATGGGATGCAGTAAAAACAGTGAGAGCGATGACCTGCACGCTGATATGGTTTGGATGATTAGTAAAAGTTCTGGATTAATTCAATTAGGGGAATTATTGCCGCTGGATGTCCTTTATCTGGAATCGCATGGGGCCGGATGCGTAGGGGAATTGTGGAATAAGCACCACAAAGCTTTTGCGTCATTTCTCCATAGATTCCGTCCCTCTTCGGTGTTTGAGATCGGAGGACATCATGGAATATTAGCTAAAGAATATTGCGTATTAAACGATATACCTTGGACAATATTAGAGCCAAACCCTGCGCCAGTAGCCGGCACAAATGCTCGATTTATTAAGGGATTTTTTAATAATCAATTTTATTTTGATGAACCCTATGATGCTGTTGTTCATTCTCATGTGTTTGAACATGTTTACAACCCGGATGAATTTATAGGACATCTTTCCTATCTCGTGGATGAAGGAAAATATCTAATATTTGCTATTCCGAATTTACAGGCGCACCTAGAACATAAATTCACTTATTTCATTGGATTTGAGCATACCGTTTTTCTAATTGAACCTTATGTTGAATATCTTCTGTCAAAGCACGGCTTTCGTCTTGTTCAAAAAGAATACTTCATGGACGACGTCAGTATTTTTTATGCTGCCGTTAGAGATAAATCTATAAAACCAAAAGAACTTCAAAGGGGGCTGTACGAAAAAAACAAGAAGCTATATCAAGATTATTTAATTTATCATGAAAACCTGGTTTCTGAGTTAAATAATAAAATAAAGATGCATTCAACAAAACAGAATATTTACTTGTTCGGAGCCCATATTTTTGCGCAGTATTTAATTGCCTTTGGCCTAGATACTGCTCGTATTAACTGCATATTAGATAATGACCGTAATAAACATGGCAAGCGGCTTTACGGCACCTCGCTACTGGTCAATTCACCAAAGATACTGAAAGATAATAATTCGCCGATCGTAATACTGAGGTCTGGTGTTTTTAACGAGGAGATAAAGAAAGATATACTTGAGAATATTAACCCTGATGTAACTTTTTGGGAGTAATAATTTATAAGTCTAAGCATCTGATATGAAACTTTTACTGCTATTTCCGAACACGGCAAACTGGGCGACAATAAGTACAGCCATTCCAATCTTAAGTGGAATCGCAAAAAACAGAGGATGGAATGTAGAATATTTTGATACATATAGTTATGAAAAAGGGGTTGATTCCTCTTCTGATAAGGAAAAAACCGGCGGATTCAAACAGGGATTTTCTTTGTTTAAAAAAATAACCAAGCCGTTCTTTCAAATCGCAACGGACTTACAAAAGAAAATTGATGAATTTCAGCCGGATTTAATTGCAATTACAGCGCTTTCGCAGGAATATGAATTATTGATGAAGTTTTTTCCAAAAATTAAGGTGCCGTCCAAAACAAAAGTTATAATTGGGGGCATTCATGTAATGTTGACGAGGGATGAAGTGATTGAAACAAAAATGTTTGATATTGTTGCTTTTGGAGAGGCGGAAGGGATTTTTGACTGGGTATTAGAAAGGATTGAGAAACATGGGAGTCTCAAGGGCTTTGATGGAATTTATCTGTATGATAAAAAAACCGGCGAGATAATAAAGCATTCCAAAAGAAAACTCTTGCCGCCCGATGAATTATGGAAAGTAGAACGTGATTTTTCATTTTTTAACGATGCTTATTTCATCAGGCCTTTTGATGGAAAACAGATACGTAGGTATGATATGGAAACAGCCCGTGGATGCCCATATAACTGTGCTTATTGCGGAAACAGCGCCTTAAAGGAATTTAATAAAGGATTAGGTAAATATATTAAAATACGGCCTATAAATTCATCCATTAAGCATATGAAAAAGATGAATGAACAGTATAAGATAGATATTTTCCAATTTTCTGATGAGTGTTTTTTTTCTCATCAAACCTCTTGGCTCGTTGAATTTATGGATAAGTATAAGGCAGAGATAAACAAGCCCTATATATTTCAAACACGCGCCGAAACAATTTCTGAAGAAAAGATTGATTTATTATTGGGTTATGGGATGCCATTTCAGGTCAGCATAGGCGTGGAATCCGGTTCTGACTATATTTTGAATGATTTGTGTGATAGAATATGTGCCAGGAGCCAGATTCTAAAAGCATTTGAGATAATGAATAAAAGAAAGATTAGGACAAACGCATTTTTTATGATAGGTTTTCCATTTGAGAAAAGAGAAGATGCGTTCAGCACAATTGAGTTATGCAGGGCAATAAAGCCCTCAGTAGCTTCTGTTGCCATTTTTCAGCCTTTGCCGGGGCAAAAAATCACAAAACAATGCATTGAAAAAGGGTTTATTACGGGCAAAGAGCCAATGGCAACATTCACTAGCCATTCATTGTTGAATATGCCCAAGCCCTACCTGTCAGGCCAGGAAATCCACGATTTGTGGAGAACTTTTATGCTTTATTCAAGCCTGCCGAAAGAGTATTATGACGATATTGAGAAATGCGAGAAGGATATTAAAAATAATCAAGAGTTGTTTAATAAACTTATTAAACTGAGATGGGAAAAATATGATCTTGCAAAGGAAAAGGGAGACATAAGGTTAGTTTAAAATATGAAAAAAAATAAAACAAAAATAAAACCAAAGTATTTTCTTATAGATGTTGATGGAGTAATGACAGACGGGAAACTATATTATACGAAAGAGGGAAAAATTATGAAGGTTTTTGGACCAGACGACAGCGATGCCTTAAATATTCTTGAAAATTTTATTAAAATAATTTTTATTTCCGGCGACAAAAGAGGATTTGAAATTTCTAAAAAACGAATAGTTGATGATATGGGCTTTTCCTTAGAGCAAGTCAGCACTGTTAAAAGGATGGAGTATATAAAAAAAATAGCAGATCCGTCTGAGATTATCTATATGGGAGACGGAATATTTGACCACTATGTTTTTCAAGAAGTCGGTTATAGCATTTGCCCTTATGACGGCTTTTATTTAACAAAAAAAAGAGCAAATTTCGTTACTAAAGCAACGGGGGGCAATCGGGCGGTCGCCGAAGCTTGCCTGCATATTTTAGAGAAATTTTTTGGCCCGTACGATCATAATAAGCCGCTAAAAAAATTCCAAGCCAGCATTGGCTGGAAAGCATGAAAAAAATTAATTTATTAGAAAAAAAATTAAAAAATAAAAACCAAACCCAGTTAGGCATAGGGCCAATGAGCAAGAATTGCGTTGATGCAGTGATAGAATTAGCCGATGAGATTGAGCATCCCTTAATGCTTATTGCCAGTCGCCGGCAGATTGAATGCAATGAGCATGGCGGAGGATATGTAAATAACTGGAGTACAGAGTCTTTTGCGGATTATGTCCAAAAAAAAGATAAAAAAGGGTTTGTTATTCTTTGCCGCGACCACGGGGGTCCCTGGCAAAACTACCAAGAGGTAGCAGGGAAATTAAGCCTTGAAGACGCAATGGAATCAGCAAAAAAATCCTTTGAAGCAGATATTAAGTCTGGATTTGAAATAATTCATATTGATCCTTCTATTGACATTCATAAAACCATAACAGGAAAAGAAGTCATGGAGAGAGTTTATGAGCTTTATGAGTTTTGTATGAATCGCGCAGCGGCTTTTGATAAAACGATAAGAATTGAGATCGGAGTTGAGCAACAGACAGGAGAAATAGAGGATACATTAGGTTTTAAAGAAATGTTGGTAAAAATTAAAAATTTCTGCAGAATTAAAAATTTCCTCCCGCCCTTATTTGTGGTTGCCCAGACCGGAACTTTGATTAAAGAAACAGAAAATATCGGGAACTTTAAAAATTATATTGAGGGGACTGAAAAAGACCTTAAAAAAAGTAAATTGATTAACTTGCTGAAAACTTGCTTTAATTCAGAAATTTATCTGAAGGAGCATAATGCCGATTATCTATCCGATGAGGCCTTGTCTTGGCATCCAAAGATTGGAATTCCGGCAGCTAATATTGCGCCGGAGTTTGGAGTGTCAGAAACGCTTTATATTCTTGAAATTTGCCGGAAGTTTAATTTAAAAGAGGAAAAAGAGGACTTTCTTAGTTTAGCTTTTGAATCTGGAAAATGGAAGAAATGGATGAAAGATAAAAGCCAAGCCGATGATAGGCAAAAAGCTATTATAGCCGGCCATTATATTTTTAGCAAAGAAGAGTTTAAAGAAATAGCAGAACGTATCAGAAAAAAATGCTCCCAAAAGAATTTTGACTTTGATGCCAATCTTAAAAAAGCAATTAAAAAATCAATTACAAGAATAATAAGAGCTTTTAATTTAAATTAAAAAAATGGAAAAAATAATTAAAATAAAAAAACCATGGGGACAGGAAGAAATTCTTTTTTCGGATAAACACTACACTTTCAAAAGACTCATCTTAAAATCAGGATGCAGAACGAGTTTGCAATATCATCGTTATAAAACTGAGACAATGTATTTTCTTTCAGGACAAGGAGTAATTGAATTTCACTATCCAAAAATAAAAAAAACTATAAAAAATAAAATTAAATACCACTTGCCTTATACGGTAAAACCAGGGTTGATTCACCGGATAACGGCAAAAAATACTCTTTTATATTTAGAGGCAAGCACCTCTCAATTAAAAGATGTGGTTAGGTTAGAAGATGACTACAACAGAATCAAATAAAAGAATTGTTTTGCTTACCGCTGGGCTTGGCGCAAGGTTGGGAATTCTTACTGAAAAGAGGAATAAAGCCCTTATTTCAATTAAAAACAAGGCAATTATATCTTATATAATTGATCGTTTGCCAAAAGACGCGCCAATTGTGGTCGCTCTTGGTTATTACGGAGATCGTGTTAAACAATTTTTAGAGATTGCTTATCCGGAAAGGAAATTTTATTTTCAATTTATTGATCCGTATAAGGGTCCGGGTTCCTCTTCGGGAGTTTCCCTTTTGCAATTAAAACCCTATCTGCCCGGACCTTTCATTTTCTGTACTAACGATACTATCGTTATGGAAGATGTTGAATTTGAGGGCCGGAATTGGGTAGGGGTCGCGAGAAGCGATGATATAGATAGATATACAACCTTTAGTTTATATGGGGATAAAATAACAAAGGTTTGTCGAAAAGGCGAGTCTGGGGGGGATGTGGCCTATATTGGATTAGCCGAAATTAATAACTATCAGGATTTTTGGAAGTCCTTAGAAGGCGGCCTGAGAAAAAATCCTGAAGCTTCAGATATCGAGGGGCTTTATGGGTTATTGGAAAATAACCTTTTCCCCAAAAATTTCACTTGGTTTGATACTGGCACAAAAGAAAAATATGATGAGGTGGTTAAATTTTTTGGTAAGGGAGGTTTTACTTTGCCGAAAGAAAATGAGGATCTTTTTTTAGTGGGTAAATCAGTAATTAAATTCTTTGCTGATTCAGAAAAATGCGGCCAACGCATTGAAAGGGCAAAAATATTAAAAGGTCTTGTTCCAGATATTGAAGCATTTTCTTCTAATTTATACTGTTATAAATGGGTAAGTGGAAGGACTTTTTTTGAGGCTGTTACCCCGGAGAATCTAAAACTTTGCTTGGAATGGGCGGAAAAAAATCTTTGGATTAAAAAAGAAATTGATAAGAAAATTTTTACAGAAATGAATAAAGAATTCTATAGCAATAAAACCCTTTCTCGCCTGGAGAAATTATTTGAAAAAGGATGGATAGCAGATGGAGAATACATCATTAATGGAGAAAAGTGCAGAAAACCAAAAGAGGTAATAGATTTATTGCCAGAGTCTTTTTACGAGAGTGGCGTTCCTTGCCGAATCCACGGCGATTTCTGCTCAGAGAACATTGTAGTCACTCATGATAATAAGTTTGTTCTTCTTGATTGGCGGCAAGATTTTGCCGGCAATTTGGAGGTTGGCGATCTTTATTATGACTTAGCAAAACTTTACCATGGTCTTATTGTTTCTGACGAATATATAAAAACCGATCTTTATAGGACGGAGATTAAAGGATCTTCTGTCAAACTGGATTTCGCTTTACATTATCAAAACAGGGAGTGTATCCGTCTTCTTGAAAAATGGGTTTTTGATCATAAGCTTTCGGTTGAAAGATTAAGGACTATCACTGCCTTGGTTTATTTAAGTATGAGTCCTTTGCACCATTATCCCTATAATCAATTTCTGTTCTTCTTGGGGACGCAATTGCTTAACCGGGTTATAAAAAGAGAAGGCGATCAGGATTTTAGATTTATTTAAAATTGATTTATGAAAATCGCAAGATTTTTATTAGAAAATATAGGAATCAAACAAATTATTCTGAAAAATACTTTTTGGCTGATGCTGGCTGAAGGAATATCTCGTTTTTTGGAATTTATTTTAATTATTTATATAATTAGAATTTTAGGAGTTACTGAGTTCGGAAAGTTCACCTTTGCCTTGGCTTTCGTTTCAATGTTTATTGTACTTTCTGATTTTGGTCTTTCGGACATTATTACTAGAGATTTTGCTCGAGATGAAAAAGAGGAGAAAGAATTTCCCGCAATTTTTTCTCTTAAAATTCTTTTAAGCATAGGGACGTTGTTGCTTATAGCAGCCAGTTCTTTTGTTATCATTTCTGATCCGCTTATCCGTACAATGATGTGGCTGTTAGGGGCTTCTCTTCTTTTCAACGGTTTTATTACTATTTTGTGCGTCTTTTTTCGGTCGCGCATGCGTATGGAATATGAGGCGTGGGTGAAAATTTTCCAAGCGATTTTCTTAGCTATTACTGGATTTTATATTATTTTTAATTTTCCTTCGGCTAAGAATCTAAGCTACGGATACCTGATTGCCTCTCTTGTCGTTTTTATTTTTCTTATACTTTTTTTCTCTTTTCGCATTCAACATCTAAGATTTATTTGGAATCGAGATGTCTGGAAGAAGTTTTTGGGAAGATCTTGGCCTTTGGGGTTCGCTATGATTTTTGGAAGCATCTATTTATATATAGATTCCATAATGTTGGGTTTTTGGGGGCAGATTGCTGAAGTTGGATGGTACAATGCCGCTTATAAAATCACCAATGCCCCGCTGGTCGTAATGGCCCTGATTTCCATGAGTTTTTATCCTGCCCTGAGCAAGTTTTTGAAAGAATCAAAAGAAAGGTTTCAAAAACTTTGGAATTATCAGATGGAAACAATGATTATTTTGGCAATGCCTCTAATGGCAGGAGGAATGCTTGTAGCTTCAAAAATTATAGTTTTTTTTTATGGCGTAAGCTTTACGCCGTCAATACCTGTTTTTCGGTTGTTAATATTAGTGGCCGGCATTAACTTTCTTTATATTTCTTACGGTATTGCATTGGTTGTTTTTAATCAGCAAAAAAAACATCTTTTGATTTGTTTGATTACGGCATCGGTAAATATTATTTTGAATTTTATTTTAATTCCTCGTTACAGTTTTTATGGGGCTGGTTTAGCTACGCTCTTCAGCTATATTGTTTTGTTTGTTTTGACAATTGAATTTTCAAGGCGTTTTACGCCCATTGCCATTTTTAATTTAAAGTTAGCCAAGGTTTTGGCTGCAGCTGCCATTTCAAGCATAATAATGTTTATGGTTATTCGCCAGCCCTTAATTTATTATGGTTGTAATTTTATCATTCTTTTTTTAATAGGTGTAGCAGTTTATTTTATTGCCTTGTTACTATTTTATAGATTATTAAAATTACATGAAAATAGCAATTCATAATCCAATGTTTAGCGGAACTTCCGGAGTAAACGGATGGGTTTCAGAATTTATTAGATTATATAAGCCGTCTATTTATATATCTCATCCCCATTATGTTCCAAGATTATTATATTTTTTTTCTCGATTTCATTTGAACCCCCTTGATTGCAAATTTATTTTTTCTTTAAAAAATTTAAATGCAAACGCAGATGTTTTGCTCTGCTTTAACGGTCGTCCCTATTTAGAACAAAACAAACCAGTTAAAAATTTTAACGGCTTAAAAATTTATCATTTGATGGATTGCATATATTTTCCAACGATAAGCAATAAAATTTTGCAAAAGGCAGGGGTGGATTTTGTTTTTGGATACGCGCGCCATGACAAGTATTTTGAGTTTTTCCAAAAAAAGTATCCGCAGTATCAAAATAGGGTTATTCCGGTGCCATTTGGTTTTGCTTCCAGGTTTCAAGAGAACGTTCCCTTTAAAGAAAGAAAAGATAAGGTAATAGCGTTGGGATCAGTCAATTCTTGCGTTGATCCCATACACGCCATAGATGATTTTGAAGAATCAAATCAGTTTTTCCTGGCTCACGGTGAAAAATTTATGCATAAGTTTAGGCGCATGTTGGTTGAAAACGAGGCGCAACTGTCAAATATCATGGACAGCAAATTACCGCATTTTCCTAAAATCAAGGATTTTAGTTATGATATGGTTGAAATTTTTAATCAATACAAAATGTTTGTTGGTTGCGAAAGTCTTTTATATTTTCCTCCGGTTAAGACATTTGAGGGGCCGGCTTCGGGTTCGGTATTAGTTTGCTCTGAACATCCTTGTTTTTCCGATTACGGATTTGAGGATGGGGTGAATTGCATTAAACACAGGGAATTTGACATTAATAATTTTAGAGAAAAAGTTTCCTTTTATCTTAATAATCCAGATAAACTTGAGCAGGTTCAAAAACGAGGCACTCAATTTGTAAGGGATAATTACAATCATCAAAAGGTGGCTCAATATGTATATTCGAAAATTTCAGAAGTAATAAATAAAAGATAATTAAATTCAACGGATAAATGAAAATAATTTTAAAAATGAGAAAAATAGGAAGAATATTTCCGAAACCTATTAAAAATTTGCTTGCTGTTCCGTATCGAAGATTGGGTTCAATAGCAAGGTTAGACAAGATATTAATCAAAGAAATAGCGGAATATTTTAATCTTTCAGAAAAAGAGACCATCTGGCTGTTTAAATCAAGCGAAAGGCTGGGCGCTGACTTGTGGCATATTTTAAATCCGAAAACAAAAGAAGAAATCGAAAATTTTTATAAAACAACCCCTTTTTATGTTTTTGAATTAGCCCATTGGCACATGCTCGAATTTCAAAGGGAATTCCGTTCCGAAATTATTAAATTGGCAACGGGAGAAATTTTAGATTTTGGCGCCGGAATCGGCGATTTATGTCTTGAATTGGCAAGGAGAAAATTTAATGTTGATTATGCGGATATGCCCGGCATAACATTCAATTTTGCCAAGTGGCTGTTTAAAAAAAGAGGATACAACATAAATATGATTGATTTAAATCAAGAAAAAATTGCAAAAAAATATGATACGATTTATTGTATAGATGTGATTGAACATGTTTTAAATCCCAGAAAGATTTTGGAAGATTTTGGGGCTCATTTAAAAAAGAACGGCAGGTTGATTATTACTAATTTAAAGGTTAGCGAAATTTTAGAATCGCATCCGATGCATATGAAGATCGACCTTGATAACGAAAAATTTCTTAATCAATTGGGGCTTGCTAAAACCAACGAGCCTTGGCTTTGGATAAAATCTTAATTATGAACCTACAACCATTAGTTTCTGTGATTATTTCTACCTGTAATAGGGCAAATCTTATAAGGAAGGCCGTTGATAGCGTTTTAAAACAAAACTATAAAAATATAGAACTGATTATAATTAATGACGGTTCAACTGATAAAACTTCTGAAATAATTTCAGAAGCAGCCGAAAAAGACAGACGGGTGTTTGTCTTAACAAATAAAGTTAATTTAGGGTTTGTAAAAAGTTTGAATAAAGGAGTTACCATGGCCCGCGGAAAATATATTGCAAGGATAGATGATGATGATTTTTGGTCTGATTCTGGAAAATTAGAAAATCAAGTTGGTTTTCTTGAAAGCAATCCAGATTATGTTTTAACAGGAGGGGGAGCAATATGCATAGGCGAGGACGGAAAGGAAATTGCCAGATATTTGCTTCCAGAGAAAGACGCAGAAATAAGAAAACGCATACTTTTTGATAATTGTTTTGTCCATTCAA
>ERZ1292629.3456-Hain-H43-01um-R1-3456-length-12196-cov-7_pt1 | contig 12196 bp, 12 predicted proteins | sample MGYA00564399_ERZ1292629 | MGnify/ENA primary metagenome ERZ1292629 (study PRJEB36523, sample SAMEA6512636) | groundwater metagenome | collected 2019-01-08 | study: AquaDiva: Metagenomics assemblies of 32 groundwater samples | reverse complement strand
TTAAAGCTTTGGCTTTAATCTATTTTTCGGTCTAGAATTCTCATATCATCTAATACTTTCATCAGTATCATCTATAATTTAAGATATGTTGCATCAGTTGTTTAAGCGAGAGCATCTAATCCTCCTCTTAATCTCCTCATAAACCTCCTAGTCAATCATCTTCATAACTTATCAGATTATACATTTCCAATATTCTAAATTTATCTCAAATAGCTCTCAAAACCAGGCTTGTGTTTTTTATGCGCAGAATGTGGCGTGTGATGTGTTGCAGAAGCATGATCTCCTGTATGAGAAGCATGCGGATGAGTGTGATGTGTTGAATGTTCATGAGATTCCTCCGTGTTTCCAGTTTCGCCTGAACTTCCAGAACTATGCGCCCCTCTTGCCTTATCTATAACAGGATTAATCATTTTAGAAAAAGATTCCTGTGTTGCATGCATTTCCCTTGATATATTTTTTATATCTTCTCCATAATCACCAACTCTCCTCAAAATAGACATCTGAATCTCATTAAAACTATTTTCCATTTTTTTTAATCTCTCGCTAATCTTCTGAACTTCAAAATTTATTTCTTCCTTAAATTTGGAAAATGAAGAAATTTCTTTTTTCAATTTTTCAGTCTTCTCTTCAAAGGTTTGTTCGCATATTTCATTGATAGTTTCAATGTCAATTGCAGGTCTTGGCTGATATTCAGGATATCCTTGTACCTCGGGAGAATAATTTTGAAATTCCTGAAATCCTTCTCCTTCTTCCCCTGTTTCAAAACCTCCTTCTGGAAGAGAATTCATATATCCCTGAGGCTGCGCACCACCATATTCCATGTTTTCCTGAGGCTGCATCATGCTTTGTTCCATTGAACCAAACTGACTCCTGCCCATCTCAAAATTTCCTTCCATACCCATAGAACTTTCAGGATTAGAATCAAGAGCTGATTTTATTTTAGCTTGTGAAAGAGCTTCATTTATCTCGAGGGGAGAAACACCTTCCTGCCTTAAAGCCCCAATTATCTCAGGCTCTGTAACTCCTTCTTGTTTCATTTGCATCACTCTTTCTAAAACAGCCATATTAATACCTGTATTTTTTTGTTTTTATATTTATTGCTATTCAAGTTTTTTAAATCATTGACAATTTTTTGGAATCATAACTGATTTGAGGGTTGGTTAATTAATTGACTAAGATTATTGTAGTTACCTCTTACTCATCTCAATCCTCTCATCTGCGCAGCTCATCAGTTTTTCATATTACCAATATTTACCACCTCATAAATGATGTGGATTTTTTTATATTAAATCTATTTTCTATGCCTTGAAATTTCTTCATGAACTATTTTTCTCACATCATCTATTCTTGCAAATTCCAGAGGCTGGAACATCTTAGCCTGCCTTGATAATATTTCTAATTCTGATTTTCTTGCAAAATTATCCATCTCGCTTATTATTCTCTTATTCAATTGTTTCATTGATTTTATGTCAGAACTCATCTCATTAATTTGTCTTTTAAATTCCAAAATCTCCTTGCCATATTCTTCTTTTGATGAAACAAGATTCTCTCCGATTAATAATATCCTGTCCTTGGCTAGTCTTTGTTTCTCTTCAATTTCATTTAACCTTGTAGCAAACTCTGCAAGAAGCATGCTTACAGGCTCTGACTGTTGTTCCATATTCTCTTTTTATATTTTTTTATATCAATATAATGAAGAAAGGGTTTAAAGGTTTTTGCATGACAAAACCTTTAACTCATTCAATTCATAAGAATTGAAGATTTAAAATTGTTAGGTTATCTAAGTTATCTCAATTTCCAATTCTCTTTCACCACACATAACTTTTAATATCTTAAATTATTTATTTATAAAGAAAGGTGATAAAAATGCTATTCAAGCCAAACACTCCTTTGTATTCCTATGAAGTTGTAAGAGAAGAGGGAAATCAGGTATTGTATGTTAATTATCTTGGAGCTCCTTTTGTTCCAAATCTTGCTGAAAATCCAGATGTAATGGCAAGAACAATTGATTATCTGATTGAAACTCCGAATGTTTCAAGGATTATTTTTGTGCAGCAGAGAAATTATAATTATGGTTCTTCAGAGGTTTTCATGGTTCAGGAGATTGCAAATCTCCATACCTATCTTGAAAAACAGGAAAAAATACTTTCTCCAATAAAGCTTTCTATTTTTGGCTCTCAATATTTAAGCCAGAGGCATAATGATGTCAGTTATCTTCTGATGATACTAAAAAGAGATCCTATTGCTTGTTCCTTTGAATTAGAAAGATTTATAAAACAGGAAAAAACAAATCTTGGAACAACTCCTGAAAATCTAAAAACAGACCAGCTAACTTACATAAGATTATTAGAAAAATTCAAGTCTCTCTTGCAAAACACCCAGATAATAAAACAGACAGAAAGATATTTTTCAGATTATAATTTTGGAAAAAGAGAAATCTACAGCAAGATTTTAAGAGCAGATATTATTCCTAATTTTACTTTCACGAAATTAGTCTCTACTCTTCCAAGTGATGCTGAAATGGTTTTTCAATATGAAATTGGAGAAGGTTATGACAAATCAATTGTAACAATCTTGAAAAGAAAAGAAGATGCAAAATATATCTATCATCTAATGCCTCCTGAATATTCTCTGGATGAAGAAAAACAAAACCTGCTGAATCTTGCAAGAAATGTTCTTATTGAACACCAGCCAAAAGCAGAAGAATTCACAGACCCTGAAAAAACAAGGCAGGTTTTTTTCAATGTTTCAAGGGATTTGATAAGGGATTTAAGCGAAACTAAAAAAATAACTCTTGATTATAATGAAATCAACAGGCTGGCAACAATTCTTGTCAGGCATACAATAGGATTTGGTTTAATAGAAATTCTATTGCAGGATAAAAATCTTCAAGATGTTGTTTTAAATGCTCCTATTTCAATGAACCCTGTTTTCCTAAGGCATCAGGAATTTGAGGAATGTATTACAAATATAATTCCAAGCAAGGAAGATGGAGATTCCTGGGCAGCAAAATTCAGAATGATTTCAGGCAGACCATTGGATGAAGCAAATCCAATCTTAGATACTGATTTAACATTAGGAAATATAAGAGCAAGAATTGCAGTTATTCATCAGCCACTTTCTCCAAATGGACTGGCTTATGCAATAAGAAGGCATAGGGAAGATCCCTGGACACTGCCTTTGTTTATAAAAAATAAAATGATTAATAGTTTTTCAGCAGGACTTTTTAGTTTCCTTATAGACGGAGCAAGAACACTTCTGGTTGCAGGAACAAGATCCAGCGGAAAAACCTCTCTCCTGGGAAGTTTAATGCTGGAGATAATGCCAAAATACAGAATTATAGTGCTGGAAGACACTCTTGAGCTCCCTGTAGAAGCAATAAGAAAACTAAAATATGATATTGTAAGAATGAAAGTTAGAAGCAGCTTGTTAAAAACAAGCACAGAAATTGGTGCTGATGAAGGAATAAGAACCAGCCTTAGACTTGGAGACAGCAGCCTGATAGTTGGAGAAGTAAGAAGCCTGGAAGCAAAAGCATTGTATGAGGCAATGAGGGTTGGTGCTCTTGCAAATGTTGTTGCAGGAACAATTCATGGAGCCTCTCCTTATGGAGTTTTTGATAGAGTTGTTAATGATTTAGAAGTTCCTGTTACAAGTTTTAAAGCAACTGATTGTGTAATTATTTCAAATCCAATTAAAACTCCTGACGGACTTAGATCAGTAAGAAGAATTCTTCAGCTGACAGAAGTAAGAAAACACTGGCTAAAAGATCCTGAAGAAGAAGGGGGATTTGTCAATTTGCTAAAATATAATATTAAAAATGATGAGCTAGAACCAACAGAAGAACTTATTAATGGAGATTCTGAAATAATAAAAGATATTGCAGCAGGTGTAAAAGGTTGGGCAGGAGATTGGGATGCTGTCTATGACAATATAATTTTAAGGGGAAAAATAAAACAAGAAATAGTTGATACATCAATAAAATTAAACATGCCAATTATACTGGAAGCTCCATTTAACTCTATTTCCAATAATATGTTTCATCAGTTTTCAAAAGATGTCCAGGAGGAAATAGGCATTCCTCTCGGAGAAAGAGTTTTTCCTCTCTGGCAGGATTGGTTAAGAGAAACAATAAGGGCAAAGAGGTTTTGAAAAAATCTTTTTTATATTGGTAATATAACTATCTTGAGAGATGTTCATGAGAATATTAAGAAAATGAATAAATGCTCTCTAGAAACAGCAGATGCCATAACTGAATAATATCAATAATTCCGAGATTTATTAATTCAAATTCAACCTGTTTATTTTTTCAGCAACTATCTGCAGGTTATCTTTATATTCAGAAACCTTTCCAGCAACAATAATCTTATCCAACTTATTTAAACCCGTCTTCTTCTCATTCTCAACAAAAACATTGATATTTCCAGAATCATCTCTAACCTCTAATAATTGAAATCCGGTTTTATAGTTAGTTATCTTAACAACCTCTCCGACAACTTTAACCTTTAAATTCAATTCAGCATTATCAATCTCGCTAATCTTGATTAATTTAATGTCTAAATTCAGATATATCAGAAAAAGAATAATTATTCCAATTATAAAAACCATAAAAGATATTATTAAAAGGAGTTTATTGTTCATTATTTAATTAATAAAGAAGTATAGATATATTTTATCAATTATCCAACCTAATCCTTCTCTTAAATCATCTCATCTGCAAAACTGATTAATACATAACATTACCAATATTTTTGGTATCATGCATGATTTAGGATATGTTACATCTGTTATTTTATAGAAAGCTTCTGATTCTCATTTTAATCTTCTCACCAACATCTTATCAAAGTTATCACATTACCAAAAAGTTTTTAGTTTTAACTATATAAAAGGTGTTACATAACTTTTAATAAGTTTTTATTTATTATAAATACATGCCAGACAAAGTTCTCAAAACAATAAAACCAAGAAAATATCAGCAGGAAATTTATGAATCTTGCAAAGATAAAAACTGCCTGGTAGTTCTTCCAACAGGAATTGGAAAAACTCTTATTGCATTAATGCTCTCAATTTACACTCAAAAGAAATTTCCAGCTTCAAAAACTCTTTTTCTTGCTCCAACACGCCCTCTGGCAGAACAGCATCTTGCTTATTTTAAAAAACATCTTCCAGAATTATTTGCAGAATTAACATTATTCACAGGAAAAATAGATGCTGAAAAAAGAAAAGAATTATGGGAAAAATCAGATATAGTCTTTAGTACCCCTCAATGTGTTTCAAATGATTTAAGGAATAATCTCTACACATTGGAGGAAGTGAGTTTATTAGTGGAGGATGAAGTTCATCGTTGTTTGAAGAATTATTCCTATACCTATGTTGCACAGAAATACAAAGAACAAGCTAAAAATCAGAGGATTTTAGGTTTAACAGCATCACCAGGAACCGACAAAACAACAATAGAGCAGATTGCAAAAAATTTAGGAATAGAAACAATTGAATTAAGAACAAGAGAGAGTGATGATGTAAAAGAATATTTGCAAGAACTAGAATTCAAAATAATTAATTTGGAATTTCCAGCTGAATTCAAAGCAATAACAGACATAATAAGAAAAATGTATCAAAAGAAAGTTGATGAATTAAAAAACAGAAAACTTTTATTTGCACCTCCAACAAAATTTAACATACTCAAACTTCAGTCAGGTCTGATGTCAAGCATATTAAAGGGAAATAGAAATTTCAACACCCTTTCAGGAGTAAGTGCAGCAGCCCAGGCAATAAAACTCTCTCATTTAATAGAGCTTTTAGAAACCCAAACCCTGCACACATCTGTAAATTATATTAAATCTCTTTTTGAACAAGCATCCCAAAACAAATCAAAAGCAGTAAAACAAATAACAAAAAATCCAGAGTTTAATTCCGCATACATAAAAGTAAATGAATTACTTGCAAAAAACATAGAACACCCAAAATTATTAGAATTAAAAGAAATCGTCCAAGAATCAATAAAACAAAATCCAAAAAACAAAACAATTGTTTTTTCTCAATACAGAGATACTGTAATAAAAATCTGCAAAACTCTGAATGAAATAGCAGGAATCAATGCAAAGGTTTTTGTCGGGCAGGCAAAAGGAAAAGGAAAAGATAATCCAGGATTATCCCAGAAAGAACAGGGAGAGATAATGGATGAGTTTGGGCAGGGAAAAATAAATGTAATTTGCGCAACCTCAATCGGTGAAGAAGGCTTGGACATCCCAGAAGTAAATGCAGTTATTTTCTACGAGCCGATTCCAAGCGCAATCAGGAAAATTCAAAGAGCAGGAAGAACAGCGAGATTAATGAAAGGAAAACTTATCATCCTCCTCACAAGAAATACGCTGGATGAAATATTCCATTATGCCAGCAGAGCAAAAGAAAAAAGAATGTATAAATCAATAGAATCAATAAAAAGCGACATGGATAATGGAAAAAGATTTAACAATGAAGAAGAGGATATAGAAAACAATAAAGAGGAAGAAGAAGAGGATGATACAGAAGATAAAAAGGAAGAACAAAAAAAATTATTTTAAAGAATATTCCTGATTTATATTATCTCCTTGATTAATTTATCTAATAAGCAATAACTATCAGCCCATTTTGCATATGCTTCCCAGCCTTGAAAACTCTCAATAAATTTTTCATAAGAGATTTTATTCCTTTTTAACATTTTAATCTTATGTCTTATACCACAAACATTTCTTTTTCTTAATAATTTATAATAATAAAAATTTCTAAATCCAACAAAATCTATTCCTTTTGAAAGAGAAATTATTTTTGATTTTTCAGGATGCAATTCTAATTTTAACTTATCTCCTAAAAATTTACTAATTTCTTCCTTCCAAATTTCAAGTTGTTTTTTTGAGCTATGTAAAATAATAAAATCATCAACATATCTAATATAATATTTTGCTTTTAATTTATGCTTTACAAAATAATCTAATTCATTTAAATAAACATTAGCAAAGAATTGAGATGTTAGATTACCAAGGGGCATTCCTTCTTCAGTTCGCCCCCCCCAATCGCACTATTTCTCAATATCTTTTCAATCAACCAAATAACTTTCTCATCATTTATCTTTCTTTTTAGGATATTTAATAAAATTTCATGATTAACTTTTTCAAAATAATGCTTAACATCCGCCTTAAAACAATATCCTTTTATTTGATTATTATCAAACCATCCATTTATCTTTCCATTTTTTGAAACTTTTTTAACAAATAAATAGAATCTTTTTATTGCAAATAGGTTTCCTTTTCCCTTTCTATTTGCACAAGAGTCATATATAAAAGTTTTATCAAAAATTGGTTCAATAACCCTAATAATTGCATGATGAATAATCCTATCTCTAAATGCAGATTTAGAAATCTTTCTAGTTTTTGGGTCTCGTAAAATAAAAGTTATAAGAGGTTTTGGAGAATAAGTTTGTTCAATTAATTCTTTTTGTAATTGAAATAAATTTCCGATAACATCTTTTTCAAATTCAATGACATATTCTTTTTTAGTCTTTTCTTTTCTTGCTTTTCTCCAAGCAAGAAGTAAATTATGAATATCACAAATCTGTAAATAAAGATTTTTATAGGTTTTCATATATTGAAATCCTAGCCTTTCTAAGCCATTCTGCCATTGTCGTTCGAGTTCGCCAAATTCTCGTTCCTGGAATTCAAGTCCAAGTTCCTGTTCAAGTACAACCTGGAAATGTTAGCCAATTAATTAAAAGTAAATCACCAATCCTTCATATTTCAAGATTATTTAAAACAATTTTTACTTAATGTCGAATTTGAATTTTATGACTCTCATAAAGAAAACCTTGTTAGTTTTTCTCCGAGGTCTTTTTCTAAAAGAGCTCTATTAATCGGCTTGTGGCCTAGCAAGGTTCTATAAGAACAAAAGCTAGGAATTTAATAATCACCTAATATAATTTAAACTTAATTGCCTTTGAAAACTCTCATTGCATCGCCATATTTTCTTTCAACTTCAGCTAATTGTCTCTCTTTTTCAGTTTTAAGTTGAGCAAGATAACCTTCAATATTTTTTTGCGCGCCTTCGGCGCTATCTACAACCACCACCCTGCCATCGTCGTTCGAGCCCGCCAAATACTCGCCCCTGGAATCCAAGTCCAAGTCCCTGAGCAAGTACAACCTGGAAATACCATTATCTCTTGTCCATAAAGTTCTGGTTCCATTATCATCAAATGCAATAGAATAATCAGGATTTATTCTTGAAAATTTTCTCTGATGATTTTTATGGTTTAAATCAGGAACTTCAATAACCTGTGTTTTATCTGTTTTTTTAAAGCTTAAACCATATTGTGATTTATTATCTGCAACAACTTCCAATCCTTTAACAACTAAAGGGTTGCCAAATTCCATAATACCTAACATTTCAGCTAAATTTCTTGCTAAATAATCATTTGGTTTATAAGAATCACCTGCGCTTCTCAAAACAACTTCGGTTCCATCCTCATAATGCCCTTGTAAAGGTAATCCATTTTCATATGCTAATTCAATTTCTGGAATGGTTCCTGTTCTTATTCCAATTTGATTTAATAAAAGAACTTCCCATAAATTTGAACCATTTCTTCCAACTTTTAAAGAATCTGCTGCTTTTCCTGAAAAACCTTTGGCTTCTTTATATCTTGCATGTTCTTCTTCAGAAAGAAATCTAGCTTCAGGAAAACCTGCTTCTTTAATTTCTCTTGGTATTAATTTAACCGATTCATTTGCCATAACTTCTTTAGAAAATTGAGGTTTATAAATCTTTCTATATTGTTACTACTTAGTAATTAATCTATAAACCTACAAGATATATTAATTAGATAAATCCTATTTTGAAGGAGGTTGCACCGAGAGTTTTCATTTTAGTAATAAAATAAATAAAGAAATGAAAGCTTGAGTTCAAGGAATCTTGGTGCCTTATGAATGTTCCACAACATTTTTCAAAAACTAGTAAGAAAATCCAAAAACAAGCAAAAAATCAAACCAAGAATAATTGCAGATATCCATGAAAAAGATTCAATGATATTGGCAGAATTAAAATCAAATGAAGATGTTGAATTAGAAATTACTAACTTAAAAATAGGTGATTATCTTATAGGGAATACAATAATTGAAAGAAAAACAACAAGTGATTTTATTTCTTCAATGATAAACAGAAGATTGATTGAACAATTAAACCAGATGCAACAGTATAATCAGAGATTACTGATTATTGAAGGACAAATATCTTCTATCTTTGAAAAAGATAATAATCTTCATCCAAACTCAATAAGAGGCTTTATTCTTTCAATAATTTCAAATTACAATACAAACATAATTTTCACCACAAATTACCAAGATACGGCAAATTACTTAATAACATTAGCAAAACAGCAATTAAAACCAAAAACTCTTTTTTCTCTGCACAGCAGAATTCCAAAAACCAAACAAGAGCAAAAACAATACATTTTAGAAGCATTTCCAAACATAGGCCCAAAAAAAGCAGAGCTCCTCATAAAAAAATTCAAAACCTTATCAAATGTTTTCAATGCAACAGAAGAAGAATTAAAAGAAGTTTTAAAAAATCAGAGCAAAAGTTTTAAGGATATTTTAAATTATTAAACCCATTTTTGCAAGATATTCTCTTACATGTTTTCCAACATCAAAACTAAAATCAGCTCCATTTTCTTCATTTCCACTTTTAATTTCTAATCCAGAAATTCCTCTTTTTCTAATCAATGCTCTCAAAGAAACTTCGCAATAAAGAAGAGAGCCAAGATTTCCATAAAACAAAATTGTTTTTCCAGAATATTTCCCAGGATTTGCATCAATATCTGCAATTAAACTATTAATCAACTCATCACAAGCATCAGTAGTCGCCCATCTATAATCAAAATCACCCTGAGATAAATTTGCCATTTTTTAATGAAGTTTGTCCATCCATTAAAATATAATATGTCTTTTTTAACTTATAAGCAAATCTATACTGCAAAATAGTAGATAAGATTGCATAAGTATATAAATATCCAATACCTTCCTATTAAGGTATTTATTTTTCAGTTCTTAGGCATATTTTAATTCAGAATTTATTTACTCTTCTAAAATTATTTGACATTTGTCAAAATAATTTTTTATTCTATCGGTAGTTTGTAATTTTAGATAGTTATGTAAACAATTCATCAATCGCTTTTGCATCTCACTCTTAACTATCTGATTATTGCACTTACCATAATAAAATAATCTTTTCTTAAACAAAGTTTGAAAAGATTTAACTTCCTAAAACAAAATATTAATCTAACCCATATTCTTCTATATCCTCATAAACCGGCCCTTCAGGAAGCAATTCTGATTTTTTTAAAACAAAATTTTTAACAAAAAATTTTAATTTCTTCGGCTTAATGCTTGCAAGATAATCAATCAAACCTTTTTTATCTCCTACTTTTTTCACGCGAGCAATTGTTATATGGCTCATGAATCTTTCCTCTTTCTTAAATAAATCAGAAAGTTTCTCATCACTTGAAGATTTACCTCTTAAAGCGAAAGTTTGAGGTTTTGATAAAACCTCATCAATCAATTTCTGCAATTGAAAAATTCCCTTTCCATTTAGTTTAATCCAAATAATCCTGATAATATTTTTAGAAAAAACACCAACCTCTCCAATCTCACAATAAAAATTTTCAATTTTTATTTCAGAAAGCCTTTTCTTAACCAAATTAAGTTTATCATCATCAATCTCCCCAAGAAATTTAAGTGTCAAATGCAGATTCTCTCCTCCAGTAAGCTTTCCTGTAAAAAGAGTCTTTTTCCAAATAAGTTTCTGTATTTTCTTTATCTCTTCAATAACTTCCTTCGGAAGTTCAAGTGCTATAAATGCTCTTGCCATTTTAAAATAAATATTTTTAGTAATATATATGTTTTGAAAGTTATGGCATCTGTTAATTAAGCTTTATTTCTGTGGATTCTTATCATTCTCTCACTAACCTCTTAATCTTCTTATCACCAAATCCTTCGGATTTGTACTCCACACTAAAGTGTGGAGTTTAATTTGGATTTGGTGATTTAGAGTGAAAAACTAATCTAAATATCTTCTCCAACATAAATGTTGGAGTTAGTTTTTTACTCCAATCTGCAAAACTCATTAGTTTTTATATTACCAATATTTATATCAGTTTTTTCCGAGGACTTCAAAAATTTTATTTTTGAATGGACCAGAAAATTTATTTTCTGGGTCTTTTTCTAAAAGAGCTCATGTCCCTATGCTTTCATTTTCTTTCCGAGGTTTCTTTACCTATCTATAATCCTAACCAAAGAAAGCTCAAATCATTTCCCCCAACAGCTTCGCCCCTAATTTCACAGTCACTCCATGAATATCCAGGGAAGGATTTATCTCAACAATATCTCCTCCTCTGAAATTATTCAATAAAGCAAGTCTTTTAATAAAATAAATCAAATCTCTTGACGACAAGCCCCCTGGTTCAGGACTTGAAACACCAGGTGCAAATGCATGGTCAACGCAGTCTATATCAATGCTTACATAAAAACCAGTTGATTTTCTTGCTCTTTCCATTATTAAATCACAAACACCTGATAAATCTTCCTGCAAGATATCCATTTTAATTAAAGTTATTTTATTTTCTTTTAAAAATTTTATTTCTTCCTCTGAAAAACTTCTTACTCCAATTAAAATAATTTTATCACCATCATACCCCTCTTCAATTAATTTTCTCAGCCATCCATGATTATCCTCTCTATCTTCACAATCAGCATGAGCATCAAAAACAATTAAAAGAGGGTCTAATTCAATTTTTTTAAATGCCTTTAATATCGGATAACTTATTGAATGGTCTCCCCCAACAAAAAAACATTTGAAGTTTCTTTCAAAAGCTTCTTTGCTATTTTCAAAAATTAAATGATTTGCCTCATTAATATTTTTCAAATCAACATGAATTTCCTCTAAATTCAGTTTATTATACTCAATAATCTTGGATTTTTCATTGCACTCTATAACCCTAAGTGCCTTTAAAACTTTTACAGGAGCTTCTTCACATCCTTTTGCATCTTTTGAATTTACCAGCCTGACTCTTATTATTTGCATGTTATTTTCATTATTATGACATCCTCTGCACCTTAAAAGGCAATGTCGTTTACTTAATAAATATTAAATAACTTATAAATTTAAAGTAATCCCT
>ERZ1292629.3454-Hain-H43-01um-R1-3454-length-12202-cov-4_pt1 | contig 12202 bp, 13 predicted proteins | sample MGYA00564399_ERZ1292629 | MGnify/ENA primary metagenome ERZ1292629 (study PRJEB36523, sample SAMEA6512636) | groundwater metagenome | collected 2019-01-08 | study: AquaDiva: Metagenomics assemblies of 32 groundwater samples | reverse complement strand
TATTTTGAATAAAGAAATCTATATGACACTTACCAATTCTAAAATGAACATTTATCTTCTCAATTGGTTTTTCAATTAAACCATGATTAACTAATTTTTGACAAATAATCCTTTCGTCATTAGAATCAAAGAGACAATTCATGAATTCATAGGGATAATTTTTTCTTCTGCTATCTAAAGCTAACAAAGCAAGAGGGTATTTTGCGTGGGCTTTTTTAGACATCTCCTTCAATTGAGAAGGATTTTTTTCCTTGCATTTTAATGCAGCTTTTCTCTGATGCTCATTAAAAGTCCCAGTTTTCTTCATGGTTTCATGTGCCTTCATCATATTGACTCTAGAATGTTCTGGACTAACCTGATGTAATTTTTTAGCAATCTCAGAAAAATATTTTGAATTTCCTTTTAAATTCATAGCATTAATTGTCCCTTGGATATGTCCATACTTATTCCCAAGATTTTTACCAATCCAAGGATGTTTTTGTTGAGCTATTTTACCAGCATCCCTATATAAATTTGGATGTTTTGTTATAGCCTTTTTCTGATTTTCTCTAGATCTTATGCAGTATCTATACCATTTTACACTTCCTTTTATGTAGCGAGAACCAAGGGGGAGCATCAATTCTTTAGAAATTTCTTCTATAGAAAGACCATTAAGTAAAAGGTTCTCTACTCTATTTCTAATCTCTATATGTTTGTTATCTCTTTTCATCTTTAAGAATTATTTGAAAAGATTCTTTTTTTCTAAATCTTTTTTTATTAAAATGGCTATTCTTGAACTAATATTGATTCCATTATTCTGACAAAATTCTTTAAATTCGTTTAAAATCTTTTTTGGTAAGGTGATATTAACTCTTTCATATTCTATATCCATACTTATTAATAAGTATTGATAGTATTTAAATCTTTCTTTTCCTATAGAACTTCCTGATTTGAAAGGCAGAGAAAAACTTTCAAAATACCCTGTTTTTAGTTTGATAAAGTTTGGGGGGGAATAAAAGAGCTGATAAAAATTTTTTAAAGTGGTCGGGGGATTGAAGGGGGGGAAGCAAAAGACTAATTTTATAACTATTCTTTTATTATATTAATTATGACTCAAAAACAAGTGTGGAATAACATTGCAGAAGAATGGTATGAATTCAAGATAAATCCTTCTGAAAAGGTTCTCGATTTTTTAAAAGGAAAAGGAGGAAAGATTTTGGATTTGGGGTGCGGAGCAGGAAGACATCTAAAAAAAATAAAAGATGGAAAAATGTATCTTGTTGATTTTTCTAAAAACATGATTAAACTCGCAAAAAAGAGAGCAAAAGAAAAACGCATAGAAGCAGAATCTAGTATTGCTGATTTGAACACAAAGCTCCCTTTTCAAAATAATTTCTTTGATTCTGCAATTGCAATTGCTGTTTTTCACTGTATTAAAGGGGAGAAAAACAGAGAAATGGCAGTAAAAGAGCTTTTTAGAGTTTTAAAACCAAAGGCAAAAGTCTTAGTCGCTGTATGGAATAAAAATTCAAAGAAATTTAGGAATGCAAAAAAAGAGAGATATGTAAAATGGAGAGAGAAAGGAGAAAGGTATTATTATCTCTTTGATGCAGAGGAAATTTATAATTTATTCAGAAATATTGGATTTAAGATTTTCAAAAAATACAATCCAGAGAGAAATATTATTTTTGTCGCTCAAAAATCTAAAAAATAAACCTATTTTCTCATAATATTAAGCATATCAAAGAAGGATCTTTTTTCAAAATCAATTACTCTTTTGTCCTTCAAATCAATATTTGCTTTTACCATTCCAAAACCAGAAACAAAAATCGTACCTAAAAACAAATCTTTTCCCTTGACATTTTGCAGAGAAAAAATCATTTTTTGGATTTTATTGTTTATCTTTTTGATTTCCATTTCTTTTGAAATGATTTTTTCAATTTCGTCAAAATCAAAAGAGGAATTAAGGGAAACTTTTTCCAAAATTTGCTCGTCGTTTCTTTCCAAAGGAACTAACTTAACCCCTGTTTCAAGTTCAAAACTAAAAGTTTTTTTGCTTTCAGGAACAAAAAAATCAAAGTGATATTGATTTCCTGTTTCCCTGTTTTCCATATCAATCACAAAAAAACCAGAACACAAATATGCCGATTTATTTTCTTTTAGAAATGTTTTATATTCTTCAGAAGATTTTAATTTTTCCAAAAGGAATTGTGAATTCATTTTCTTTCTTGAATTTCTTTTCCAATCTTCTTAATAAATTCTTCTATTTTCATAGATTCTATTTTTTGGCTTGCCTTGATTCTAACAGCGAGAGTTTTTTCTTTTTCTTCTCTGTCCCCTGCAACAATTATGTAAGGAACTCTCATAATTTCAGCATCCTTGACTTTTGAAGGAACAGTTGTCTGCCTGAAATCTGCATCAATTCTTAAGTTTGGAATTTCCTCTCCCAATTTCTCAATTATTTTCTTTGCATAATCTAAATTTCTATCTGTAAAGCTCAAAACTCTCACTTGAACGGGAGCAAGCCATGTTGGAAATCTTCCATTGAGGTGTTCTATTAATATCCCAATAAATCTTTCCACTGCTCCATAAATTGTTCTATGCAACATTATGGGTCTTTTTCTTGTGTTGTCTTTGTCTACATATTCAAGTTCAAATCTTTCTGGCATTGAAAAATCAAGTTGTATTGTAGCACATTGCCATTCCCTATTCAAAGAGTCTTTAATATGAAAATCTATTTTAGGCCCGTAAAAAGCGCCATCGCCCTTATTAACTTTATAAATCATTTTCTTTTTTTTCAAATCGCTTTCAAGAATTTTTTCTGCTTTGTCCCAAATCTTGTCGCTTCCAATCCTCTTTTCCGGTCGAGTAGAAAGTTCAACCCTATAAGAAAGATTGAATTTCTTATAGAAAAAATCAATTAGTTCTATTATCTTTTCTATTTCTTCTTCAATTTGTTTTTCGGTGCAAAAGATATGTGCATCATCCTGTGTGAATTGTATCACACGGAAAAGTCCTCCAAGCACTCCTGATAATTCTTGTCTGTGAACAATTCCTAATTCAGCAACTCTCAAAGGAAATTCCTTATAGCTCTTAGGTTTGTTTTTATAAACAAGCATTCCTCCTGGACAATTCATTGGTTTGACTGCAAAGGTTCTTTTTTCATAATCTGTCAGAAATATACTTTCCCTGTATTTTTCCCAGTGTCCTGAAATCTGCCACAATCTTTTGTCTAAAATCTGGGGAGTAGAAATTTCCTGATACCCTGCTTTTCTGTGTATCTCTCTCCAAAAGTTAATTAGTTCATTTCTTATTATCAACCCGTTGTTGTGCCAAAAAACCATGCCAGGAGCTGTTTCACTGAAAGAAAACAAATCCATCTGCTGTCCAATAATTCTGTGGTCGTTGTCTTTCAATTTTTCTCTGTCAAGTTTTGTTTTTGAAATCTCATTCAATAATTGCTTGGTATTGTATTCTTCCTCTTGTTTTCCACCGCTTTCGATTCTTATTTCTCTGCTCAATTCTGAAAGAGGATGTCCCTTGACTTTCAGTTCAAATTCTTTGTAATAACCAAAAGGTGCTTTTACAACATGGAAACTTTTTTTCAGTTCTTTTTCTGCTTCATTTAAAACCTTTGTTGCTATTTCAGGGGCTGCAAGCTCGCTTGAAAGATGAGCATAAGGATAAAGAACAATTATCTTTGCATTCACTTGTTTTGCAACATCCTTAATATTTTCAACTAATTTTTCAACAACTTTCTTTACCTCTTTATCTGATTTTTCAATAGCAGTTAGAACAACTAAAGCTTCTTCTATTAACTTTCCTTCTTTCTCCTTTTCAGAAAGCGCTTCAACACTTTTCAATGCTTTTTTCAGAGGTTTGAATTTTATATAATCAACGTGTAATAGCAAAATCTTCATGGATAGAATAAATACAGAAAGTTTATAAAATTAACACATTATAGAAAGACTTAAAAAACATTTTCTACACAGCGAATTATGACAAAAAAATATGTTTTAATGGGAGCAATTGCAGCATTTCTAGCAGCAGCAAATTTAGCTCATGCTCCCATCATAGAAGAAATTTCAATATTAGAAAGAGGCGTAAAGAAGATTGAAGAAAGAAGGCGAATTCAAAGACAAGATGAAGAAACAAGATTATGGGAGATAGATCTAATTTATAGAAAAATAAAATTTATTTATGATAACATAAATCCACCAAGTTACATAACAAAAAAATTCATAAGATGTTTGGGAATAGTAGAATCAGAAGATTTTCCAAAAGCAGTAAGTAAAGCGGGAGCAAAAGGTTGGGGGCAGTTAATGGAAGAAGCATGGTATTCTGTAGAAGATTCCAATTATGAACAAAATGTGTTTAATCTTGATAAAAATATAGAAACAACAATCAAATATTTAGTTTGGATTGATAATAAAGCAAGAGAATGGCATTCAGATTGGGATAGGGTTTCTGATGAAGAAAAAGTTAGATTAATTGCCGCCGCATATAATGGAGGAATTGGAAGATTAGAAGAATTAAATTGGGATATAAAAAAAATGCCAGAGGAAACAAGACAATATATTCCAAAATTAGAACAACTTTCTAAAATAATTCTGCCATCATCTAAAATTTATCAATCTAATTTCTAATCCCATAAATAAAAATTACTTCATTAAAAATTGATTAATCTGTTTCTTAGCCCATTTCTTATTCTTCTGATGCTCTTTCAAGAAAGCATTTATTTTGTCAATCAAAATTCTTTTTAGTTCAGAAGTGAGCATCTTTCCTGACTTGTAATCCTCATGAATCCTTTTCAATTTTTCGTCGTTAGGCTCAAAGAAAAATTTGAGATATTGATAAGAAACATCTTTTTCCGGATTGCCTCCATGTTTTCTGTGCTCTTCTATTGTTGCTTGTCCCCCAGAGAAGGCATATTTCTTTATTTTGTTTTCAACTTCTTTTTCTGTGTCTGACAGGAAAATTTGGGTTCTTTCTGAGGAACTCATTTTAACTCCTCCTGTCAAAGAAGGAACAAATTTAGCATGCAAGGCAGCAGGTTTTTCAAAACCAAAATCCTTATGGCTAGCAATGTCTCTTGTAAGTCTTATGAAAGGGTCTTGATCTATCCCAACAGGGACCACAGAAAGATGTTTTCCTCTCATGAATTGAGGAAATAAAATATGTGCTGCCTGCATAGCAGGATAAAAGCTCCAGCCAATATTATTTTCCGGTTTTAAGCCAAAAACTGCCCTTGCTTCCGAGTAAGTTATTCTTTTTGCAGTTTTTGCAGCATACTTGTATATTTTTGTGAAAACAAAATCTTCAAAGATAAAAGTCTTTCCTGGCTTAAATCCTAAAGCAATCAAATCCAAGATATTATCTTCTGAAAATTTTAATGCGTCATCAAAACTTAATTTGTCTTTCACATAAAATTTTTCATCATCTGAGATTGGGATAAAAACCTCACAGTTGAATTGCGATTGCAAAGATTTCGCGACTAAGAAAGGAACTAAATGCCCGAGGTGCATTTTTTCGCTCGGTCCTCTTCCAGTTATAATAGAAACTCTTTTTCCTTTTTCAGAATTATCGAGCCATTTGTCAAAATCTCTGTGAGAGAAATAAATTCCTCTCCTTAGCAAAGGATGGCATTTCTCAATTTTTTTCCGTATTCTTTCTGAAATAGGGCTTGTCCCAAATTCTTTAATCAGCTTTTCATAATCCACTTCTCCTTTAACTTCCCAAGGTGTAACATTAAATCCCTTTTTCATATTCTCATAAAGAAGGATTTATTTTTAAACATTGTCTAAATATTTATAAAGAATAATTTGCTATTTTTTTAAAGAGGAAAATACAATGAAAAGAGAGATAATTATACTGATTTTTACTGTTTTACTGAGCTCTTTTATTTCGGCAGATATAATTTTCACACAGCAAACAAATCAGATTTACAATTTAGGAGACATTATACCTTTTCCTGTAACGATAAAAACCTTGAAAGATGTTTCTGGACTTTTTCAGATGGATTTAATCTGCAATGGAACAGCAGTAAACTTCTACAAAAACGGAGTAAATCTAGTTGCTGGAGAGGAAAAGAATTTTGATTCTTCTCTTGTTCTGATAAGGAACATTATTGGAAACAGTAGAGGAAACTGCAGAATAAAGGCAATATTAGAGGGAGAATATGCATTAAGCAATGATTTCAAAATTTCTGATTCCTTAAACATACAAGGAAGTCTCGAAAAAACAGAGTTTGATGCAGGGGAAAGCATAGCAATAATAGGAAAAGTTACGAAGGAAACAGGACAAAGCTCCAATGGTTTTGTTGAAACAAGCATAATCCTTAGTGATGTAAATCAAAACATAATTCAGGTTGGGACTGTAACAGAAGGAAATTTTCATATAAATCTCTATCTACCAAACAACCTAAAGGCGGGAATATATTTACTTAAAGTTAAGGCATCTGAAAAAAATAGTGACGGCATAACAACTAATGCAGGAATTCTACAATATAACATTTCAGTAAAACAAGTTCCAACAAACCTCGAATTAGTAATAGAAAATAAAGAGATAACACCCGGGACCTCTTTAAAAGTGAAGGCAATTTTGCATGACCAAACAGGAGAAAAAATAGATTCAACAGCATCTATAACGATAAAAGACGTCAATAATAAAATTCTCGAACAAAAAGAAATCAATACAGACGAGTCCTTTGAATACCCTATAAAAAGCGATGAACCTCCAGTAGAATGGAAGATTTTCGCTATCTCCAATAAGTTAACCGCAGAGAATAAATTTTTGATAAAAACAAATGAAGATGTATATATTGAAGTAACAAACAAGACAATTTTAGTAACAAATATCGGAAATGTTCCATATAACAAAACTCTGCTTGTTAAGATTGGAGACACTCCTTTGAACATATACATTATGCTGGATGTTGGACAAAGCAAGGAGTATGTTTTAAGCGCTCCTGATGGAAAATACAATGTAAAAGTAAGTAACGGGCAAGAAGAAGTAAGTGAGTTTATGAGTTTAACAGGAGGAGCCATAGATATAAGAGAAATTGGGGGCAGTTATGGAACTCTTGCTTGGATTTTCTTAATTTTGGTTGCAGGAATTATCATATTCATGGGTTTCAGAAAAATATATAAAAAACCTTTCTTTGGACATACCACCCCAAAAATAAAGAAAAGAGAAGTTAAAAATATGCCAATAATAGGAAAGTCAATTACAAAATCAGGGAATAAAGCAGAGTTCTCGCTATCAATAAAAGGGGAAAAGCAGGATGCGAGTGTTATTTGCCTTAGAATAAAAGAGCTTAGAGAAATGAAATCAAGAAAAGGAAGCGCTTCTGAAACAATACAAAGAATAATTGAATTAACAGAGGCGCACAAGGCAGTTACTTATGAAAACCAAGATTATTTTTTCTTTATATTTGCGCCTACAAAAACAAGAACTTTCAAAAATGAAAGAGCAGCATTGGACATTGCTGAAAAAATAGATGATATTCTAACAGAACATAACAAGATGTTCAACCAGAAAATAGATTTTGGAATCTCCTTAAATTATGGAACAATTGTTGCTAAACTAGAAGGTGGAATTTTCAAATTTATGAGTATGGGAACTCTAATAACTGCTGCAAAGAAAATCGCTTATCTCTCAAAAGGAGAAGTTTTACTGAGCGACAAAATGAATGATTTACTGAGGGTAAATATCCGAACAGACAAGCATGTGAGAGACGGAGTCTCTGTCTTTAGTATAAAGCAAATTAAGAGAGAAAATGAAGAGGCAAAAAAATTCATAGATAGATTCTTAAGCAGGCAAGAAAAATAATTATTTATACAATTCTAAGATACTATTCACAATTGCTCGTTTGACTTCTGGATGCCTTTTTTCAAATTCATCCTCAAAAGATTTTATCTTATCTTTCTTGTTTTTCTCTTTTCTGAATTTTAAATTTCTTAATTTAGCGTATAACAAAATTTCTTCATCTAAAAACAAATAAAGGGGTTTTATTACATTCCCTTGAATTGGGAGAAATTTTTTTAATTCAGAAAGATTTCCATCAATCAAAATTTTTATGATATTTTCTGCTTCTGAATCAAGAGAAGAATCAATAGCCATTTTAATGGACCTAAATTTGTCTCGCTTCGCTCGAAATTTATCAGAATTAGTTAAATAAAAATCAGATTTTTCTGAAATAAAGTTCAATACATCACCCAAAACAACCCCTTTAAAATCTCTTATTTTCTTATACCAAATTCTGTCTCCTCTCTTAATCATGTTAAATTTTCTTATTGTATAAAGAACCTTTTTCTGAAAATAATTTATAAAACATTTCTTGCAGAGTTTTCTCTTGTTAGTAAATTCATATACAGGGTTTGTTTGGCATAATTTGCACATGTTAAATTAATTAGAAAAAATCCTATAAAAACTATTTGGATTTAGATTTTTTAGTTTTTTTACTTGTTTTTTCCTTGGATTTAGAAATAAGGTTAGAAATGAAAAAACCAACTTTGAATATATCCAGTACAATCCCGAGAACCAGCAACCCAATACCAATTACGAGGGTTTTAATTGAAACATAATATGCCTGTGAGAAGAAGACTCCTAAAAATTTGAAGATTATCTTATCAGAAAATAAAGATAGCAGATAGTCTAATTTAATAAAAGGAACAGCGGAAACTATCAGCAGGCTCCCTGAGAGGATCAGTGCATTAGTCTTTTTCTCAACTAAGAGGAAGACGAGAATAAATAAGACAAAAGAGATTATCAAAGAAAGATAGAATTTGTTTTCCCAAAAATCGTGTGCTTTTTCTGATATAAGGAATAAAGGAAGCTGTGATTTGTTTGGACAATCAAGGAAATTGCATTCATATTTCGCATAATAAACGCTCTTGACTAAATCCCTAACTCCTTCTTCAATAATAGCGTTTTCTCCCTGCGAGACAATACTACAGGGAATGTCAAGAGTATATCCTTGATAATTAAAGACATATTCTGAATAATTTTGACAGTAGAAACTAATTAGCGGATAAGCCTGTTTTAAAGCATTAGTGATGTCTATCTCTTTTAAAAAATCCTTAACAAGAGTTGTTGATTCTTCCCTAACATTTTCATAATTCAATGAGAGAGTTAAAACCAAAAAAAGATTGGCTAATAAAACAGACAGAAATAAAAGAACAGCTACAAAGACTAAAAGAATACCTCTTATTGCACCCATAATAAAAATAAGGCAAGAGGATTTATAAAATTAACATAATTAATTAGAATTACTTGTTATTATATTACAATTTAATACTCTAAATTCTTCAATAGGTATCTTGTTTATATCAAGAATTCCTGGGTGGTTATTCCACGCTCCACCATCCTCACCAATGTTCTGGAGCTTAATAGCAAAACCAGTACCGCTATCCATAACATACGCACCATATTTCTGCAGTGCTCTCGCAATTATTTGTGCATTCTTACTTAACCCCAATGCATCAAGATCAAGATTTGGATTTAATTGAATTCTTACTCCTTCTGGAATAGTGTTTTCTCCAACATATCTGCCATCTGTTCTTGAAGCGACAGGAGAACAAAATTCATAATTCCATGACGCGTCTCCTGAAACTTTTTTTCTGTTAACAGGAGTGATAATATTCAAGGCATGATTTATTTCTCCCGAAACAAATTCATCATATCTCAACAATCCCCCAATATATGCTGTCTTTGGCCCTGTTGCTCCATTCCTTGACCAATAGATGCTTGAATTTGGAATATTATAACCTAAGCCGTTTAAATCCCATTTTCCACCCATACCTATTGTAACTTTTCCACTGCTATCTCTGTTAAAATCCCAAAACTCCCATACAATTCTTTTCTCAGCATCAATAAGAATTAAATGAGAGTCATCTGAAGGGTCTGCCCACGCCTGGTTAGGAAGAGGAATATTTTCTGCTATTTTGTCATGGTTAGCATCCATGCTTTCTGGAAGAGTACCAGCTATAGAGGGGATATCAACCTTTTTACAAGCATCTGAATTGATAACATGAATAGGGGCGGTATATATATCATAAGCGATTGTTAATTGCACTTTATCTCCAGAACCAAAGGGGCTTAATTTGTCTTTTATATTTTGAATCATTGCTGCTGAATTTGAATTAATTTGGGGATTATCTACAATTGGAGTACGCCAAGGAGAATTTTCACTAAAAGCAGCAAAATCAGATGGAAGAGATTTTCCCAAGTAGCATTCATCAGTACTAGAGTTAACTCCTGGTTTTTGATTAGATTTCCCAATCCTGCTGTATGCTATAAAGAAAATTAACAATACCAAAACGAATACAACTATCAACATGCCTTTATTTTTTCTTACTTCCATAGTCACATCCTTCTCAAAAGTTCTATTCTTTTTTCTATTGACGGATGCGTGTTCCCTAATTCCTTAAATGGATTTGCAAAGAATAAAGGAGCAACTGCTTTGTTGATTCTCTTTTCTGGAGAATTTCCATATTTTATTTTTTCTAGTGCCCCTATTAACCCGGGAGGATATCTCGTGAATTTTACAGCAGTTGCATCAGCAGAAAATTCCCTTTTTCTTGAGATAGCCAATTGCACAAAATAAACAAATATTGGAGCAAGAACTGCTAAAATTATTCCAATTAACATAAAAATCGCATTTCCTCTGTTATTATCTCTGTCGCTGTTCCTAAACCACAAACTTCTCAAAAATATTTCTGAGATTATTGATATTATTCCAACCATGACTGCAACAAGAGTCATGTACCTTATGTCATAACCCCCTATGTGTCCTAATTCGTGTGCGATAACCCCTTCCAATTCTCTTCTATCCAATTTTTCCAATGCTCCTTCTGTAACACAAATAACAGAGCTTTTTGGAGATCTGCCAGAAGCAAACGCATTTATTTGCTTGGAAGGCATTACATAAAGTTTTGGCATTGGCAAACCACTTGCTAAAGTCAATCCTTCAACAACATCGTAATATAGTTTGTTGTTTTCTCTCTTAACCTCTCTCGCGTTGACACTAAAAAGAGCAATTTTGTCTGAGTTATAATAAGAAATAAGCAAATAAGAAATAGAGATTATTATTGAAAAAATCATGATAGTAAAAAATAAATCTGGATTGTAAGCAAAAGACATAACATAACCAAGAGCAATGATAACCACAAAAATTACAAACATTAAGAAAAAAGATTTCAATTTGTTCCTTGATATTTGGTCACGAAAATCTATTCTTTCTGTCATGAAATATCAAATAAGAAAGAGTTTTTAAAATTCTACTTTCACTGCCTTTCTCTCACTTTCAGCTATCTGTAGGTATTCTCTTGGTTTTTTTCCAAAGATGCTTGCAAAGAACACGCCTGGAAACGTTTTGCACAAATCATTGTAAGCAAGAATGCTGTCATTGTAATACTGCCTTGAATATGCAATCTTATCTTCTGTTGTTGTTAGCTCTCTTTGAAGTTCAAGGAAATTTTCATTTGCCTTCAGATTTGGATAATTTTCTGCAATAGCAAAAATAGTCTTTAATGCAGATTCAAGTTGATTGTTCGCCTTAATTTTCTTTTCCATTCCTTCAGCAGATACAAGGGCTTTTCTCGCATCAGTTACTGCTTTTATGGCTGCTTTTTCATGCTTCATGTATCCTTTAACAGACTCTACAAGATTTGGAATCAAATCAGTTCTTCTTTTCAGCTGAACATCAATCTGACTCAAAGAATTATCAATCCTGTTTCCTAATACTGCAAACCTGTTGAAATAACTAAAAAATATTATCACAACTAAGACTACGATTCCTATTAATAACCAAACACCAATAGGCAACCATGTTAATAATTCTAGTGGCATAAAAAAGTTAAAAGAACTAAATTTATAAACTTTACGAAATATTTCTTTTTATGGTTAAAATAAACAAAGAAAAGTGTATTGGATGCGGACTCTGTCCTTCTATATGTGGAGAGGTTTTTGTAATGGGAAGCGATGGCAAGGCAAGAGTCAAAGCACAGAAAAAAATCCCGTGTGTCAAGAATGCAATTGAATCTTGCCCTACAAGCGCGATATCCGAATGATTTCGCGTGTCACCTGTGTACTTAGCGAAATCACAAGTTGAATAAAAATATTTATTAACTATATTCTATTTTTATCTCTATGAAAGACAGTGTAACAGACTTTGTAAAGTGGTTTTCTGAATTAAATAAAAATTCCGGCAATGTTGCAGGAG
>ERZ1292629.3453-Hain-H43-01um-R1-3453-length-12203-cov-6_pt1 | contig 12203 bp, 20 predicted proteins | sample MGYA00564399_ERZ1292629 | MGnify/ENA primary metagenome ERZ1292629 (study PRJEB36523, sample SAMEA6512636) | groundwater metagenome | collected 2019-01-08 | study: AquaDiva: Metagenomics assemblies of 32 groundwater samples | reverse complement strand
TCTTACAGAACTAATTTTCGGTAGCCCTAGGACATATGTCCCTTGGCTACACACTACTGCAGTAGTTTTATGAAAAATGAGGAGTGTTTAGTCTATAGTCCGATTGATTTAAAAAAAGATAGAGGATGGTCCAGAGAGTCGCCAGATGAAATTGTTTTTGTACCTCTTTTTGATTCGTTTTACGGAAAACTGATTCCCCACTTTCAAGACAAACCTCAAGGAATTACAGATGTTTATAGATCAGGAGAAAGCACGTATCTTTCGTTAAATGGTTCTGTCGTTTTAATAAGTCCTTCTATTACACGTAATTTATTTGATAGCTCAGAAAATGGACAAAGGTTTGTTAGAGAGATTAATGTTTCGAGTAATACAACACAAACTAACCAAGAAGCTCTTTCTGTTATTAGATCAGTTAGTGTGGATTTGGAAGAACTTTTAGAAGAATCGAGAAAGAAATTAAGAATAGTTGGAATTCATAACCTGCCCACGGTTTTTTCTGATTTTTACTTTCCTAACAGTACAAAATAAAAATATTTAAATACTTAAATTTATATTTTTGCTTAGAAAAAGAGGATAAAATGGGAAGCTGTCGAGATTTGAGGGATGAAATGAATTCTGAAGCTGTGGCTAGTGCTTTTTCTGCTTTAGTTTCTGGTGGGAAGATGGGGTACAAGACTATAATTGAAAGAAGAAAAGAGGTCATTAAATGTACAGATTGTTCAAAAGTTTTGTCTGGTGAGGAGAAGTTCTGCCCTGATTGTGGTTTTAAAGTTAAGTAGTTTGTATGTTTTTGTTTTAAGAGATAATTAGTTTCAAAGATAAAATAAATATAATTAAATTTATGATGGCTGAAATTATACAATAGGAGCAGTAATTCTTTAACTTCTTTGCCTGAATGTATATTAAAATAGAAGAGAATATTAAAGCAATTAAAGACAGGGAAAAGATAATTATTTTAATATATCGGAGAGAGACATAAAAACCTAAAATGAAAACTAGTGTATAGAAAACTAAGCCGAGAATATCGTTTTTGATTTTAAAAATTCTGCTATATTTGCTTTCTAGAACTTCGTTGCATTTTTCTCCGGTTGGACAATAGATCCTTTTTCCAACTATTCTGTGAGATATTAGGTATAATGAGTTAAACAATCCGAAGAGAGCAGCAATTTGTAAGATTGTCATTTTTTCAAATAAAATAGAGATATTAGCAACAAGATTATGACTCCTACTTGAACCTCTAAGCCATTAAATGGGAGAGTTGCGAAAGAAAACGAGACCCCTATAAAGCTTAATATCAGAGGAAACAATCCTGTAACACAAAGAGGGCAAACACCTGTGGCTAGTCCGCCTATCGTTCCAATAGTTGCTAAAGTTCCCTGTTTTTTACATTCTCTTTTCTGTTTGTATTTTATATATACAAGAGTGAAATTCAATGAAACTAGAAAGGCGATAATTATAGTAAGAATAAGAGAGCTGATGATTTTTATCCAGTTTACAGTGTTAGAATAATAATATAATAGTGCTAGAGTTTTATAAAAACCACTTATGAAAAAATTAAGAACTAAATATATTACAAAAACTGATAAAAAAACATAAGGTTTTTTGAAAGCTTCTTTGAACATTGAATTAATAGGTTTAAGGTGTTTTTATAGTTTACATTGATTAAGCTTTAAAGTCTAAATATGCGCCTCTAGGAGGCTGTTCTCTTGGTTCAACATAAGGGAAAATTTCTTTATTATTAAGTTTCTTTTCATTCAAAGGATATGTAATTGGAAGTTTAGGAACAGAAGTTAAGAGATGCCCTCTACTGAAAAAAGTTGTTTCTCTAGGTGTTGAAAGAGATTGTAACAATATATGCTCACCAAGACGTATTCTAAAAAGTGCGCTTTTAATTTGCGCACTAGACGCATCTGAATACACTTGTCCATCTCTAGCTTTATATTCATATGTCACTCTAGCGATAGGCTGAGAATCTCTAGGGTCAATATAATAATGACTTCTCAATCTTTCAGCTTCCAATCTTTGCAAAGCTTCAATGTGTCTTTGTCTTTCATCCATTAAAAATAGACAAATGAATCATTTTTAAGCTTTTGGTTTTTACAATTTACTTGCATCAAATATACTATCTAAGGATAAAACGAATTCTTCGTAAGAAACATAATAACCTTGTGGAGTATTAACTTTAACATCTCTTTCATTTGGCTTAAATCCTGTCCAAGGGTACCTCTTCCCTCTTATTGATATTGTTGGAGTTTGTTTGTTTAACCTTAAGGCTACTCTTTCTAAAGCAACATCAACTTGAGTTAGATCTCTAGGATCTTCTACAATAGGGAGCAATACATATCTGCTATCAATTTCTAATTTTTCTGCTGGACCACCTCTAATTATAGCCTCTCTACCCCTTTGCATTACATCCTTTGATTCATAAACATTCCAACCTTTACCACGAAGTTTATCTAAGATTTCTTTTCCTGCTTCAGGCAAATTATATTGTGTCCTCACCATAAAATCAACCTTCAAATTGGATTTATAAATATTTACTATCAAAACATTATACTTTACATTCACTCAACAATTAGTTTTCCGTAGCCCATGCCCATAGAACAAGCAAATGTATATGTTCCAGTCTTTTGAGGAGTGAAATCAAGAGTATCACTTGGTGTTCTCAAATGTTTAGCAACGCCCAAATCATTTATAGTAAATGAACGCAGACATCCTGCAACACTTTTATCTAGAGAAAGACTAACAGGCTGCCCAGCTTTTACTCTTATTTCTTGAGGGTAATAGTTATAATTTTTCTCGCTTAAAACTATTTTTTGTGCTTCCTCGTTTGTAATTTGAACTGTGGATCCATTTATTACTGGCTTATCACTATTGAAAATAAAATAACCTACACCGATTACTAATATTCCAAGAACTATTATCATTAATGTGTTTTTCATTATATCAAATAATATTCTCCATTTTTAAGCTTTATGAATGTGAATTTCACTGAAATATGGCACTCCTAGGTCCATAAACTATTATCCAAGTGGTTATTGCAATCAATATAAATGTCAAAGCAATAGTCAACAGATTGTCTTCTTTTTTTCCTCTTTCATGATCTTTTGTTTCAATATAGATCATATAGTTTAGTTTAACCATTATAACAGCTGATATTACAAAAACTAAAACACCGGCGTAAATTAAATGATCATTCAAAAGCATAAAGGCAGTCATTGCCCCCATTAAACCACCCATAAATCCAGACATTATTCCCTCCATTGAACCCATTACACCGCAACACTTTCCGTTCCAAATTCCAAAAATAACGCCTATAGCAATGCCAAAAAATCCTCCTATAAACATTCCGTTGGTTGCAGCGATATAAAAACCAGGCAGAAAAGAAGAAATCATGCCAAATGTCATACCAATCATCATACCAGACATGCATGGAAACTCTTTATGTGATCTTACCTGCCTCATTGCCGGCATAATCAAAGCATAGCTTAAAGCACTGAAAAATAGATAGAATCCATATTTAGGTAAAAAGTCTGATATATACCTTAATTTAAAATAGTAAAGTAATCCCAATAAAACAAAAGAGGTCAATAGAGAATAGAAGATTGTCTTTATCAGTTCTCCTTCTACTCTTTTACCGTTTAATTCTTTTATAAATTGTTTAAATGACATTATTTTTTTCTCCAAAATCTCTTTATGCTGAACTCATCAGCTTTAATCAGAGTTAACAGAATTAGTACGAGAGCGTAAACTATATGCTCATCAAGTACAGGATTCTGTTCTGGAGGCAATCGAGCGCTCCACATCATAAGCATTAAAAGAGAGCCACCATAACCAGCAGGTTTTATCCATATGCCTAAAATTAATGCTAGACCAATAAGAAGTAAACCGAGCATGAAAGTTACGTCAACAAATATGTTCCCAGCTATACTTTGATAGAAATTAGCAAGTGGGCCATAGGTGGCTAACTTTAAGAAACCATACGTTGGAGAACTTCCTGCAATCCACGCTTTATCTGATGTTGTTGCAAATCCTAGACCTAGTAATTTATCAAAAAATGCCCACAAGAAAATAAATCCCAGTACTAGACGAATTCCAAAAATAACAACTTTTTCTTTTGATATGTTCTTCATATTATCAATTTAAGATTGTCTTATTTAAATCCTTACCCTCCTTAGTAAGTTAGCATTAGCCACAACACTTATTGATGATAAAGCCATTGCAAGTTCAGCAAAGATAGGATTTAAAACTCCTGCAACCGCGAGAGGAATAGCAACAACATTATATCCGAATGCCCAGAATAAATTCTGCTTTATCTTTTTGAATGTAGCCTTAGATAAATTAATTGCCTGAACAACTCCTATTAGAGATCCTTTTACAAGTACTATATCTCCTACCTCAATTGCAATATCGCTTCCAGAACCCATAGCGATACTAACATTGCTTTGCTTTAATGCTGGAGCATCATTGATACCATCTCCAACGAAAGCAACCATGCCTCTTCTTTGTAATTCTTCTACTTTCTTCGCCTTCTCTTCTGGGAGAACGCTAGCAATAACTTCATCAATTCCAACTTGTTTGGCAATCGCTTTGGCAGTTGTTTCATTATCCCCAGTAATCATAACTGTTCTATATCCTCTCATTTTCAAAGCATTTATGGCTCTGATAGAGTCATCTTTTACAGCATCTGCAACTGCAACTGCTCCGATAACTTTAGAATTTTCTGCAACGATCATAGTAGTCTTGCCCTCTTCTTCCCAGATTTTAATCTGTTGTTCTATTAATTTGAAAGAGATATTTTTTTCATTCATCAAAGCCCTGTTTCCAATTACTATCTTTTTGTTTCCAAACTTTCCTTCTAGACCCATTCCCCTGATTATAGAGAAACTGGAAACTTTTTTGTAATTTTTTAAATTAGCTTTTGCAACAATTGCTTTTGCAATGGGGTGTTCGCTCATATGTTCCAAGCTTCCACAAACTTCCCAGAAATAATTTTCTTTGACTTTAATTACAAAGTTAGTTACCTCTGGTTTTCCCTTAGTTATTGTTCCAGTTTTATCAAACGCAACTGTCTTAACTTCTTTCATCGTTTGAATTGCTTCTCCTTTTCTAATTAATATTCCCCGCTTTGCACCCATTCCAGACCCAACTGTTAGTGCAATCGGAACTGCAAGTCCAAGAGCACATGGACAGGCAATAACTAGAACAGAAATTGCTGCTCCAAGAGCTCTGCTCCAGTCCCCTGAGAAGAAAATCCATCCAATAAATGTAAGTACGGTGAGAACTAAAATAGCTGGAACGAAAATATTTGTGACTTTATCTGCAACTTTCTGAATTGGTACTTTTGTTCCTTGAGCTTCTTCAACAAGGTTAATAATATGAGCTAGGAAAGTATCGCTCCCTATTTTTGTTGCTTTAATGTAAAGAATTCCATCTTGATTAATAGTTGCTCCGATAACTGTGTCTTTTATTTTTTTCTCAACAGGCATACTCTCTCCTGTTATCATAGATTCATCTACAGCACTCTGCCCTTTTATTACAAGACCATCCGTTGGAATTTTTTCTCCTGGACGAACAACAATAATATCATCAATCTTAACTTCACTTATAGGAATTTCAACCTCTTCCTTTCCTCTTAAAACTCTTGCTTTCTTTGCGCCTAGTTCAAGAAGTTTTTTAATTTCCTGACTTGCCCTCCCTCTAGCTTTGGTTTCTATATATTTTCCAGCAATAAATATAGCCATAATCATTGCAGCAACGCCAGAATAATCTTGAACATTTATAAAAAATGCTAAAATGCCTGTTGAATAAGCTATCAAAGTCCCTAAAGCAATAAGAGAGTCCATACTAAAATAAAAACTGACAAATCCCTTCATTCCTGCTTTAATTGTCTGCCATCCAAAGAAAAATATAACTGGAAATCCAATAATTAAAATAACTATAGAATTAAGTTCGCCAAAAGGCATAATTTCAAAGAATCTTTCCAAAATCATAAGTATTGCAATTGGAATTGCAAATACCCATGAGCCCCAGAGTCTTCGCTTCCAAAGACGCATCTCCTGTGCTTCGAACGGTTCCTCAGAATGTTTATGTTCCATATTATCCTGCTTGCACCTCAACGACTTTGTACCCTGTCCTTGAAACTGCTTTCTTTAGTTCTTCTTCAGAAACGCTGTCTTCAGCTTCAACAATACTTTTGTTAGTCATTAAGCTAACTGAGACATTCTTCACTCCTGCAACTTTTCGTAAACTACGTTCTACATTTCCAGCACATGAAGCGCAATGCATTCCAGAGATAGTTATTTTATATTTTTTCATTTTTTTCTCATGTGTTTTGGCTCTTTTAATTGTTTAACAAGCCAAGCTATAAGTAAGATTAAAGCTACTAGGACAAGGATCCAGAGTAAAGCTCCGAAGAACCATATTCCTGTTCCTCCGTAACCATTCATCATACCATAAGGTCCAAAACAACCGACTCCATAGTTTCCATTAACTTGTGCAGAAGAAAGACTAATTAGGAAAATACTTAAAATAAATCCATAAAATATTTTATTCATCTTCATTTTTCCATGCCTCCTTTCACACCTCTTAATATATGAATACAATTGTGAACCATGTGTTCTTCGATAAGATTCATTAATGGTTTGATAGTTTTTTCATTTAATTTATAGTATCTGAATTTTCCTTTTATCTCCAAAGAAACGAATCCACATTGTCTCATTCTTGCAAGATCATGTGAAACGGAAGTTTGATCCATTTGTAGCTCTTTTATTATTTCTGAAACGTTTTTCTTTCCCTTTCTTAATAGATTGATTATTCTCAATCTAGATTCGGAAACAAGAGTTCCAAAGAAGATCTTATATGCTCCATATGTTTCTTCCTCGTTAAAGCCTTCGTTTGAGCAGTGGTTTAGTATGGTCTTATTTATCATATGTATTTATTTAACATATGGGTATTTAAATGTTTTGGTGGATTGGTTAGGTTAATGAGTTTAACTTCTCGTGGGGGCGTGTTTACCTTTCATAAATCATAGCCTTATCAGTGAAATCAGAAATTTCAGAGGCTTTTTTATCTGGGAAGATTTCTAATTTGAGCTTTCTATTTTCAATAAGCTCAACTAGGACTACTCCATAAATATTCTGATTAGAACTTATTGCTTTTATACCATTAATCAGAGAAACCCTATCCCAATGAGCGCCTTTGTCATCCAGATATTCAAAATCTACTAATTCGTATTTAATTTTTTCTGAATTGAGGTCGACGTCTTTTGGATTTGGAGAATTAGATTTAGATCCAAATTGCTTTGCATTACCTTTGAAATCTCCTAGAGAGATTAAAAAATAAGTTGGATCCAGTGCATCTGGAGAAAATGATACATGAGTTTCCCAATACTGGGGTTCTTTTATTCCTTGGTAACCCTTTGTATTTTCAACAAACCAATTTCCAATTAATTTTCCATCTATATCATGATCAATTTTTCCACCAAAGGGCTCTGTTTCTCTTAAAGATTTCTCTAATAATTGAGACTTAACTGGTTCTACAAAATAATCAAATGGATCTACTGCGTGGATTTTCCATGGCTCTCTTTTGTAGTGCTCTGGAACAATAAAACCAGCTAAAATTTCTTTATTATTATGCAGGCTAAAATCAAGCACATTTGCCTTTCCTATTTTTTGTCCAGATTTAACAGGAATACTAACTTGTTTTGAATTTCCAGGAGCGAGGTCTTTTAATTGCTCTTCAATTTCAGGAGATAATTGATACACATGGATAAAAATAGTATATAGATCACAAGTGTAATGCATTATAATGCGATAATCTTTAAATGCTGAATTTTTTACCGCAAAAAAATCAGGCATCCTTCCTATTTCAGTTATAATTCCATCAGCAGGAGCTAAAACGTCTGTTAAATCATTTAGGGTTATTTCAGAGCTCATTCTAAAATTTTTTGGAGAATAATATTGATGGTCGGTTGGAGTTACATGGCTTGTAATCATCAAGCCCATTGGTTGAATAAATCCGATCTGCTCAATAGGCACTGGAGGAGACGTTAAATTAACAATTCCTGTGCCTTGGCATCCCGAGGAGATAGCATTTTTATTTGGTTCATTAGTTTGGGATTCTGACTCTTGTTCTAAAGGTTTATTTTCTATATTTGAAGGTTTGTCATCAATTTCCAAAAATTTATTTTCAAAATCAGATGATTGTTTATCTTTAGAAAGGCTGATAAACTTAAATCCTAGAATTAAAATTAGAATTAAGGCAATAACTAATGAAATTATCAAACTCTTTTTCATATTTTGATTAATAAAATGAATGTTATAAACTTTGTTGCTTAAATTATTACAAAAAGCACCATAAAAAGAGTGATACGTATTGTTGAGGCGTTAATCTAGGATTAAGTAATCGTGGGGGCATACGCCCTTAGGATTAAGTTAGCTATATAAACCAAAATACTTATATACTACTTATAGTTCTTATATAACATGGGAAAAACTACTATTCAAATTAATTTTGCAACTCTTGAAAGATTGAAATCTCTAAAAAACTCTGAGAGACAATCTTATGATGAACTTTTAAATAATCTAATTAACAATTGTGAAGAAGAAAGCTTAAGTGAAGAAGAAATTAATGAAATACAAAAAGGGTTAGAAGATGTTAAAAAAGGAAGAGTTTATCCTATTGAGGTTGTAGCAAGGGAATTAGGAATTGCTCTAAAATAAAATGTTTCAAATTGAATTAACTGAAACAGCAAAAGACTTTCTTAGAAAATTACAAAAAAAGGATGCTGAAATAATATTAAACAAGATATATTCTATTAAAGAAAATCCTTACAGATTTTTAAAAAGATTACAAGGTGAAAAGTTATGGAGATTAAGAATTGGGGATTATCGCGCTGTTGTTGATGTTATTGTTTCTATGAATAAAATTATTGTAATTAGAATTGGTCACAGAAAGAATATTTACGATTAAACTCTATCAAGAGATTTATAAATTACAATTTTTGTATTATGATGTGAAAAAGGTGTACAATTTTGCATTGATGTTGTTCAAGGAATTCTTTTTAATAGCTTTGGGTATTCTTGTTGCGGGTTTTGGACTTAAAAGTTTTCTAATTCCAAATGGTTTTATTGATGGAGGAATAACTGGAATTTCTTTGCTTGTGTCTTTTCTAACGCCTCTTTCAGTTTCAATACTTATCTTTATACTGAATATACCGTTTATGTTTTTAGCTAGAAAACAAGTTGGAAATACATTCGCGCTGAAAACATTTTTGGCGATTTTAGGGCTTTCTTTATGTTTAATATTTGTTCAATACCCTGTTATTACCTCAGATAAACTCCTTGTTGCAGTCTTTGGAGGATTTCTGCTTGGCGCTGGAGTCGGATTAGCAGTTAGAGGTGGGAGTGTTTTAGATGGAACAGAAGTTCTTTCTATTTATTTAAGTAAAAAAATGGGATTAAGTATTGGAGAAATCATTTTTGGAGTAAATATAATAATATTCTCTTTTGCCGCATTTCTATTGGGAATTGAAGCAGCACTTTATTCTATACTAACTTATCTTGTTGCTTCGAAAACCATAGACTTTTTTGTTCAGGGAGTTGAAGAGTATATCGGTATGACTATAATTTCAACAAAAAGTGATGAGATCAGAAAGAAATTAATAAAGGATCTTGGAAAAGGAGTTACGATATATAATGGAAAAAGAGGGTATTTGGGCGAGTCTGAAAAAGAAATAGATATATTGTTTACTTTTGTGACTAGATTAGAAGTTAATAAAATAAAAAAAGAAATAATCCTAACAGATCCTGATGCTGTGATAATAGAACAGGGAATAAAAGAAGTTAGAGGTGGAATAGTTAAGAAGAGGCCTTTGCATTAAAAGAGGTGCTTAGCTTAATTTATATAGCTTGGATTAACCAAATAATTTTGTAAAAGAAGATCTAACAGAATTGATTTTTTCATTACTTAACTCATTCATCAATAATTTCACCCTGACTAGAAAATCTTCTGCCTTTAACATCATTTCGTTACATGACTCTTTGGTCGTTTTGACTATTTTATTAGTTTCTACATAATACTGCTTATCTATTCTTTCTTCTTTAGCCCAAAAGATTATTTTTACCAAGTTATCATTTCCAATTAATTTACCAAATAAAATTATTGAGGCAGAATGATTTTCTGATTTAATTCCTATTTTGAATAATAAAGATAAAAGAGAATTATACATACAATAATAAGCTTCAGAAGTAGAATTCTCATAAAGCTGATTTTGAGAGAGTATCTTTGCAGATTTAAGACAATTTTCTGCTTTTATTAGATAAGAAGACTTCATCTCTTCAGATGATTCAATGATTCTTTTTCTCTTAAGTTTCTTTAAAAAATTCAACTCTTTCATAAAAATTCTCTAGTCCTCTTATGATTATATGGTTTTTTATAATTTCCTTGATTAATAAAGAGCCAGTATCAAATTTTCCTATTTTTACGTTTAGTTTTGAATTTATCTCTTTTATATTGTTTTTTATATTGTTGTTGTTAGTTTCTAGATAAATATCAATATCGCTATCAGATTTGGGAATTCCCTTCGCATAACTTCCAAATAAGATTATCATACCCTTTCGAAAGTTCTTTTTAATATCTTCAAAAATTATAGCTAATTCTGGATGTTTCTTTAATATCTTATTTAATTTATTAATCTCTGCAGAATAAACATAATTTCTTGATTTTAAATTATTTTTAATGAAGAATATCTTATTTTTACCTTCTTTTTTATAATCAAGTATATTCTCTTTTTGCAGTTCGCTAATCTTTCTTAGAACTGTAGAATGTGATTCATTAAGGCTTCTTGCTATTTCCCTCAAATGTACATTGTTTTTTAATAAAACTAGTATTATTTCTAATTCTAAATTGTTTTTATTTTGAACCATATGTATCATTTATGAACCAATTCTATTTAAATGTTTTTGTGGCTAAAAAGATTCAAAAAAGTGACTCTTGGAGAAATGTCTTTCATTTTCTTAAAATAGTTATGTAATCTCCATAACCTGAACTTTCAGAGGGCCATGTTCTGTGCGTCTGAACTTTACTAAAGAATTTATTAAAAATAGGTGATCTTTTGTCTATTGAAGTTTTAAATTCATCCATTACAACATCGTTACAAAGAATATCTGTAAGTGCTTCAATAATTTGTCTTGGAGCTCCATTATTTATTGCTGCTAGAACATATTCGTAACCTAATTTTGCAGCAGCAATTTTTCTCTCTGTTTCGTTAGAATAATCGTCTATGTAACAATCAGATATTAAAACAAATCCATCCTGTTTAACCATGGAACTCATTCTCTCAACTGCATCAGCTTGTTTATCATAATGTACATGATGCAACGCTCCTGTACACATAACTGCGTCAAACTTATGCCTTGGAGCCCAAGAAAGAATATCGCCAACTTCAAAGCCCACTCTGGAATATTTTTTTGTTGCGTGATCTACATAATCTCTATCTAAATCAACTCCTTGAAGAAATAAGTCTTCTCTTCTTTCGCTTATTTTCCCTAATAAATGTCCTGGACCGCACATCAAATCCAGTAAACTACCATTAGCTGGAGTTTGTGAACAGATAATTTCAGTTACTTGTTTTAACGATTCTTTGTAGGGTATGTAACTCATTTCTTCTTCGTATGTTTCTGCTGTTGGCTGTTTCATTTTTGGTTTGAATTTTATCTTAAAGGCATGATGACTGGCTCCTTGATGGGAAAAATTTTATCTAACGCTGTAATTAGATGACCCTTTCCTTCTTCAAAAGTACAAAAAGTAAGAGACAAATCATTACTATACCACTTTCCATAAGGTCTTTCTAAATTTGGTTTGAATTCAATAGCCTCTAACGCTTCATTTGCTTCTTTTAATCTCCTTGATTTTGCTAACAATGATAAACCGGTATTATGTTTAAGCAATGAAGGGCAATGACGTGCAAATAAATAATGCCCTATATTTTGAACTTGTATAGCTTCTGTAAACTCCTTGCCCCATTCTCTTCTTATATATTGAATGTTTAGTATACTTGGGTCTCCTCCAGAGTATGCTTCAACTTTATTTGGTTCAACCATATATAATTTTGAATCATATCTATCATCTATTTTTGACTGATCAACTTTTCTTAGCCTTATTCTTCTGCGCTGTAGTTGGTGTTCCTGTTTTTGGATTAT
>ERZ1292629.15-Hain-H43-01um-R1-15-length-184046-cov-12_pt2 | contig 12203 bp, 23 predicted proteins | sample MGYA00564399_ERZ1292629 | MGnify/ENA primary metagenome ERZ1292629 (study PRJEB36523, sample SAMEA6512636) | groundwater metagenome | collected 2019-01-08 | study: AquaDiva: Metagenomics assemblies of 32 groundwater samples | reverse complement strand
TAGAACAAGCTAGATATATAAGAAAAAGATGGTTACGATTAAAAAGAAAAGTAAAGATAAAAGTAGTCCCACCAAGAAACCGACCACTTCCTCTACCTTGAGTATATTTAAGATATAGTAGCGCTAATATATTAGAGTTATAATAACTCTAATACCAGATCTATCTTACTACTTAATAATAAGTAACTAAGTAATTACTTATCTAAGATAAGTAGTTACTCTTATATAAGTAGAATAGTTACTTAGATCTCATTTAGATAACTACTTATATTAGATAAGTAACTACTTATATTAGATAGAAATCAAGAAAAGGTAAAAGAATAGGTTATCCGGTTTTTCTCTTATCTTAGATATCATATAGATAAGAAATAAAGAAATAATCACGGCTGTAATTCTCTTTATCGTTAACTTAGTATATTATTAAGTGGAAAAGAAAAATTATCCAAGCAGAAGGATGCTATTATTTAATACTCTTATCTCGGCAGAAAAATGTGGATGTCTAAGGGCAGAACTGACAAATATTGTTGACTTATAGTCCATTAAGAATGTAGATGCTCTACAAAAAATCAACCCATAATGGGTGTTCAAATAAACAACGGTTAACATTGGGATAATAGAGACCTCCTTAATTAGTGAGGAATGCTAGAAATAAATCGGGGAAAAATACTTTTCTTTTCTCTCAATCACCTGATTTAAAATCTAGCCAAAATCCAAATAAGAAAGATTCTTTCTAACGTCTTTTATCTTTCTTATTTTCCCATGACACCACTAAGTTGTTTAAAAAGACTTGTATTACTTGAGAGACAAATAATTAAATAATCGATAAATGAATTGAAATTATCAAAGGCTGATTTTAAGTCAACAATATTTTTATGTTCTTGGAGAGCGAGCGAAGCGAGCGACCAACCAACCAACCAACTAAACAATTCTAAACTCATAACTCAAGTGATAGAAGATGTTACGAATCTAATTCTAAAAATCTAGCACAAGCGAGCAAAGCGAGATTGTGCTATAAGTATTCTTACTATACTACTCTATATTAGATAGGGACAAAGAAATATTTGCCCAAATATTCTTTTACTTCTTACTCTATACTATTTCTTATATAATATTAATTAAGAATAGAATAAAATAGAATAGAAAATTTCCTCTCGCGGGAATTTCTTACTTAACCAGTAAAGGCGGGCTCAAATAAAACTTTCCGATTTTGACAAATCAACTATAATAACAACGTGTATATTATTGAGTTGTATAATTGCTATAGCAGCCGAGGGCTCGAAATTAGAGATTCTTTATTAGTCTCTTCTGTAATTGTTATTACTATACTTATTACTTATAATAAAGTAAATAAAGAAATTAAACAATAAAAATTGCCGATTTTTTCTCAAAAGAAATTTTCTTTATTAGGAAAATTTTTCCTCTTTTCTATTTTCAATTTATGCTCCTTCATATATACAATCCTTCCATAGAATCTCTATCATTCCCCCTCTATTCTTTAAATCTTTCTAAGTATAGAAGAATATAAGAAAATACTAGCCCCGATTTTTTCTTCTATATATTGTGGGGTTGTATCTCCTCCGACCTCGCCAACTGATTTTCTTGGGAAAGGCACAGGCTTGTGATTCGACGGGTGGAAGTCACAAAAAACTTTATGACCAAAATACAATTCTTTCTTTCAAGAAAGAATACTATCGGTAAAGGAGAAATCTTTTATGATGGGAATAGAAGTAAAAGAAATCTTGATATATTAAAGAGAATGTATATTGAAGATGGATATAAACTTAGAGACTTAAAAGATAATGTTGAAGGTTTTGAAGTAGTTCTCTAATGATGGAAACTATTTTTATTGATGGTTCAGCAAGACCTAATCCGGGAAAATTATCTGGAGCGATTGTTACTCCAGAAAAAGAATATATATTTGACTTCAAAAGACTTGGAACCAATAATGAAGCAGAATACCTTACTCTAATATATTATCTAGAAAAATTTGGTAAAGACAATACTCGAATTTATTCTGACTCACAAATGCTTGTAAAACAACTTAATGGCCTATGGAAAGTTAATTCGTCCCTCTCATATTACCGATGGTTTAGTATGAGCAAGCATTTACTTTCCTCTTTTTCCAATGTTATTCTAATTTGGATTCCAAGAGAACAAAATCTAGCAGGCTATATCTTAGAAAAATAAGTCGCTTATTACTTGGGTTGGAAAGGATCTTAGGAATGAGCAAGAAAAGTAATTCGGTTGTTCCAAGAAACGATCCTAAGACCGTAGGGGATCTTAGAAAGGCAATTGAGGATCTACCAGACGACATGCCAATTTACACGTCATATGATGGAAGGAGCAGATTTGTAAGATTCATCGGAGTAGAAGAAAGGGTTTTTAGATCTTGGCTGTCGGAGAACTTCTTCAAAGGAACAAGTTATAGACAAGAAATGGATCCAGAATCCTTTCCACATTCTCTTAGCATGTCTGCAATTCTTGGTCTTTTGATAATGGAGTAGGAGATTCCTTCGTCAGTACCATAGGAGCTAACATGGTCATCAATCTCTCTCGTCGCCCACATGACAAATGGCTTTCATCGGAACACTTTGAGATTGGAAAACATCTCAAGGTATCGAATGAAGCCATTGTTGACCTTCAGCCAAAGGACTATGCATGGCTGAAACCCACCGACGAAATCTCCATCTACGTCGCGGCGAAAGATGCCGTGGACGAATGTTTGAATCTTTTCCGCATGTCGTCATTCAACGACGACACCAACAAGATTGTGGTGATGGGGCATGACCTTCCTCCCACATTCTTGGTAGCAGCGACTACCGCCCTCATCGAACTTGGCATCAAATGCCTTTCTGTGGCTCACATCAAAGATAAAGATGAAGGAAACATCGTATCCACTCGCTTCCTCACCCTCAACACCATGTCATTCGTAATCGATCCTGACTAATCATCAGGAACGCTGAATGGAGGTCAGAATATATGATCCCCATTGACATCTAATCATGCCAAATCTCTTACTGGAGATCTTGTGCGCCGTTAGCTCAGTTGGATAGAGCAACGGTCTTTGAATCAATAGGAGCCTGCCGTGTGGAAGGTTAAGAAGATCATCAGCAAAGGTGACTACGATTACTGCCTCGTTGATGGGAAACATCCTAATTCTACCAAGAATGGATATGTTCTTTATCATCGGGTGGTAATGGAAAATCATCTTGGAAGGCTTCTTAACCCCAATGAGGTTGTACATCACACTGACGGAAATAAAAAGAACAATCACATTTCCAACCTTAAGGTAATGTCCATGGAAGCTCATTCCAGGATTAAACCGCAGGGAAAAAAATGGGTTGATCTTATATGTCCCGAATGTGAGAAGTGCTTCGATCTTCCTCATAATAAAACAGTCCTGAGTAAATCTGGATTGTTTAATGCATGTTCTAAAACGTGCAGAGGTAAGATCTCAAGCAGAATTCAACATCATGGAATAACTGCGGCAGTGGAGGATGCTATTTCAAGGAATATCGTAAGAGAGTACAGGAAAGTCGATTTTCCTGACACTTCTCTCGACAACCTTGAGGAAACCACGATGATGGGATCCGCAGAGACTATACGCATCCCGCCTGAAACGGCGAAGAAATAGTCCAGCCAGCAACCATTAGGGGGTCATGGAAACATGATGCTGGAAGCTAAACCGTAGGTCACTGGTTCGAATCCAGTACGGCGCACCATCTTTTATCATCTCTTCTTGATGAAAGGCTTCACTTTATGTCAATTGAAAGGAAAAGAAAATTAATAAGAATATTACCTATCTTTTTTGTGTCCTATTTATAGGAATAGTTTTAGGAACGACTACTTTCCTATTTAATCAGATAAATCTGATTATTGGAACTCTTTTCTTGGTTACTCTTATTGGTTTCCTAAATATTACTTTAGGGACTCTTAACAAATATAGCCCCTCACAAATTATTAGACAAATTATCACTATATCAGGATTAAATCTAGGAATAGGAATTATTTCTAGTTCAATATTGATATCGATAATTCTTTGGACTTCACTTATTGCCGCCGTCATCATCTATGGGGCAAAAAAGGGAATGCTGTCTTAAGTAGATTATTTTGCCCCTGTAACTCAGTTGGTAGAGTAGCTGGCTTTTAACCAGTTAGTCGTAGGTTCGATCCCTACCAGGGGTACCAACTCTTCTTACTCTCTTTACCCAGAAAGGGAAAGGATAAAAAGTGCTAGATAGTTTCTACGTTTACTATTCATTAGAAAATAATCTTGCAATAATCACTAATGAAAGAACTCCTCCTATTTTATTTGATGAAACTCTTAGCTCTTGGCAATTGTATTCTATTTGTTCTACTAATGAACAAGCACAAATTGATGCTGCAAAATGTCAAAGTTATATAGATAGAATCTTAATATCTATCTAGAACTAGTTCATTTTTCTCTCTCTCTTCTTTCAATATATGAGATCGGATTTATCTTCTACCAAGAGGGAATAGGTCTAGTAACCGGCTTGGTTTTGAAGTTCGTTTATTCTAGTCCCTGTGGAGCCTAGATAAGGCAAGGAAACAGGGAGAGATAACCTTGATGGGAGGAGTAGTCAAATGGGTTAATAACTACACTAGTCTATGCTTCTCTAGGAAAATAGAAGCAATCTTCTGTCCTTGTCTAGCCCTCTTCATAGAACAAGGAATCTGTAAGATAAGAAGAATCGTCCTTCTTATCTTACTAGATATAGCAAGAGGTCGCCAAAGTAGGGTTTTCTAGGACCTAATTATCCTTACCTGGCATAAAGGGCAGAAGGCTCTATAAAAACCTTCAAAAAACTAGAACCCCGACAAGAGTAGAGACTGGGACAACTGTAACTCTTGAGGGAGCGAGACGATAACTGTTTGTCTCTTTTCTTTTTTAATTTTGTCACGCCCGCCGGAAGGTGGAGCGGGGGGTAGAAAAGGCAATTTTTCTACCCCTTTTTTCCTCGAACACTAAGAAAGGAAAGACAGAATGGTCTTTCCCTATCCTTGGAATGGCAATGGATGGTATGACCTGAAACAAAAGGTCAAATACGCTCTTGGTATTCACCAACTTCTACTTAAAGAAAAACCCAAATTCAATCCTAAGAAAAAATATAGTGGAGCAATTAAACTACCCGAAGTTACTTCCTGGGACATAGGGGGAGCAGTATGGACTACTTCAGGAGCCATCCTCGCCCGATATATGTGGGATGCTTCTCATAATCTCAATGTTTGTCTTACTACTAAAGAAAGTGAGATAGTTCTTAGAGTTGATCTTGACGTAGATCAACGCTCTAAAGAAATTCTCCTTAATGAAGAAGAAATCAAAATCTATAATGAAGTTCATCTACGAGCAAAAGAAGGAACATCTCCATTTAGTGGATTTGTTTACAATTTTGATGTAATTCAAGAACTCCATAGTCGTTGGTTAAAAATTAATGAAGATGAAGATGGTGAATATTTCATGAACAATTATCAAGCCCATGTTCAATGGGTAAAAGACTTTGCTGATATTATGTGGAGAATGTGGGACTAAGAAAGGGTTGGTCTGTAAATGGCGCTTATTTCAGGAATGACCTGTTTTCAAGTCGGCTGTTTTTCATTTAAATATATTCATAAATCTAATCCAGAAATTGATTCTTATTATAAGAAATATCCTCATATGTTTTCTCATGAACCTATTGGGAATCCCTATAATATTCAATGTGAAGATAATCCAAATAAACTAATGAAGGTTCAAGATGGAAAAGTAAAATTTAGTAATGGAAATATTATTAAATTTGCTGTCTACTATCATCTTGATAAAGATTATCCAGAATGTTAAATAAAAAATTCCAAGTTGTAAAAGAAGATTATTTTACCTTATCTAGAGATAGGGGATGATATCTTATTATGCTCTTTATAGCAGATAAAACTTGTGGTGGCTGTCGCATAAGTAGCAATGTATCTAACTGTAGATCGGAAGAGGAACCCTATGATTTCTTGTAAGAACTTTCAATCTACACCAACACTTGTTATTGGCGATATTCATCAAAATATTCAAAAACTAGAATCGACTATCTATACTCTTAAAGGGCAGTATGAGAATATTCTAGTCCTTGGTGATTGGTTCGATACTCATGTTTTTGAGGATCGAGCATCGAGGATTGAAACAGCAAAATATTTTGCGGAATTTCTCCATACTCCAGGACAATACTCTCTTGTAGGTAATCATGATCTTCAATATCTTTATCTAGGGAATAGCCTTAGATGTAGTGGGTTTTCGGAAGCATTCCGAAATTGGATGTGGAACGATGAAGGAAAGAAAACTCGTCTTTCTATCCTTCAATCGGGAAATCTATTTTGGTTTGCACAAGTAGAACAATATCTATGTACCCATGGGGGTCTTCATCCAAGGCAAATCCCAATTAAAATTGGTATCCCAACTATTACTATGGATAAAGTCTACACTTGGTTAGAAATTGAATCTAGAAAAGCAAATGAAGCATTAACTAATTGTTTTCCTCATTGGTTCTGGTCTGTAGGAAAAGCCCGAGGAGGGAATCTCCCACAGGGGGGTATACTCTGGTTAGATTTTAATCAAGAATTTGAGCATATCGTTGAGATTCCTCAAATAGTAGGCCATACTCCGGGGGATGAAATTAGACAAGAGGGAAATAGTTTTTGTATTGATTCAACTAATGAAGATTACCTCCTTATTCCAGATTTAAGGAATAAAACATAATGAAAATATATAATACTTTTATGAATTTCCTACTTAAAGAAAATCCTTTAAATAAAATTGATATATTTTATTTAAATCAAATTCTTTTTTATGATCTTACTAAAAAAGAAGATTATAGAAATACCCTTTCTATGTTTCATCTAGTAGGGAATCTTAATACTATAACAGATTATGCTTTATCTGCTTTAGAAAGAATAGATCCTTATAAATTTATTGTCCCTAAGACATATGCCAATTATTGCACTCTAGTTGATGTTCTATTCTTTCTTAAAGTTCAAGAGGGAGATATTGTTGGATAACCTAGTCGATTCAATAGATAAAATTGAAATCCAATGCGACGGTAGTCTTCTTCCTTTGAAATCTCGAGCAGGAATTGGAATATCGGTTTGGTTAATACTTAAAGAAGGATTTGTTAAATCTTTAGACATTAAACAAACAAGATTTTTTCTAGGATTAGGTGGTTATTCAGTAACATCACCCTTAAATAAATCTTCATATATAGAATATCAATCAATATTAGATGCTACATCTTTTGCGCGAATACTTAGTGTTTTTATCCAAACTAAATTCTATATTAGAAACGATAGTAATATCATTATTAATGTAGGAAAATATATTTATGGAACTAACTATGATAGAATTCAACCTGAATTTATAAGTTATTATGAAAAAATAAAGGATGAAGTATCAAAAGCCAAATCCCCTATAAAATTTACTCTTGGACAAGGGTGGATAGAAGATAATATATCTAGGACATATGCTTTAGCAGATAATCTTATAGAAATGCCTACTATAACAGAAGTAACTAAAAGAATAGAGAACATTCTTTCTGGAATTGTGAAGTAAATTTTATGGGTGATTCTACTAGAAATAAACAATTCGCTCACTGGATTTACCAAAACTTTCCTCCAAAGTATTATCCTAAAATCCTAGTCCTTGCCGATGGATTAGGAGAACTCTCCTATAGCCTTACAGCACGAGCATATAAAGTAGAATCTTACGAAGGTAAACCTCGCCTAGTAAGAAGAAAAATAGGAAAACGGAGTAGTGATTTCTCTTATCATAAAGACTACTTTATGGGAACAGAAGATATTCCTGACATTTCTCTTATTGTAGGAATGCACCCCGATGAAGCAACTGATATTCTAATACAATATGCAAAAGACAAGAGTCTTCCATTTGCAGTAGTTCCATGTTGTGTAAAGAGTTTTAAAGTAAAGATTAAAGGTGACGACCCTTGGTTAAGATACCTTAAATCTATTGTTAAATTTTCACATGAAATAAGAGATACTAGACTCCCTATCCGAGGGAAAAATCTTCTTATTTGGGGAAAGCCAAAATGACCGAGACTAAATTTGAATATTTAGGAGAAAAATCCTATGGCTAAAATTGTTAACCAAAGTAAATTCCTTGGAACAATTCAGTTATGTGAAAAGTGTGAAACTAACTGGAATAGGCATAATGCCAGTAGGAGGTATAGACACTTATGATTGAAAAAGAATTAAAGAAGAACGCAGAAATTCATGATTGTTGGAGATCATTAGCTTCTCAATCGATGAGAGAAAATGTCTATTGTTGTTTAGATTTATCTGAATACAACTTTGAGATATGGGCTGTCTTTATATCAAAAGATAAATTTGAATATCCATGGAATTATGATAGGTATAATGGATATGTAACAGTTTCACATGTCAATTATCCAGAAGTAATGGATCTATATTATGAAGACCTAAATTCTTTTGCCTATGATAATGAGATGGATGACCCCCATGGAGGACTTACCTGGTCTTCACACGATAATGAGGGACTAAGTGTATTTGGGTTTGATACTGCTCATTCATATTCACCCAAATATCCTATCACTAGTATTAATTGGATTAAAGATGAATGTATGAAAATAGTTAATATTATGGCATTTTATATCCATAGTAAACGTTCTCCTATGTTCTCGTTGCCAAATGAGTAAGTAATTTAATGTAGATTGCTAGACTCCAAATCTAATAGGTGGGGGTTCAAGTCCTCTCTTACCCGCCAAAAGGAGAATCTTATTCTATGGATATTAAGTTTATTATATCCGATAATGATACCGAGGTTTATCTTTTCACTTCTTCTAGAAACAGAATTTTATTTCAATGTGACAAAACTGATAGCCCAATTTATATTTCCAAAGATTTCTATTTTCTAAACGATGGAAGTATTTGGTTTAAAGATGATGAATCTGGAGTAATTCCTCTCCATATTCCGAATCAATATTTAAGAACTCAAATATCGATTAAAAATCCTTTAGAAAAAATAGAAATAAAAGAACCTTATGTCTATTCTTCTGAAGAAGTATATCAAATGATAGATAGTCTTGATTCCGAAATTATTTTAGAAGGCTGGTATAGTGGACTTAAAATTCTTTGGTCGGGAGAACAAATGTAAATGAAACTAGATAATCTATTTTCTATCATAGAGTCTCCCGAATATGAATCTAGATTTGCCATTATTAGTAGTGTCAAATATATGTATAAACTTATACAGGAATCGGAAGAATTTATTATACTAGAAAACTTTCCTGATAAAGAATTTCTTGCAGAGAAACTACAAGAAAGAATAGAACTTCTGATAGAAAACAACATAGACCTAATATATAGAATTTATAATGAAACTGCTTTAATAGTCTATATTATTAATCTTTGGTCTGTTGATAAAGAAAGATATTGTCTAATTACTTCATTAGTTAATGAAGTTCCTAATTCTTGGTATCTCCGAGGATTAGTTAGAAGCTTGTAGTAAGAGGTTTAGTTTTCTTTTTATCCTAGAAGGAGGTCTCGAATGCCAGTCCGACCTTATACATATGAAGTGAAAAATAATATCCTGCAACGAAGGTGGGAAACGTAATATGCCTAACTGGTGTGAGAACCAAGTAACAATTAGCGGAGATAATCTTCAATTAGAATATCTTATGTCTATGGTTGACCCCCTATGGTATCCTAGTAAAGAAGAAGAAGAACAACTACTACAAGAAAATCCTAATTGGTTTAGAAACTGTTTTTCTTTTAATGAAATTATCCCAATGCCAAAAGAATTAATTTTTTCTTCTGCTCCTGCATTAATTGCTAAAACAAAAGAAGAAGAAGATTCTTTTATTAATAAAGGAATTTCTGATTATATCACTTTAGAAGAATCTAAAAGAAGGACAGCCCTCTATGGGACTGATGATTGGCATAATTGGTCAATAATAAATTGGGGATGTAAATGGAACATAGATCAATCAGACCTTACTATAATTTCCTATAATGAAATATGTTATTATTTCTCTACTCCTTGGTCGCCACCAGAAGGAGTGCTAGAAAATCTATCTAAAAGATTTCCAGAACTAGAATTTAATATAATTGCAACTGATTATACTCTTCCATATAGATATAAAATGAATCTCCAAAATGGATATTGGATCTTAGAAGAAGATATAACATTTGAAGTAATAGAAGAAATAAATGGAATATTTGAATCAGAAAAATTAGTTGAAGGAAATGGAACTAGTGAGTTTAGTTCTTCAGTTGGGATTAGCCCAAATGAATTTAACTTTTCAGAATTTATTGAACCTCTTTCTTCATCGCGTTAGGAAAGGATTCCTTTGTGGCAAATCTTGGTAAGAACAAAGTAATGTTCCGAACTGGAGAAAACTTCTACAGATATATTGATATCAATAAAAATCCAGACTTAGTAGAAACTTATAAAAAGAAGTTCCCATATAAAGTTAGCGAAGAAAAAATTAATAAGCCAGTGAATATCTTATTCCCTGATGAAAATATTATTGGCAGATACTATCCAGCAATATTGACATTTTCTGATGGCTATACTATTAAACTTGATTTCTACTATTTAGAAGAAATTTCTTCTTCTTCTTCTTCTTCTTCTTCTTCTTCTTCACTTCAATAAAAGGGAGTCAATCCTTGATTAAAGAAGAATGTATAAAGATCTATGCTAAACGTTTCCCTTTAGCTGTGAAGGAGCAAGGCTCAGATGAATAATAAGCTTCCACAAAATGGACAAGTCTTACTTTTCATAGGCTCAACAGAGCAACTTCATGAGGCACTTAAGTCCTTTATGATAACATCTAATACTACTGAGCCAAAATCTACAAAGATTATTACTGCTGAACCTAATAGGGAAATTGAAGCAAATATCACAGTAAAACAAGCAGCAGAGATTGCTGGACTTAAACCCACATCACTATCATGTTATATTTCCAACTTTAAAGCTCGTAAAGGGCGATTGCCTAATTGGGCTGAACAACCTAATAGTTTTAATAACAATCGTGCTCACTATATAATTAATACTAATAAATTCCTTTATTGGCGACGGAATCTCTGGAATGGAGACGCATCCTGATGGCAATTCTTGTAAAAGAATCTCCTTATATCAATAAAACAATTCAATGTCCATGTTGTAAAAGTATTATTAAAACAGAACCTCATACAAAATTTACAGGCTATAAAGGATGTTTATACTTTCATTGTCCAAAATGTAGAGAGTTTATTGATATTACTCAAGAGACTCCAATTGAAGAAAAACTTCCTTATATTAGTAATATTGTAACTACATGTAATTCAGAATACAAAGTTACATTTTACCATAGTGAATTTATTTCTAAAAATAAAGACAACCCAGAAAAAGAAATCCCCCCAAGATTTACCCAATGTAACATTTTTATTAAAGAGGACAATGGAGAATTTAGATTACATTACTTAGGAAAAGCAGTTTGCAATCCAAGAGATAACTTTTCTAAATCTATAGGAAGAAAAATTGCTTTTACTAAAGCAATTGATCTCTTCAATAGAGAAGTAAGAGAAATTTTTTGGAAATGGTTTAATGCAAAGGAAAAACAATAGATGAAAATTCTTATTGGTAGGGATTTTGATTTCGATGATATTAATCCTGAAGGATGGTATGCTGAAATAAAAGAAATAGGAAAGTGCTTTGGGCGAACTTCTCATGAAGCCCTTGCCAATCTTCTCCTTGCTATGAGTTCATACCATATCTCTCCTGATATAGAAGAAACTGAATGGAATAAAGTTATAAAAACTTATGATAAAAAAGGAATAGATGGATTTAAAATTAAAAGGAAAGACATTGGTATTCCTCTAAAAAAATCTAAAAAGAAGAAGGTCTAAGCAATCCTGGCCTTATAGTATAATTAGCATTCCTATCTACCTTGAGTAAGTAGATAGGAATCTATTATATTATAAGTCTCTCTTGAGTTGGAAGAGTTCTGAGAATCTCCTCGCTCAAGAGTTAAATGGGGAAGAAAAATAGATTCCTAGTCTGCTCTGGGAGAGAAGCCGACGATAAACTAACTCAATCTCTCCCATCTATTTTAGTGGGGATGTATCTCCTCCCTCTTATAAAGGGTTGAAAGGGTAGATGGTTACATGTTGGTTCGATTCCAACCATCCCCACCATTCTTTTCCCATGAAGG
>ERZ1292629.3450-Hain-H43-01um-R1-3450-length-12212-cov-7_pt1 | contig 12212 bp, 15 predicted proteins | sample MGYA00564399_ERZ1292629 | MGnify/ENA primary metagenome ERZ1292629 (study PRJEB36523, sample SAMEA6512636) | groundwater metagenome | collected 2019-01-08 | study: AquaDiva: Metagenomics assemblies of 32 groundwater samples | reverse complement strand
CAAGGGCGTGTTAGAGAGTGATGAAGATAAACAGACCTTACAAAAGCTCATTGATTATGTTGGTGCTATTGAGTATTGGCACGACCCGGATTCTGGCATGTGGGAGGAGGGTGAGGAAATTCACGCCTCCTCGGTGGGCGCGGTACTTGCTGGTATTGAGAAGGCAAAACAGCTTCCATTTATTACCGTGCCAGAGTATTTAATTGTAGAGGGCGGTGCTACCCTTGAGCAACTCTTGCCTCGTGAGAGCGAACAAAAATTTTGCGATCTCGCACTCCTCTCGCTCATCTGGCCATACAATATTGTAAATTCACACATCGCGGATCTCATACTTAAAAACATTGAGTACCAGCAGGTGCGGCGCAGAGGGGTCATCCGCTATAAGTGTGACCGTTATTACAACGCGAATCGTGATGGGTGGAGCGAGGAAGCGGAGTGGACCTTCGGCTACCCGTGGCTTGCTATTATTTACCAACTCCGTGGCGAATATGAAAAGGCCCAACACTACCTCTTGCTTACAGAGCAATGCATTACCTATGAGGGCAAACTTCCCGAGCTGTATTATTCCAACTCGGATAGGCCTAACGAGAACATTCCGCTGGCGTGGAGCGAGAGCTTATACATAGTTGCGCGCACCCTCTGTGGCGCGCTAGGATAAGGGAATGAAGCATCGTCTTTTAGTTCCTCTTGTCGCGGTTGTCGTCATTGGTATTGCTTTGTACGTAGGTATCTCGCTCTTCCTTAAAAAAGGAGAGAGTCCCATTCCTCCTCCTACCAGTACTTCTACAGCCATGCTCCTTATCACAAGCTTTGAAGAGTGCGCACAACATTATCCCGTGATGGAGAGCTACCCCGAGCAATGCAACACGCCCGATGGTAAACATTTTGTGCGGAATGTGGGCAACGTGCTTGATCTCAACGACCGTATTGTTAACTATTTGCCACAACCCGGAGATTTGGTAACAAGCCCTCTCTCTATAGAGGGAGAGGCGCGTGGGACCTGGTATTTTGAGGCATCGTTCCCCGTGCGCCTTGTTGATGCGTCAGGTACCACACTTGCACAGGGGCCTACGCAAGCGCTTGGTGAATGGATGACGACGGAATTTGTGCCGTATCGAGGGACTCTCTTATTTGCTGCACCAACGAGCGCAACAGGGACGCTCATCCTTACTCGTGATGACCCGTCTGGTATGCGTGTCCCGGAAGAGCTCCGCATCCCTATCCGTTTTCGGTAAGGGATTTATCCCCTAAGGATGCACAGCATATCCACAGCTTTGTGCACCAAGGATGAGTGTTAGATGGCTTGATTTATTTATGAGGGGGCACACACTAAATTGAGTACAGCCAGCTCACCTTTTGGGAATTAGAGATTCTGACATTATTGTACAATCTAAGAGCGCCAATCTTTCTCGAACGCGTAAGCATTCAAGAAAATGCTCACTTGATAACAAGCAGATAATTCTCTCATCCCTTAAGATATATGCTGGTGGATACTCACAAAAAGGACCCCCTGCGCGCACGTAGTTGGGCCCTTTTTGGTTCCAGTCTTAATTTTCAATATGCTATGATAGCCCGATGTTTGGGTTTGATTTGGTTGCACTGGTAAAGGCTGGAGGATACCTTGGACTCACTGCAATTGTATTTGCCGAGAGCGGGCTTTTTTTTGGATTTTTTCTCCCTGGGGACAGTTTATTATTTACTGCGGGGTTCCTCGCTTCGCAAGGGTTTCTCAATATCTGGATACTCGCTCCACTTTTGTTCGTCGCGGCAGTCCTTGGAGATCAGGTGGGGTACCTCTTTGGTTGGCGCATTGGCCCGCCACTCTTTGCGCGTCCTGACTCGCGTTTTTTTAAACAAAAACATCTCAAACGCGCTCAAGAATTTTTTGATACCTACGGTGCGCGAGCCATTGTCCTCGCACGTTTTATGCCCGTGGTACGTACTTTCATACCCATTGTTGCTGGTGTGGCGGGGATGCGTTACCACACCTTTGTACTCTACAACTGTGTTGGGGGAGCTCTCTGGGCAGTGGGAATGACTTTGCTTGGGTACCTCTTGGGGGCGAGTGTCCCTCATGCTGATCGCTATATATTCCCCATAGTGCTCGCCATCATCGTTGCTTCTATACTCCCACCTCTCTACCATGTAGTCCGTAGCCGGAAGGACTAATATATAGTATACTCCATAACTGTGAATAATCATTCCCTCATGCACTCCATGGTCCTACTGCGTACTGCTCTCCACCAGTACCGTGCACACCTACGGTATCTCGTTGTACTTTTTTCCATCCCTTTTATCCTCTCTATAATTCCGTCCGTACTTTCTCTAACCTTCCCCACACTTTCGTATCTCGGAGGACTTGCCATTTTTGTCGGAGCTCTTTTTTCATTGGCTGCTGGTATTGGGCTTATTGCCGCACGCGCGGCGGGAGCTCTTGGTGAGAATATGCAAGAGACTTTTCGTCGAGGGTATCCATTCTTTATTCCCTTCCTCACGGTTGTTGGTATTAACCTTTTTATTGCCCTCGGGAGCTACACTCTCCTCATTATCCCGGGGTTTGTTCTTTCCGTGCTCCTCTCTCAAATAATTTTTACGCTTATTGTTGATGGAAAGAAGGGTCTCTCCGCCTTCCTCTCCAGTTGGCAGTTGGTGTACGGACGTTTTTGGCAAGTGCTCGGACGCCTTGCCCTCCTTTGGATTGTCACTATTCTCGTAGTGAGTATTACCATGCTCATTCTCTCTCTCCTTGGATTCGGACCAGCTCCTTCCTTAGGGATCCGCGAACTCTCTGATTTTGCTCGAGTGCAGACACCTGCCCGTGTTCTCCCTGCGGCACTAGTCCTTGCGGCCATTAAACTTTTTGTTCTCACGCCTTTTTCCATACTCTTTCTCTTTGAGCTTTACCAATCACTTAAAATAAGCGCGGAAGATCTCCCGCAATTAACGGAGGGATCTCTTAAAAAACGACGCACCTTCCTCATTATTTGCGGAATTATTGGTGTGATCTCACTCCTTATTCTCATTATTTTTTCCCGTGTCCTTTTTAATTATGCGATTCAAGCACTGGAGCTCTTTGGCGGTCCAAATCGAGATTTTGTGCAAGCGCTCACCACTCTCCGCGCTCTTTCCCCAGAGCAAATCCAAATTATTTTTACGCGATAGTAAATAATAGTTATCAACAGTTTTGCCTGTCACAGGAGTAAAATCTATTGCGCCTGCGCACACATACCCTACAATTACTTTTAGTAGTGGTCGACATTACTCTTGCATGCGCATACTCATGGCAAAGAAAAAGAAGGGAAAGAAGAAGAAATAGTTTCTTCTTTTGCAAAGACCCCTCCGATGTTACGTCGGAGGGGTCTTGCGTTGCCGTGTGCGCGGTGTAGAGTAGGGGCATGAAGCGTTTTCTCTTATTCTGTACGCTCTCTCTCGTCTCTGTGGGGGCTTTTCCCTTGGTGGTCTCGGCTGCTGTTGTAGAGGGCGGTAAAGAGTACACTCTCAAGCAGGGTGAGCACATAAATGGGAATCTCTATATTGGGGCAGGGACGGTTGCCATTGCCGGCACGGTGGATGGTGACCTTGTTGTTGGGGGAGGGACAGTACTCTATTCAGGGAGCACTACGAAGGATGTGCTCATTGCCGGTGGCACCGTGAGTATCGCAGGATCAATTGAGGGAGATTTGCGAGTGCTTGGTGGCACGGTTACTATTGGTGGTCCTGTGCACGGAGATGTTGCCGTTGCTGGAGGGCAGGTGCGCATTGAGTCTACGGCGACTGTTGATGGGGATCTTTTGATTGCTGGCGGAGATGTGCGCGTTGATGGTCCTGTGCGTGGCAACATTATCTCTGGCGGCGGATCGGTGAACATTGATAGTCGTGTTGGCGGTGATGTGCTCATTGCCGCAAATTCCGTTGCGCTGGAAAAATCTACACAGATACTTGGTGACTTACACTACCGAGCTCCTCAAAAAGCTGACATTGTTGAAGGTGCCTCTATTGAAGGGCGTACTATCTACAAAGAATCTCGCAAACTTGCGGAAATTGGCACCACCTCATTCCGAGAATCACTTTTTGCCTTCCTCTCTCTCTGGATTATCCTCAAATTTATTATGACGGCGCTCGTGGCGCTTGTTATTGTGCTTCTCTTTACTCATCTTGCGGAAGAAGTGATTGAGCAGGCAATAGAGAGGCCGTGGCGGAGTGTTCTCATCGGGTTTGCCCTTCTTGTTTCCATACCTGTAGCGGCGGGACTTACTTTTGTTTCAATTGTTGGGGCTCCTTTAGGGCTCCTTGCGCTCCTTGTGTACGCTTTTTCTCTCATCCTCGCCATTCCACTTGGGGCTCTTATGCTCGGAGCGCAAACACTCCAATATATAAGTAAAGAGCAAGCGCTCCCCATTACGTGGCGCTCGGCGTTACTTGGTGTATTTCTGTACACTGGTATTGGGCTTATTCCCATCATTGGGTGGATTGTCCAGTATGCGCTCATCCTTGCAACTTTTGGCGCACTCTCACACTTTTGGAACGAGTATATTTGGAGAAATAGGTAAAATGAAAAGCCCCGTTCATATGTAGTGAACGGGGCTTTTGGGGAGGGAGGGGGTCAGGTGAGAGCTCGAATGGCTTTAGTAAAGAAAAGTTCTGTTTCCATCGCTCGCTCGATAGCGGTGATGATGTTTCTGATGCAACACCAGCCTGTCGGCCAGTAATGCTGTAAATCCTGTTTGGATGTAATCGGATTTCCGCGCCGAGCAAAGATTTGCGGGGTTCCTTCTTCATCGGTCTTAAAGACGAGATCTATGAGCGACAATGATCTGCTGTGGTGAATCATGATTGATCGATGTCCGTGCCGTTGATGTACCACAGCGTGCACCTCGTGGTCCGAGAACCATATGGTGAAGTGACTTTCCATCTTAGGTGTTACCCCCTTTTTCTAAAGATCTATGGCTCTTGCTTGAGCTCAACTGAACACTGTAACAAATTCTCAAAAAATGTCAAAATAGGGGAGGTGAGGGCCTATAGTAAAGTGGTATTACGCGGCATTCGCATTGCCGAATCCCGGGTCCGACTCCCGGTAGGTCCACCCTTCGATGCGTTCTCCGTTATCACTACGAACTTACTCAGGGTAAACACAAAGATTTTTTAATGTACTATGAGATATTAATACGCATCGAAGGACTCTGAGTGAGCCTTAGGCGAGTCGAAGAGCATCTCTTATGAACTGGTTTGTATATATCGCAAAAGCAAGAACAGGAAGGTTTTATACTGGGATTACTAACGATCCAACAAAAAGACTAGAAAAACATAATTCAGGAAAAGGTTCGCGAATGGCCACCCAGCAAGGCCCGTTTGAACTCGTCTACATATCAACAGCCTTCCCAAATAAATCTGAAGCAAGAAAACGTGAAATACAAGTTAAAGGATGGACGGTCGAGAAAAAACAGAAATTGATAAAAAGAGAGTGGGAGTAGCTCCTTCTACTCGTCCGGTGCACGCACACTCAAAAAATGCTACACTCCCCACTACACGTATATGAAGAGAGCTTTTATTGTTCACGGATGGGATGGGTACCCGGAGGAGGGGTGGTTCCCGTGGTTAAAAAAGCAATTGGAGGTGTGGGGCTTTGAGGTCATTGTCCCGCAAATGCCTGACGCGGCGCATCCGCACATTGCTACCTGGGTGCCGGCTCTTGCGCGTGCGGTGGGGAAGCCCAATGCCAATACCTACTTTATTGGCCACAGTATGGGTTGTCAGACTATCATCCGTTATCTGGAGACTCTGCCGAAAGGGGTGGAGGTTGGGGGAGCGGTGTTTGTTGCTGGATTCCTCCGCCACATCACCAACCTTGAACGCGATGCCGACACAGTGGCAATAGATCATGAGTGGGCAACGACTCCTCTTGATACTGTACGAGTGGTAGCACACTTGCCGCAAAGTGCGGCAATCTTCTCTACCAACGACCCCTATGTCTCACTGGAGAACCGCCATGACTTTAGAGAAAAGTTAAAGTCAGAGATTATTACTCTTGAGAGCCGAGGCCACTTTAGTGGGAGTGACGGCGTAACTGAACTGCCCGAAGTCCTCGATATGGTCATCTGGTTGAGTCAAGCGGAATAAATAATCAGGCGTTACATTAGTGGTATGGAAATCAAATTAACATCCATAGGCATTGCTAAGAATAAAGAAAGGGAACATTTTGGTAAGTGGAAGGATGTAATTACCGATCTCATCATTCACGATAGATATAAAGACGCGCTTAGTGGTTTAAGCGAGTACTCGCATCTCATAGTGATTTATTGGATGCATGATGTAAAAACCTGCGATATTCGACATGTTCCACAAGGCAAAGTCGGTGAGGTACCGGAAGTCGGAATTTTTGCTTGTCGTTGTCCGCAGCGTCCCAATCCCATTGGAGTTTCAACAGCAGAGGTTCTCAGTATTAAGAATGCTGTTATTACTGTGAGGAGCCTTGATGTTATCGATGGTACACCAATACTCGATATCAAACCATACACGCCACAGTACGATGCTATAGCAAATGCGAAAGTTCCCGATTGGGTGAACAAACTGGAATACTAGTACTTTAACCCAGTGTTACAATCTCATCATTATGTGGGTCACTGTGCTTGCTATTATAGTGCCACTCATCGGCCTCATGTTCGCCATCCCACAATTTCTCAACACCTACAACGGCGCTCTGAGCGGCCTCATCTAAAATATGGCTCTAAATATAACCTCGGAGGTTATCATCTTCAACGCGGAATGGAAATTACAATTTAATCGCGGCCGTGATAAAATTGTACAAAATTAGGACTCAATCTGTCTACCAGCACAATAGCCAAAAAATCAGACACCGACCCTTTTTAGATATTTACGCTATTAAGTGGTAGAGTTATAGTTAGTGGAACCAGTTCTTAAATAATATGAATACGGAGGTATCAAAATGCGGTTGTATCTGTTTGTTTTCATGCTTTGCGCCGCGCCTGAAGGTGCTGCACAAGGGGTAGATTTGTACGAGGTAGACATACTTCGCGCAACATTTAGTGAGACGGTGTCGCTTGCTACGGTTGAGGAAGAGTATTCACTCTGGGTGTGCCGAGACGCATTGATACGCTTGCGCGCTATCGAGAGTGCATCGGAGGAGCTTAAGTCGCAGTACTTTGTGTATGCTGACCGCAATCCTGCACGACAGCGAATGCTCGTGGCCTATCTCGATGTAGTCTCTGGTCTGGTGCACCCCATCGGATGGGATCGCATATCAACCGGTAACCCAAAACGTACGGGACACTTTGTTACTCCCACGGGGGTCTTTGCTAACTCAACCCATACGGTGGGGTATCGTGCGCTTGGAACAAAAAATTCGCGCGGGTGGCGTGGTCTCGGAGCAAAGGGGAGTCGAGTGTGGGATTTTGGTTGGCAGTGGACTGACCACCACTACGCTCATCACTCTGAACAGCGTGAAATACGCTTACTTATGCATGCAACAGACCCTACTGCAGGTGAGTTACGTTTGGGGAAAGTTGACTCAAAAGGATGTGTGCGCATCTCTGCTAAGCTCAACACATTTCTTGATTGCTTTGGCATCTTAGATTGTGATTACGAACAGGAGGCGGACCAGTTCTCTTGGTTGCTTAAAGATACGCGCCAGCCAGTGCACTCTGCTGGGCGATACCTCGTTGTTGGTGACTCACAATATCTTGAGGAGTTGCCACTCATTGTTAAAACCCCCCTATAGTTACGGGGGGCTATTTTTAGAGGGAAATTTACTTTTTGTGAGAGGTATGTTATAATCTCAAACAGAAGTAGATCATCACAAGAACGGAGGTATACAGAGATGTTGGTTAAAGACAGCACAAACTTCCCCGTATGGGAGCGTGTGTTTGAGCAACTAGGCAATTTTGCCCCTGACACTTCTCCACTGGATGGGAAAGTGGAGCTTATCTACGACGGGGCAAACATGGACTGTTACCCAGAGATCTCCATTCTCGGAGTGTTCAAGATTGCCACAGGTCGGTTTATTGCGATTTCGTTCAGCTACGATGCAGATTACGGCACAATATCTGACCCTAAGATGGAAGATCAGAGACGACTAGAAGATTTGCAGACAGTTTTCCCTGAAGAAAAAGAGGTCATACTTGCTCGCTGTTAATACAGAATCCTCTGTCGCTAAAAAGCCCCCGAATTTTGTGGGGCTTTTTATGATAGGGGTATGTACATGATGATTATTTAATGGTATTATAAGTACCGTGAAGTTACAACAAGAAGTATTTGATGTGGTGGTTATTGGGGGCGGCGCATCAGGTATGATGGCCGCCCTCGTTGCGGGAGAGGCGGGGAAGAAGGTCCTCATTCTGGAAAAGAACAAGGAGTTGGGTGTAAAGTTAAAGATCACCGGCGGTGGCCGTTGCAACATCACCAACGCCGAGTTGGATACGCGCGCCTTCCTCTCTAACTTCGGCAAGGCGGCTGACTTCCTCTTCTCTCCCTTCTCACAATTTGGTGTGCAGAGCACCTTTGACTTTTTTGAGGCGCGCGGGCTCCCACTTACCGTGCAAGCGCGCAAGCGCGCCTTCCCCAAGACGGAGAAGGCGCTGGATGTATTTAAATGTCTCAAGCGTGCGCTAGATAAAAATCAGGTATTTATAAAAACGAGTTGCGTAGTAAAGAAAATAAATCATAAAAGTGGGAAAGTCACAGAAATAGAAACTAATCAGGGGATGTTCACTGGGCACTCCTACATCCTTGCAACTGGAGGCGTATCGCACCCCGAGACGGGCTCTACGGGAGACGGCTTTAAATGGCTACGCGATCTGGGTCACAGCGTGCAGGCTCCCACACCTACCATTGTGCCTCTTGCTGTGGAGGAAGCGTGGGTCAAAATACTCGCGGGTACCGCGCTCTCGTTTATGAAGATTACTTTTTATTTGGAGGGTAAAAAACAATTCTCAAAAACGGGGAAGGTTCTCTTTACCCACTTTGGTCTCTCGGGTCCACTCATCCTTAATTGCGCAAGCGCCGTAGCAGGGTTACTGCAGGCGGGGCGGGTGAGTGCCACCATTGACGCCTATCCCGACACCGACCTCGGATCTCTGGAAAAGCAGATTATTAAAACTTTTGATGAACATAAAAATAAAACACTCAAAACAGTTTTTAAACTACTAGTGCCCGCGGGCACAGCAGTAGTACTCCAAACTCTCCTCCCCACTATTAATTTTGAGGCTCAAGTAAATACTATTACTAAAGAGGAACGCAAAAAGATAGTGTGTGTGCTTAAAGCGCTCCCGGTGACCATCACCAACCTCATGGGTTACGATAGAGCCGTAGTTGCTGATGGGGGAGTAACGCTCACCGAGGTAGACACATGCACCATGCGCTCGCGCAAATTGGAGAATCTCTTTATTACCGGTGACCTCCTCCACATCAACCGCCCCTCTGGTGGCTACTCACTGCAACTCTGCTGGACCACTGGCTATGTAGCAGGAAAGAACGCTTGACAAATAGATTTTTAATCAGTACCATTTAGCTTGAAAGGAGAACTTTATGACGCTAATAAGGTTCATGGTGTTTTGTGCTGTAGGATTAGGCATTTATGCAATCGGACGCTGGCGAAAAAATCATGACCTCATTTCTATCGGAAGAACTGTGATAATAACCACGACACTGATCACAATTTTTCCACACTGAACTTAAATCCCATCTTTTTGCAAAGGAAGAGATGGGTTTTTTTTGTTTTTTTATTATTGCATTCTTCTCACGGTCGTGAGTGAAATACAATATCGAGAGGTGATAGCAGTGGGACTTCCATCAGGGATTGGTTTGTAGAAGAGAGAAGACATAGATATAATCATCGTAATGAGTTTTATTAAGTGGATTACCTCGCAATCGGTGAGAGCACACTTGTGTGCGGCGGGGATTATTGTACTTGCGGCGGCGCTTGCTGAGTTTGCGCTGGGGCGCATCCCTATCTGTAAATGCGGGCAAGTGCTCCTGTGGTACGGCAACACCAACGGCCCCGGTAACTCCCAACACCTCTCCGACTGGTACTCGTTTTCCCACATCATCCACGGGATGCTTTTCTACGGCTTCCTCTGGCTCGTGGCGCGGCGGCTCCCGGTGCGCACACGCTTTGTTCTCGCCATCCTGATAGAGTGCGCGTGGGAGGTGTGGGAGAACTCGCCCTTCATCATTGATCGCTACCGTGCGGCAACCATCGCGCTAGACTACACGGGCGACAGTGTTATCAACTCCATGATGGACATACTTTTTGCCGGCTTCGGCTTTTGGGCGGCACGGAAGATCAAGCTCTGGCACACGGTTGCGCTCATTATTTTGATGGAGGTCTACGTTGGCTACATGGTGCGCGATAATCTCACACTCAACATCGTGATGCTCGTCTATCCCTCTCAAGCAATCAAAGAATGGCAGATGAACATATGAAAAAAGACGAAGAATTATCACCGGAATTGAGAGCCGTTGCTCGGAAGGGCGGTACGGAGCCGGCGTTTACGGGTAAATACTGGAATGAGCATGAGGAGGGGATGTATCATTGCGCCATCTGCGGTACGGAGCTTTTTTCCTCCGAGACTAAGTTTGATTCTAGTACGGGCTGGCCCAGTTTTACCAACCCGGTGAACTTAGAGCACATTGAATTGCGTAAAGATACTAACTATGGCATGGAGCGCACCGAGGTCATCTGCGAGACCTGCGGGGCTCACTTGGGGCACGTGTTTGATGAAAATGGTGGTAAGCGCTACTGTATAAACTCGATATGCCTTGACCTTAAGAAAAAGTGATATACTATCGGCATTATTACTAGGTAAACATATATACATATGGAACCAGAAACAACGAGTACGAGCACTGAGGGGAGCAATAAGACCCTCTGGATTGTCGGGATAGTTATTATTATTGCGGCAGTGGCCTATTTCCTCATGCGGGGAGAGGGTGCCTCTACCACGCTCACGACCCTAGAGCCGGGCACAAGTGGAGCGAGTGAGCAGTCGCTCACAGAACTCCTTGCCGCGGGAACCTCACAGACCTGCACCTTTACACAAGCTGATGGTGAGGGGACGGTGTATGTTGCGGGGGGCAAAATGCGTGGCAACTTTACGTCGCTCGCTGACGGCAAGACTATGATCTCCCACATGATCTCCGACGGTACCACTGCCTACACATGGGTAGATGGTATGCCGACAGGATTTAAAATGATGATGAACGCGCAACAGGCATCTGGTCAACAGCAAGGTACGGTAGATGTCAACCAAAAGCTCGCCTACACCTGTAGCCCATGGACTGCCGATGCCAACGCCTTCACTCCTCCAGCGGGGATGCAGTTTAATGATCTCGCAGCACTCACGGGTGGTCTCCCTACGGGCGTTCAGTAAACTCCTTTATCTTTTCCGCATTCGCGCGGGTATTTTGGCATAGAGACGAGGAAAGCGCTTTTGGAGGTGCTCATCAAAGAGCTCGCGAAGTCCTAAGAGTTCCAAACCAATAATAGCGAGCCACGATCCCGGGGTCAGTGGAGTGACGAGTGCGAGAAGCCCTACCACAATAAGAAGTATTCCAAGGATTTTTTTGAGAACGGATTTAGTAGTGGCCACTCCCCCATGGTATGCTGAATAGTATATGGAGTCAAAGCAGACCTTCGCCCTCTATGTGCGCACCTTTGTTTTTGGAGTAGAGGATAGCTTAGTTTCAACAGTGGGGCTCCTCTCTGGGGTGGCGGTGGCGGGTGCCGCACGCAGTGCTATCATACTATCGGGAGTCATACTCATTTTTGTGGAAGCTTTTTCTATGGGGATTGGGAGTGTGCTCTCCGAGCATCAAGCGGAAAAGTATCTTAAGCGCCGCGATGTACCTATCGCGCACTCTCTCATTGCGGGGGTGGTGATGTTTTTCTCCTATCTTATTGCGGGACTCGTTCCCCTTGCTCCCTACGTACTTATGGAGAATGGGTCAGCAACGATGCTCTCGGTGGCGCTCTCGCTCCTTGCGCTTTTTTGTTTAGGGATTGTGAGCGCGGCTATTTTTAAAACAAAGCTGTTGCGCAACGGCTTGGAGATGCTTATTATTGGTGGGCTCGCCATCCTTGTGGGTATTGCGGTGGGGATGCTTGTTGATGGGGGACTCATAGGCACCCTTAGCTCAGCTGGTTAGAGCGTGCGATTCACATTCGCAAGGTCATAGGTTCGAGTCCTATAGGGTGCACA
>ERZ1292629.3449-Hain-H43-01um-R1-3449-length-12214-cov-5_pt1 | contig 12214 bp, 11 predicted proteins | sample MGYA00564399_ERZ1292629 | MGnify/ENA primary metagenome ERZ1292629 (study PRJEB36523, sample SAMEA6512636) | groundwater metagenome | collected 2019-01-08 | study: AquaDiva: Metagenomics assemblies of 32 groundwater samples | reverse complement strand
ACAACCAAAACAATGCCAGAATTGCTTTTCCAGATGCACCATAAAAGACGGCGTTTTTTCGTGGTGAAAAGGGCAATTGCCTTTCCAATTAACGCCGGCTTTTTTTAACTGGACATATTCACCGATTAACTGCACAATATCCAGCCGGTCTTTGATGGCTTGGGTGTCGGTCATAAATAACACAGATACGCTAATGACTCTAATATACAAATATGCGGATTCGCGAATTCGTAAATTGGCGTCATTCGCGTATCAGTGTTCCTACTTTATCACAATTTAGCAAAATAGCAACCGAATCATTCTCTCCGCAAAGCTTCAATTGGACTCAAATTCGCCGCTTTTTTTGCCGGATAAACACCAAATAAAACGCCGATAAAAGTTGAAAATCCAAGCGACAGCAAAATTGAAACCGGTGGAATCACGTAAGACCATTTAAAACCGTAAGAAATCGCTAAAATATAAATTACCAGAGACACCAGCGCTCCCAAAATAATTCCCAAAACACCTCCCCCTAAAGTTAGAAGCACCGCTTCGCTTAAAAATTGCCAAAGAATATCTTTTTTACGCGCCCCGACGGATTTGCGCAAACCGATTTCAAATTTTCTTTCCGCCACGGACACATACATAATATTCATTATCCCCACTCCGCCGACAATAAGCGAAATAAACACCAATGCCACCAACAAGAGGGTTAACGCGCCGATTATGGTTTTCATCATTTCTTTCGCTTCGTCCATTGTGTTCACGGCAAAATCATCTTTTTCCGGATCGGTTATACCATGATTTAATCTGATTTGTTCGGTAAGCTCTTCGGCGGTTTGCTTCGCCAGCGTACGGTCTTTCATTTTTGCCATGATAAAACTTACATAATCGATACCGAGAATTTTTTTCTGCATTGTTTTTGTCGGTAAAATTAACATGTTATCTATATCAAAGAAAAAAGCGGCGCCGCGTTTAATCATTACTCCGACAACCTTAAACGGTTTTCCTTTAACATAAATTGTTTTGCCAATCGCGTCGTCATCGCCGAACATTTTATTTTTTACACCATACCCAAGCACAGCCACCGATGCCACAGAATCATTTTCCTCATTAGTCAAAAATCTGCCGCTGACCATTTTTACATCATCAACAATCGCCTGCTCCGGCCCATGCCCCATCAGCACCACTTTTTTTAACTGGCCCTCATAACTTACCGACTCCTGCCCCATAACAGATCCGTTGGCCGCTTCAATATTTGGATGATTCTGAACAGTGGCTATATCTTTATCTTTTAAAGTCGTAATTGTAATTCCCTGAACCATGCCGACCGCGTTGGCCGATGAATTTTTTTTTACACTGGGAACTTTTACTTCAATTTCTATTGTATTGGTGCCAAAAATATCCAATTCGCCAAGCACCAGCTGTTCAATGCCCTTGCCTGCAGACATCATGACAATAACCGAAGCAATACCGATGCCAATGGCCAGCATGGTTAAAATTGTGCGCGATTTATGGCGTACAAGCGAGGTAAAAGCAAGTTGCGCGGGTAAAATATTCATATCTTTTTTACTCGTAGCGAAGAGCTTCGATGGGATTTAATCTGGAAGCCCGTCGAGCCGGTACAATGCCAAAAATAAGACCGATGCCGATGGAAACCGACGAGGCCAGAAAAACCGATGCGTAGGTAATGACTAAATCCCATTTGTAACCCATGTTTTGCGCGACGCCCGCGATTAAAATTGAAATCAGAAGACCGAAAATTATTCCTAACATTCCGCCAAAAAAAGTAATTGTTACCGTTTCCACTAAAAATTGCCTGGTGATATCCGCGTTTTTCGCGCCAACCGCCTTGCGCAAACCAATTTCTTTTGTGCGCTCCTGAACCGCGGCCAGCATAATATTCATAATGCCAAAACCGCCGACCACCAACGCGATAGAAGCCACGGCCGCCAAAAAAAACCGCAAAGCATTGGTGACTTTTGTCAGCGCGGCTAATCCCTCATTTGCCGACTGTACAGTAAAGTCGTCGCTGTCCGGATTTGTAATGCTATGCTGTTCCCTAAGAACATCTTTTATAAATTCAATCGAACCGTTAACATATTCGGCGCTATCAACTTTGGCGCGCATAAAACTAATATGGTCTATGCCAAGCAAAAGTTTTTGCGCGGTCGGCAAGGGCACATAGATTTGATCGTCCTGATTTTGAAAACCGCTGACTCCGCGCGGCTTCATTACGCCGATAATCGTAAATAATGTTTTTTTTATTTTTATCTGCTTGCCAATCGGATCCTCACCAAAAAATAAATCATCCGCGGTTTGGCTTCCCAACACCGCCACGCGCGCCATTGCCCGCTCTTCATCTTCCGAGAAAAATCTGCCGTACTCAACCTTTGAATCTTCCACATCGATTACGCTGGCGGTAGTTCCCACAAAATTTGTATCGGTTTTTGTGTCTCCGTAAACAATCGTGTCGATACCTCTAACATATGAAGCCACGGCTAAAATATGGGGGTTGCCTATGTTCATAATAGCCTTGCCGTCTTCATATTTTAACGTGGTAATAACTACTCCAAACACGGCCACGGGCGGGCCTTTTTCTTCCGATTTTCCCGGCAAAACGCCGATTAAGTTTGAACCGAGGCTTTTTATCTGATTTAAAATCAAACTCTGCGCTCCGGCGCCCACGGAGATAATTATAATTACTACCATAACACCGATAATAATTCCGAGCATGGACAAAAAAGACCGCGCCTTGTTAGCGGCTAATATTTTGCCGGCGCAATGTACGCTGTTAAGATAATTCATAAATCTATTTTGTAAGTTCTTCGCTCGCGTCGGCCAGTAATCTGTCTTTAACAGATTCATCGGCAAAAATTTGTCCGTCCCTGATGCGGATAATCCGTTTGGCGTGTTCGGCTGTGTATTTTTCGTGCGTAACTAAAATTATAGTGCTACCTTCACTATTCAATCGCTGTAAAATTTTCATAACCTGCAAACCGGATTTGGAATCCAAATTTCCGGTCGGTTCATCGGCAAAAATAACGGCGGGTTTATTTATTAATGCGCGCGCTATAGCCACTCTCTGTTTTTCTCCGCCGGAAAGCTGATCGGAAAAATGGTTTAACCGGTGGCTTAGCCCAACCTCTTCCAAAGCAACCTTGGCTTTCTTTTCCCATTCCAAACGGCTGTCTTTGGTGTACATAAGCGGCAGAATCGCGTTGTCTAATACGGTAGTTCTAGGTAATAAATTAAAAGACTGAAAAACAAATCCGACTTGAGTGCTACGCATATCGGCCAACTCGTCATCGCCTAATACGCCCACATTTTTTCCGTTAAATAAATACTCTCCGGAACTTAATGTGTCCAAAAAACCCAAAATATGCATGAGGGTTGACTTGCCCGACCCGCTGGGGCCCATAATTGCCACAAATTCGCCGGCTTCGATGCTAAAAGTAAGGTCTTTTAACACTCGGGTTACCGCTTCACCGCTTCCGTAGTTTTTACTTAAATTTTTTGCCTTAATTAACACCATATTTTTGCGGCAAAACTTTTATTTTTTAATAACACTAACGATAACTTCGCGTCCTTCGTCCAAACCTGCCAACACTTCCACTTTTCCACCATCGCCTTTCATGCCCAGTTTTACATAAATATCTTCGGCGCCTGTGCCATTGGACACGCGTACAAATTTTTTATTTTCATTATCAGTATGAACGGAGCGCAAAGGAATTATTAAAACCTGCGGTTTGAAATCTGTTTTAATTTTTACATTAGCTGTCATGCCCGGCTGAATTGGTTTATCGGTATCACTAAGAGCAATCGTGACCTTGTAATAAACAACGTCCTGAATATCCGTGGAACCGGGTTCCATATTTACCACATGACCCTCAAATTTTACATCGTCGCCAAAAGCATCCAGAGTAATAGTGGTGGTGTTACCGATTTTTAATTTGGCAATATCGGTTTCCGGAATATCCACTTTAATTTCATAATGCGGTAAAAATATTCTAATCATTTCTTCCGAAGACGCAATAAATTCACCCGCTTTTTTACTGATAGAAGTTACCACGCCGTCTATGGGCGCCATAATAACGGCCTTACTGCGGTTGGCAATAGACTGATCTAGCGCGGCGCGCAAAGCGGCCACGTCTACTTCCCGCACCGGATTTGTTTTATTTTGATAATTGGCCAGCGCCTGATTATATAATGCCTCTTTTATTTTTAATGATACTTTGGCGTCGGAGACAGCCTGTTTAGCGGAAATTAAATTTGTGTATTGAGTATTTACGGATGTTCTGGTGGTGTCTATGGTTGTTTTTTTTGTGGACAAAGAAGTTTGAGTGAGATTTGTTCCCGTGACCGAAGCATTTAAAACATCGCCGACGGTAATTAACAGCTGGTTCATTTGCTCGTAGGCAAGATTAACGGTCAAAAAAGCGGTCTCTATGTCTGTTGGAGAACTCATTCCGGTGAGAACAGTCGCTTTATTCCTGGCTTGCGCCACTAAATTTTTAGCAGTTAAATATTGCGAATTAGCCAGACTAAGCTTGTTTGGATTAGAAACAGACAGCATGGCCTGAAAATCATCGTTAGCGCTTGAATTGTCAATCCCCAAAATATTATCCGCCTGAATAAGTCCATCATCTAATTTTATAAGAGAAGTTTGCATAGCGCTTACCATGTCTTCATAAGCGTTAGGAACTAACCGGCTGTTTTCCAGGTCTGCCGCCGCTTGGTCTAACACGGCTTTATAATAATCCTTTTCGGATTGAGTGGCGCCCGCTAATTTTTGATTAAGATTTGCCTGCGCTTGCGCTATAGCCGCGTTTAATTCGGACAGTTTTAAATTAGCCAACAGATTGCCGGTCTTTACCGTCGCCCCTTCTTTAACATTTACCCTCTCTATCACACCGGGCATTTCAAAACGCAAGGATAAATCACTCAATGACTCCACCTTGCCGGTGGCTTCCACATTTTGGATTAAGTCTCCCCTCTCCACCTTAACCGTTTCATATTCCGGAGGTTTATTTGAATTTTTAACCCGACCATAAATAATAAAACCACCCACCGCCAGCACCGCCAGAATAATATAGAACTTTTTCATTTTAAAAATACTCATATATTTTATTTTTTAATTTTTTCCCACTCCTGCGCATCTGCTAAATATTTATCTTTTATTTTATCAAAATATTCTTTAGCCGCAGGGTATTCATTGGGAATAATACCATCCAAAATCGCCTCTTCAATCGCTTCTTTTATCTTTCCAACTGTCGGGCCGGGTTTTAATTTTGATAATTCCATAATCTCATCGCCTCGCAGTGGAGATTGAAATGCGCGCAATTTATCTCTTTCAAAAATCTCGGCAATCTTTTTTTCCAAATTGTCATAATTTTTTAATCTTTTTTCTTTTTTGTAAGGATTGCCTGTGGTAATATCACTGCGGCCTAAAATTAACAAGTCCGGCAATTCCTCGCCCAGGCCAACCACTAATCGGCGCACCGCTGAGTCGGTAATTGCAGAATCCATCAAACTAATCGGCTGTTGATGCCAACGGACTAGCTTGGCCAAATAATCAGTGTCTTTTTTAGAAAAACGCAAACGTTTGCTAATTTGATAAACCATTTTTTTTCCCAAATGTTCGTGCTGATGAAATGTCCACCCTACTTTAGGAATAAATTTTTTTGTCTGTGGCTTGCCAATATCATGAAAAAGTCCGGCCAAACGGAGCAAAACTTTTTCGGAACGCTCGGCCACGTTATCCACCACTTTAAAGGTGTGGATCAAATTATCTTTGTGCTGATGGCCATAAACTTCTTCCACGCCTTCCAGCTTGGCCACTTCGGGCAAAACCAAATCCAGCAAGTGCGTTTGCCACATTAGCGTGAGACCGATAGATGGCTGGCGGCAAGCCATTAACTTGAATAATTCTTCCTGTATTCTTTCCGCTGAAACTATTTTTAAACGATCCCGATTTTTATATATGGATTCCAAAGTTTTTGGCTCAATGGAAAAACCAAGCTGGCTGGCAAAACGCACTGCCCGCATCATGCGCAAAGGATCGTCGCTAAATGTCTGATCCGGCGCGAGTGGCGTGCGCAGAGTTTTTTGGGTCAAATCTTTTTTTCCGTTAAATGGGTCAATAATGTCATTGCGAGAGAAACGAAGCAATCCCATAGGATCGCCGCGTCGCTTCACTCCTCGCGATGACAACTTTGAAACCGGTACAGCCATGCAATTCACGGTAAAATCCCGACGCGCTAAATCTTCTTCCAAAGTGGTTTGCTCCACTACCGGCTTGCGAGAATTGGCTTTATACTTTTCCGTACGCGCTCCAGCAAATTCCAACACAACCTCAACTTCCTCAATTTTGATTTTTGATTTTTGATTTTTGATTTTCACAATGTACCTTGCTGTATCAAAATCAGGAAATTCCACCAAGCTCCCTTTTTTTTTAAACGCTTCATCAAATTGTTTGGCAAAATCCAAACCGCTGCCAACCACAACAAAGTCAAGGTCTTTCCCCAAAGGGGCCCCTTCGGGGTTTCCATCTCTGTTCAGTAAAAAATCGCGCACAAAACCACCAACGACGTACGCCGAAATTTTGGATTTCTTGGAAACAGAATCAACTTGTTTAAATATTTTTTCTAAATCAACCATAAATATTGGATATTGGATATTGGATATTACTGTTTTAATATCTTAATATCTAATATTTTAATATCTTCAAAATTTTCATTTATATTTTCTTATTCGCCCCAACTCTCTTTTCCGCCACTTCCTCGGTAATCAATCCTTCCTTTAATAATTTTTTAACGGAATTTTCCATTGTGGACATGCCTTCTTTGACCCCGGTTTGAATTACTGACTTTATCTGGCCAACATCATTGTTGCGCACCAAATTGGCAATGGCCGGGGTGTTAATCAAAATTTCCCGCGCCGGCACTCTGCCACCGTCTTTGGACGGAATCAGTTGTTGAGCCACTACCGCGCGCAGTACCGAAGATAGCTGAATCAAAATCTGTTTTTGTTTGCTTCCGTCAAACACATCCACAATGCGCTCTACGGCTTCGGCAGCCGTGGGGGTATGCAAAGTGGAAAAAACCAAATGCCCAGTTTCGGCCGCGGTAAGCACGGTGGCAATTGTTTCCGGATCGCGCATTTCTCCCACCAAAATTACATTTGGATCCTGGCGCAAAACATATTTTAAAGCGTTGGCAAAAGATTTGGTGTCCACGCCGATTTCGCGCTGTTCAATCAAGCTCTTTTTGTCTTCATAAGCAAACTCAATCGGATCTTCAATGGTAACAATATGCGCTTTTCTGGTTTTGTTTATTTCTTCTATCATGGAAGCGATGGTGGTGGTTTTGCCACAGCCAGTGGGACCGGTAACCAACACCAAACCGTCTAAAAGCTTGGTCATTTCCAGCAGAGCCGGCTCAAAACGCAAATCTTCCGGCGTGGGAATGGCCGAGGGAATCACCCTGGCGCTAAGCCCAACATTTTCCATTTGCTGATGCAAATTAACGCGAAAACGCACATCATCTATGGCATAGCCAAAATCCAATTCTTTTTCTTCGGCATATCTTGTCTGTTGTTCTTTGGTCAACAGCTCGTTAATACCGGCCAAAAGATCTTTGTTGTTTAGCTTTTTATCATCCAGCTCTTTTAACTCCCCCTCTATTCTAATCATCGGAAGTTCTCCGCCAACCAAATGCAGGTCAGACGCCTCTTGTTTCATTGCCTCCTGGAAATACGATTTTAGCTCTAACATAAATAAAAATTAACTTAATTACGAATAAATTGTAACACAACCGTCGGCACTTGAAAAGAACCCAAAAGTATGGTAACTTATCGGTTAAGCAGGGTAAAGGAGAACGCCAATGACACCAGCCGAATTATGCCAAGCGTGGCGGGATTTACTGTCCAGCAGAAATACCGGCAAAACCTATGATCTTTTCAAGAGGGAACAAAAAAAGCTGACCGAACATCTTTTACGGTGTTTTGATTGTTCGATTCGCGTTCGTAATGTTTTCCCTATGCAAGTTTTGACCAACGACCAATTGGAAAACCTAAACGCGCCGGATTTTGCGCAGCTAATTCGTGAAGTCAGAAAAAACTACCTCGCGCCGTGGCGATAAAACTCTAACACAAGCAGGGAGAACAAAATGGATCCGTGTCATGCTTGGACAGAATTGTTTTTTAGCAAAGATCGCGGAAAAATCTACAGCCATTTTATTCGTGAACGGCACAATCTGACAGACCATCTGAAAAATTGTGTGTGGTGCATAAACTTGCTCATACCCATAGACAATGATTTGTCAGAAAACGCCGAGAGTGTAAAATTGCTAAACGACCAACAATTCGCCCAATTAATTCGCGAATTGTACCAAAAATTCCAAGGAACAAGGCCGATTATTGTTTCTTGATAGAAAAGTTCTTTTCTAAGCCGAAGCGTAATAGGCGCTCGGCATTAATCGGGCATTAGCGCAGTTGGTAGCGCGCATCGTTCGGGACGATGAGGCCGTGGGTTCAAGTCCCACATGCCCGACGAGTAAAGTTCTCCATATTTTACAAAAAGAAAACCCCGCTAAATTAGCGGGGTTTTGGAAAATTTTTTTCGGTCGCAGTTAAGGCGATAGTTTCGCCATTTACAATAATTTCTGACACACTCCCTCCACCCCGCTCGACCTGTCTATTACAAATTATTTTTTATTTTTTCTGCGTTGATTTTTTTCTCTTTGAGACAACGCGCTAGCCGCCGTCATCTTCGCTCGCTTACTTGTATTCTTGCTGCGTAATTGCTTAGATGCTACCCTTGCTACTCGCAAACTTGTTTTTTTCTTTGCCATATAATTATTTTTCTCCTCCTTTTTCTATCATTTCCTCAACCTTTAATTTAGCCTCTTCCAACAATTCTGCGGCTTTTTTGCGCGATTGGTATGATTGCAACAACAAATCTGCAATCTTATTTTGTGTTAAGATCGGCAAAATAGGAACAATCAAATTTTTTATTTGCTCTGGTTTCCAGTGAGCGATAATTGAGCCACCCGCGTCACGCTCGGCTTGCAATTGTCCAATAATAGAATTTAGAACTAGCGTCAAATACTCGGGATTAATTTTATCTTTCAGTTTTAGACGCATTACACCGCTCGAAATAATACCCTCAACTGGCTCGCGTACTACGCAAGCCATACCAGGCGAAGCGTCTTTAGTTAATAATATCTCCCCGACTTGCGGCTGATACTCACTTTTAAATTCCTTGTATAATTCCTCACTAACATATTTTTGTGTTTTGCCAATAAGACCGTCTTTAGAAATACTGCTTACTCTAATAAATAACTTGCCCCCGTCTTGATACGCATCGGCTCCAGGCTCAACTCCTTTAGTCATATCCACCAAGTCACCTAATTTAGCGGTTTTACCTTTTAATATTTGTGCTAGCATTTTATTGCATGGGGAATTAAAATACTCGGCGTCAATTCTGTCCGCACTTTTTGCTTCCGACAAATTTACAATAGAAAATAAATTGTTTTCACTTTCAAAATTTTTTAACTCCAACGTCTCCAAAAACAGATCTTCGGTTTGGGAGCATAAGTATTTTGAATTTTCAAAACTTTGCCATGATTGATTAGATAACTTTTCGATTTCTTTTTGGGTATTTAAAGGCAAAACTTTAATTCTTATCTGTTTCAACTCTTCTGCGTTAACATTTGCCTGATTTACAGCCCGCCGTTTTATTTTCTGAATTTGCCTAATGCCAAAAGAGGAATTTAAAAAAATATTAAGATAGTCAGATAATATTTCAGATTCTATCTTTACTCTTAACCTTACTAAATATGAGGCAAAAACCGATTCCAAATTTAATTTAAAAATTCCAGTTCGTCCGACAAATTCTTCTGCATTGACACGATTAAATAAAATATCATCTTTCTTCAATCTGAAATCGTCAAATTCTCCTCTGTTAATTTGAACATACTTTAAATTATTAGCAAATAAAAAGGCGTCTTCTATATTATCCATTTTAAAAATCGGGTATCCAACTTGTGTAGTATTCATGGCGTAGGACAATCCATATTGGCATTGTTCCAAAAAATCGCCAATTGGTCGCCAATCGCCCTTCGTGAAGTCAATAAAATACTCATGCTGATAATATTCGGCATCCAATCGTTTTGCTCCTTCGAGTTGTGATTTTTGTATTATTGAAAAAACCATACTACTTGCTAACAAACTTCAGATACTCCTCCGCTATATCATCCAAATCATGCTCTAAAATCTTTTTACCTTGTCCATCGAAAATTAGCTGCCCGTCTTTGTCTTTACGATAAACATAATCGCCAGAGTTGTCCTTGCCGCCTTTTTTTGATACAGCCATAAAAATTGGGTAATCTTTCACCTTGATTTCTTTTTCTAACCACTTCTGTAAAAACAACACACTCGTTTTTGTCCCCGTATGTGGCTTAAAGGTATTGCCGTGTAGCCCAACTATTGCCAACACATGAGCTTTGTCCAATAAATAATCACGCACGTATTCCGCGCTTGAGGTATTAAAAATGCTTTGCGGTAACACAATTGCCATACATCCACCCGGCTTTACCAAATCAAGCGAGCGTTCAATAAATAGAATATGCCGTTCCATTTTGTTTCGCAGTTTGCCTTTGTCGTTTTTGGCCAGTTCGTATTCTTTGAGCAGTGGTGTTTCGTGAATTTCGCCGGCAAAGGGTGGGTTAGATAATAAGATATCAAAATCAAAATATTTAAAGTTATCTTTATTGTTTTTGTCTTTGTCGTAATCATCAAATTTATGTAATCGATCGCGCAATTCGGCGCGCGCTCGTTCTTTCTCGCTTTCATCGCCTTGCCATTCTTTGGTATTCAAGGAATTTAATTTTAAAATATGCGATTTGCCGTCACCGGCGATAAGCATCATGGCGCGAGCGATTTTTACCGGCTTATCATCAAAATCTATGCCATAAATATATTTGCGGGCATAATCGGTTTTGGCTTGTTTGTCGGCATGTTTTAAATTATTGTTCCAAACATAACGCATGGCATGAATGAGAAACCCACCGCTCCCACAGGCCGGATCAATAATATATTCACCATCTTTGGGATTGAGCATTTTTACCGCCATATCTATTACATGGCGCGGGGTAAAATATTGTCCGCGTTTGCCCTTGGCAACATCGGGCAGTAAATACTCAAAAGCGGCATCGATAACTTCCAAATTGGCATCCAGTAATCTTATTTTTGAAAATTCATCCACGCAAACAGCAAGGTGATTTGGTGTAAGTTCTATTTTTTCATGGCTATTGAATATCCCCGGCCATTCTTGGCTGGCGCTCTGAAAAAGTTTATTGATAACATCAAGGGTAATTTTTGGGTCTTTGGATTGTCGAAAATATAATTCATTGTCTTTGCGTTTACGCGCTTCTTTTTCGTCAAATAATTTAGCGTAAATTAGTTTAAAAATTTCATTAAATGAATCCACGCCAGCGCTCGCCAAAACAAGCTCCTCCAAAATTTTGAGAATTTTTACCAAATCGTAATCTTTGTGTAAATCGTCAAGTGTTAGTTTTTCTTCTAGGACATCCTCGATTGTTTGATCTACGCGTGGTAAATCGCGTAAAGTTTGAAATTCGCGCGGATAAGGGCGATACAACACGACTTTTTCTACGCCATTACTCCATACGCCAATAGGCGCGCCCTCGGAGTTGATGTAGGTTTTTAATTGGTCCAAACCTTTCTCCACGGCCGGATTTTTAGTTTCAATAATAATTAATGGGGTCTCTTTATCCTCACGATAAATAATAATATCTGCCGCCTTGGCGTGAATTTCGTGTCCAAAACGAATGTCTTTTTCCAAATCAATCCGGTCGAGCGGGTAATTATAATATTTAGTCAATTTAAACAGCCATAATTGACGAATAACTTCCTCGGGCTTTGATAAATTCTTTTCGTTACTAAACAACAAAATATCTTTGTCGCGCTTTAAACATTTGATATAAAATTTGCCTTTTTCCTTTTCAAAAATATCCAAAACTTCCACCGGCTTGATATTTTCAAATTCTTTAAGGCCATATTGTGCGCCAGAATCACGAAAAATTTTGTTTAGTATCGCGCTGTTAATTTTTTGGTCCATATAATCTTTTTAAAGTACTTAAATTAGCAACAACTTTACCATCAAAATATGTTTCTTCAAAAATTGGAATATTTTTATAGGCCGGATTTTCCG
>ERZ1292629.3448-Hain-H43-01um-R1-3448-length-12216-cov-10_pt1 | contig 12216 bp, 21 predicted proteins | sample MGYA00564399_ERZ1292629 | MGnify/ENA primary metagenome ERZ1292629 (study PRJEB36523, sample SAMEA6512636) | groundwater metagenome | collected 2019-01-08 | study: AquaDiva: Metagenomics assemblies of 32 groundwater samples | reverse complement strand
AAAAACAGCATTAATTTATCTTATAGCTGGATTAATATAGTAAACGCATTTAATTTTCGTATAGGTTTATGCGTTTACTATTACGCAGACGTATACGGTTATTTAGTGCGTCTGCTATAGTTTATTTTATTGTAGTTAAATTCTCATAATAATTCTACTTAATCTCGGCAACTTTCCTATCATCTTTAACTTTAGAAAGAGCAATAAGACCTAGAATTATAAATCCAGTAACTGCAAGTACTGCAATTCTATATCTACTACTTCCAATTGAAACCATATTTGAAACAATTAATCCCCATACTATCGGTCCAATTAAAGATGAAGCTCTTTCAGCAACACCATAGTAAGCAAAAGCCAAATTATGTTTTCCTTTTGGAGCAACATAACTCATAACCGACCTAGAAACAGTCCAATTAGAACCAAACCAAAGACCCATAATCGTCGTGAAGACAACAAACAAAGTAAAGTTAGTAGCAAGCCCAATAGCAGGCAAAATAATTACCCACCCACAAAGAATAAACATAAGAGTTCTTTTATGTCCAAAACGATCTGCAACTAAACCAGATAATGCACCGCCAATAGCAGAAGTGATTAATATCCCAAGTAAAATATAAGTCTTCATAGTATCTGACACACCCCAAACCTGTTCAAGGAAAATAGAAAAGTTATTAGATGCAGTAAGAATTGCATCATTAAATAAGAAAAAAGCTAAAAGAAACATTAACACGCTATGGTTTAGTAATAAAATTTTAGTCTCTTTTAACATTTCTTTCCATCTTGTTCCAAGCATTAACTTTTCTTTAGGTCTTTGAGGTTCCTTAAAGAAAATAAGCATAGGAAGAGAAAGAATAAAAAAAGCTATAACTGAAGGTAAAAGTGTTTCTGCCCTTGGATTTGCCCCAAAGAAGCTTAAACCTCCAGTAGATAGAGGAAGGACAATCAATAAACCAACAATCTGCCCTAAATAATTCGCACCTATTCCTAATCCGGAAACAAATCCTCTTCTTTCTGATTTAGAAATATCATTCAGCAAAGGCGTGTAAAAAGTGAAAGAAAGCAAATAAAAGTAAAGCCCTAAAGTAAATGTAATAATTGCCCCAATAATATTATTATTTATTGCAAATAAAGCACATGCTCCATAAAACACGGCAGTAGCGATAGTTGTATAACGCAAACCAGTAATTCTTCTCATAAACTTATCAAGCATAACTCCACTAATAGGAGCAGTCAAAAGCAAAATCAATGCAGAAACAGTAAAAGTCAAATTAAAATAAATATCGGCAACCCCCCTATCAATAACTAGCCATTGAGCAAAGTAAAGAAAAAACACAATAGATAAAAGAGAATTTGCAAAATCATAAAGCGCCCAAAGGAAAACGTTCTTTTTAGTCTGCATAAATTATATAAAAAAGAGTTATTAATAAATGCGCCGGCCGGGAATCGAACCCGACTCTTCGACTTGGGAAGCCGAAATCTTAACCGATGGACCACCGGCGCCTATTCCTACAAATAACAAGTCTTTTAAAAACATAACTCTAAACGTACCTATGATTAAAAGAGGAATAAACAAATTACAAACACTTAAAAACTCCAACCACTCAACAATAGAAGTAATAAATGGCGGTAAGGAGAGGCGTCTTGCTTTAGAGCGAGACAATAAGCCACTTCATTTACTAATAAATGGCTGTAATGGGAGGCGCCCCGTTGAAAGACAGGGCAGTAAGCCACCCAGTTTTTATTTTAACATCTTAGTGAAGGAGCATTTAAGATGAAAGTGATTATCTTAATAGATGCTAAAAACTTTGAAAGAGGAGTTTACTATCTTTGTGAAAGAAGAAAAGAATTTAGATTTATAGATTTCCATAAATTGAATAATTTTATTATAGATTATCTATCAAATAATCCTCAATATAAGAATATCTTGCTCCAACATGTAAGAACATATTTCTATTCAGGAGAGTATACCGAAAATCTAATCAGGAAGATTGACAGGTATCTAAAAGAAAATCCTTCAAAAACAAATCAAGTTAGTATTTTATTAGATAAATGCAAAAGAGAATACAAAAAGCAGAGTAATTTCCTTAAATTCACTAAAAATTATTTATTCTTCGAAGTAAAATTAAAACCACTCCAATTTAGTCCAAACGATTTAAGAGTACTACAGAAAGGTGTAGATGTGCAGTTAGCTGTCGACCTAGTTGATTTTACACATAAGAATGTTTATGATATCGGAGTTGTTCTATCTGGAGATATTGACCTACTTGAATCGATAAAAACAGCTAAAGGCATGGGTAAACAGATTATCATAATAGGTAATTCAAACACTACCGCAGAGGAAATGAAGAGATACGCAGATTTATTTATTGACATAGGAAGATTTAATGAAGAGCAGTTGAATAAGTTTACTCATTATTACAACAAAAAGGAGCCAAATAATTAAATAACATGAAAAAAAGAGCGAAAAAAGAAATGTCTAATACAAAAGCCATATTCAAAGCAATTTGGTTTATAATCAAAATACCATACTACATAGTTAAAGGAATAATCTACTTAGTAAGCAAAATAAAAAAGAAATCATCAGAAATCCAAGTAGTTAAAAAAAGAAATTTAATGAACTCAAAATATGAACCTTTCAAAATTATCCAAACACATACAGGAAACTATAAAGAATTTGAAAAATATTTATTAAACAGTCAAAGCAAAATTGGAATAATTCTCGGAGCACGAGGCACAGGTAAAACGGCAATAGGAATAAAGATATTAGAAAATATCTATTCAAAAAGTAATAGAAAACTTTACTCAATAGGTTTCAAAAGCGAAGACATGCCATCATGGATTGAAGTAATAACCAGCACAAATGAAATAAAAAACAATTCAACAGTCTTAATAGACGAGAGTGGAGTTTTATTCGGTTCCAGAAACTCAATGACTACACCAAACAAACTACTAAGCCAATTAATCCTCATTGCAAGGCACAAGAACCTAAATATCCTATTCATCTCGCAAAATTCATCAAACTTAGACGTAAACATCTTAAGGCAAGCAGATTTCCTGCTATTAAAGCCAACATCATTACTTCAAGAAGACTTTGAAAGAAAAAAGATACGAGACATCTACGAAGAAGCAAGTAAAGATTTCAAAAAACATGAAAACGTCCAAGGATTAACATATATCTATTCAGAAATATTCCGCGGTTTCATTGCAAACCCTCTTCCATCTTTTTGGAGCACAAACATAAGCAAGAGCTTTAGATAAAGATTTTAAACATCAAATATCAGTAATCTAATATGGTAAAAGAAACATTTTACATAACTACAACAATACCTTATGCTAACGCGCCTCCACACATAGGCTTTGCAATGGAAATTATCCAAGCAGATGTCCTTGCAAGATGGAACAGACTATTAGAAAAAGAGGTATTCTTCTTAACAGGCACAGATGAACACGGCTCAAAAAACTTTAAACAAGCAAAAGAAGCAGGACTAACCCCACAACAATTTGTAGATAAAAATGCCTCATATTTCAAAGAATTAACAAAAAGTCTAGATATTTCAAATGATAATTTTATAAAAACAACAGATAAAGAAAAACACTGGCCAGGAGTCTTAGATATTTGGAACAAACTATCCAAAAATGAAGACATTTACAAAAAACATTATGAAGGAATGTATTGCAACGGATGCGAACGCTTTGTAACCGAAAAAGACCTGATAAACGAAAAATGCCCCGACCATCCAAATTTAGTCCCTGAAAAAATACAAGAAGAAAATTACTTCTTTAAATTATCTAAATATTCAAATAAAATAACAGATTTAATAAAAAAAGACAAATTAAAAATCTTTCCTGAAAAATACAAGAATGACTTTCTTTCATTAATAAAAGAAGGCCTAACAGATGTAAGCTTTTCAAGAGACAAAAAACATCTCCCTTGGGGAGTACCTGTTCCAAAAGATGAAAATCAAGTAATGTACGTTTGGCCAGATGCCCTTACAAACTATTTAACTGGAATAGGCTACCCTGATAAAAAATATAAAAAATATTGGCCTGCAAATATCCACATTGTAGGAAAAGATATGTTAAGATTCCATACAGGAATATGGCCAGGAATGTTACTCTCAGCGGGAATAGATTTACCTAAAGAAGTAATTGTTCATGGATTTTTAACAGTTAACGGACAAAAAATGTCAAAATCTCTAGGAAACGTAGTCTCGCCATTAAAATTAAGAGAAAAATATGAATCTGATACGTTAAGATATTTCATAATAAGAAGTATTCCATTCGGAGATGACGGAGATTTTTCAGAAAAAGCATTAATAGACCGTCACAACAACGAGCTAGCAAATAAACTAGGAAACTTGGTAAGCCGAGTATCTACATTAGCAGAAAAATATGGAATAGAAAAAACAAAACAATTATATTTATCTGTAGATAACACATTAAAACAAATAGAAGACCATTTCAAAAACTACGAATTACACAAAGTCCTAGAAGTTATTTTCACATACATCGACAAAACAAACGAATACATCCAAGAAAAAAAGCCATGGGAAGTTCGTTCACCACAGCGAGAAGCTCCACAGCAAAGCGAGGAAGCTCACAGCAAGAGTGAATCGAACTCAAGAAAAGTCTTATATGAATTAGTTCTAGCAATAAAAAACATTTCAATTCTAATAAGCCCATTCATCCCAAGTACAGCAGATAAAATAGCAAAAACATTCAATTTCAAAATATCCTTAGACGAATTAGATAAACCATTAAACACAAAAGTTAAAATAAATAAATCAGAGATATTGTTTCAAAAGATATAATCTAATTCAATACAACAAAACTTAAAAGCAAATGGAAACAAAATAAATTATGCCAGATATCTCTACTGATACAACAGATAAACTAGAAAGAGCTTATGAAAGTGCTTTAACTAACATAGTGGAACGCGCCAGAGCATTTCCTGAAATATGGGATTCAAATCCGAACTTATCAATTAAACTAATAGATGCATTAGTGGACCAAGATGAGACTCTTAAAATGTATTTAAAGAGGAACGCTGAAAGATATGGATTTTATATACATGATACATTTTCTAAAGTAGGAGTAGAAAACCTAATAAATCCTAATGAGGCTGCAAGAGAACTAAGAAGAGCATACAAAGGAATAGAATTCGAAACAGAGGAATTGGAAAAAGTGGCTTATGAAGAAATTAAAAGACATCTGGGAACTTTCTTGGCAGAAAAAGAAACTATAAGAAGATTAGGTAAAAATTAAATAAATGAGTTTTTGTAAACCAAAAAACTTATAATCTCAATAAACTGCTTAAAAATCATGAGATCATTCACTGCAACAATCAAAAAAGGAGAAAAGCAATATGTTGCTATATGTCATGAAGTTGATGTGGTTAGTCAAGGATATACTATAGAAGAAGCCCTCAACAATCTCAAAGAAGCCGTTGAACTATATATTGAAGAAGAAGGAATGCCACAAGAAGCAACTGAAAACGATACAATTATTGTTAATTTTGAGGTGAAGAGATTTGGCAAAGCTCCCCAGATTATCGGGTAAAGAAGTAATAAGAGCTCTGGAAAAAGAAGGTTTTGTTCAAAAAAGACAAAAAGGAAGTCATGTCTTTATGATTAAAGAAGCTCCAGAAAAAATAACAACTGTAGTTCCCATGCATCAAGAAATTGATACAGGCACACTACTTGAAATAATGAGGCAATCTAAATTAACAAGAGATGAGTTTTTAAAGTTATTATAAATAAAAAGAATATGGAACCTAAAATCCCCTTCGCAGACTTTGAAAAAATAGAACTAAAAGTTGGAACAATTCTAGAAGTAGAAAATCACCCTAAAGCAGACAAACTCTATATCTTAAAAGTAGACTTAGGCGAAGAAGCTCCAAGAACAATTGTAGCAGGCCTAAGAAATCACTACACCCACGAACAATTAAAAGAAAAACAAGCAATATTTGTAGCAAATCTCGAGCCAGTAAACCTTAGAGGAATAGAAAGCAATGGAATGATTTTAGCCGCAAGCAACGAAGAAAAAACAAATGTCTTCTTCATCAAACCAGAAAAACAAATCCAATCAGGAAGTAAAATACATTAAATAAAACCTTATAAACCTAATTTATTTAAGACACTGATGTCTACATACATACATTCACCAGGTCATGCACCTTATAAGATAGGAATAGCCAAAACAGTTATAATCAAAATATACGAAAGTAAACACCTTCATCCAAACAATTGTTTCGGAGAAGCAGAACTGGTTACAGATAAATATAAAGTTTATGAAGATCCAAGACTACCTCCTACCCTCGAAAATCATTTGAAAGTAAATCTTGGAAGACTTGAACTTAACGGACCAGGCGATTCTAAGGCAAAAAGAAAAGCAAAAATTAGAATGTTAGAAAATGGAATAGATACAGCAAATGTTAGATTTGCAACTGTCCATCGTAATATAGATTCTCCAAAACCACTAGATATCTAAACATACAATACACACTATAGAAATACGATAATCCTTATAAATTACATTCTTAAACAAATAATAATGAACAACCTGCAGTTAGGAAACAGTTATGCATGTGTAGACATAGAACTATTTTCAGACAATGGTCTATACAGAGGCAAAGGAGATTTCATAAGATATGCAAGAATAAAACTCAACAGCAAAGAAGTCTCGGGAGTCCAACCCTCGGAAAGAAAAATTGATTTAATAGTAAATAGCATAGGTTATACAAAAGCAGAAAAGAAAATAAGAAGATATCTAATAGCAGAAAAAATCAGAATTTCTGCAGACCAAAACTTAAGCTCAATGTTAAGAAAAAGACCAGAACCAACAATAAGAGGACAAAAAGAATCTGAATTAGAAAAAAAGAATAATCAACCCATCAACTTATTCCAAAACCCAGGTTCTTTATAAGAAACACCAGCAATCTTCGCAGCAATCTTCTTATAAGCCAAAGAAGACTTAGTATAAGGATACATATGAACTACAGCATCCTTATAGCGTAAAGAAGCTAAAACTTTTCTATCCTCTGGAACAACCCCTAAAATAGGCAAATCAAGCATTTCTCTTATATTAGATATCGACATCTCATGTTTGTTTCCTGAAACGCGATTAACTATTACACCACGCACTTTCTTTCCTAGCTCTTGTGCAAGCTTAGCAGTTTTCAAAGCATCCGTAACGGCAGTAATCTCAGGGTTTGTAACAATTATCAACTCATCAGCAGCCTCTATAGAGCTAACAGCCTCATTTCCAAGACCCGCAGCAGAATCAAAAATAACAAAATCAGCCATATTCTTGAGTTTCTTAGCAACATCTTTTAGTTTTTCATGATTTATTTTTCTAAGTTCCTTAACAGAAAGAGAAGAAGGAATTACCTTTGTTCCAGATTCATGCTCATAAATAGCATCCCCAACTTTCGCCTTGCCCTGCATAACATGATTCAAATTAACAGGCACAATAGGAGCACCAAGATGCAAACCCACATTAGGCGTAGTTAAATTAGCATCAACAATTATAACTTCTCTATTAAGTGCATTCAAAGCGGCCCCTATATTAATTGAGGTAGTTGTTTTACCAACGCCACCCTTGCCAGATGTAACTGTTATTATTGTCATGTAATCGTGAAATAGTTTTAATAAGCTGAATTACTTCAGATAGCTTATAAATCTTTCTAGAATTTGCGAATAGAAAGCCAACTGTTCGAGGTTAACACTAATAATTTTACCTTTATAAGTAACTTTTAAATTAACTCCTTTTCTAAACTCACTCTCACGCACTTTATCAAGATTTTCAACATCTCTAAAAAAATCGTAGAGATCAAGAGCTTCAATAACAATAGGTTCATTAGCATAAAGCTTTCTCAATTGAGTTACCTTTGCCCTTGGAGCGTCAGAAACAGGTTTCCAGCTCTTGCCCGCTCTATCTATCAAAAAAGCAAAGGAAGTATCTATCATAATCTTCCACCTTGAAAGCAAATTAAGTATAACATCGCAAGTTTTAGTGTATTTCAAACTAACATAAAGTAGGTGGTCGGCACTAATCTTTTCTTTAATAATATCATCAATCAACATAAAACAATCATCCCAAGGGAACAATAACATACAAAAAGTCTTTTTATACCTTTCTAAGAGTATAAAAACATAATAGAACTATGAAAAAGTAACAATTAACCAGAAAGTTCTATAATATAGTAAACGCATTTAATTTTTACAATCTTCGTGCGTTTACTATTACGCAGACGCATTCAATAAGTCTGCTATACACTGAGCTATATCGCCATCATTTTTCGTAAGAGCAGACTTACATTCTTCATAATCTTTACCCGTTTTTTCCATAATTAAACGAATATCTTCCTCATTTATCCCACTTGCAGATTCTTCATGAGCCTCTCCAGTTATCTGCCATGATTCCTGACCCTTCATATCAATCTTAGTAACAGAAGGATTTTCAATAATAATCTTCACTCCGTCAGTTTTTTCAATAACAACCCGCGAAGCTTCAATGTCGTCTTGTTTGATTCCCATCTGCTTCATCATTGCCTGCATCTTCCTAGGGTCTATTCCGCCAAACATAACTCAAAAACATAAACAAACCTATTTATAACTTTCTAAAAATCCAGCAAGAGCCTTTCCAATTAAAACAGGAGGAAAAGAAGGAGCATCAATACCAAGCAAGTTAACTTCCTTAGGAGAAAGAGGTACATGAACAAAAACAGTTTCAGCATCAAGAGCCTTATCAGAAACTAGTTTCAAACATCTAAAATAAGCATTATTGTAAATATAAGTTCCAGCAAAATAAGACAAATCGACAGGAATATCTTTCCTCTTCAAATAATCAACAAGCACATTGCAATCAAAACCAGTCCTAATAGCATCCAGACCAGAATCTATCTTCTTATCAATAATAACTTTTCCAGCTTCATCAGGTTTCAATTCATGAATCACATTTAAAGCAATAGCTTCAACAGAAACCTTATTTCTTTTAGCAGTTCCAAGACCTAAAATAAAGTCAGGTTTAAACCCAGTAATAGCTTTCTCCAAGTCCTTCTCAAAACCATATTCAACACTAAAAATTTCAAGTTTTACTTCAACACCCTTTTTACCATTTAAAATATCAAAAATAACCTTTCCAACTTCAGCAGATGGATTATTATTAAGCTTGTCAAATTTATCAAAAGCATAAACAAGAATTTTCATAAAAAATAGATTAAAGCTTTATATTTAAAATATACTATCTCTTCGCAGACAAAACAACCTTCGCCCCACACTCAGGACAAAACTTAACTACATCCTGTAAAACTAAACTACACCCAGAACATCGTATTGGCTCTACTTTTCTCTCAATGACCGTCTTATATCCCTTCTTCCCAGAAACTAAAAAAGAAAAAGCATCTGCAACAGCATCGCTATTTATCTGCTCACGTAAATCTCCTCCGCTTGTCATAAAACACCTCGCGAGAAATTAATGCATTTAGTATTTAAACTTTATTCAAATTTATAAAAAAAACTAACCAATAGGCCAAAACACTTTAAGAACAACTACAAAAGCAATAACGGCAACTAAAAAAGCAACAACTACTTTCGGAGAAATAGCAAACTTACTATGATATTCTGCATCATATCTCATTATTCCTCCAAACGCCCCAGGCATCTGTATTTGATTTTGTTGTTGAGCCATATAAAACAAAGTAAAAATCAGTATAAAAATCTACCGCCCATTAATAACAATAACCTCTCTCAAAATTAACTCATTTCTAACAATATCAAACCATCTCTCTTCAAACCACTTCACCTCGTGTTTTTTAAATTTTCCAAAATGAGGGTCTGCAATAATTATTTTATCTTTCTCAAATCCAGCAACTATGGAATAATGTCCTGCCTCTTCCGGAGAAAACCAATCAACAATAAGTAAAGAACCTCTAGAAAATAAATATTTCAATTAATTAATAGAAAAATTTTGTTTAACATAACTATCAAATCCAAACATCTTAGCGGTTTTAATAATATTGTCTTCACTACAGCCTCCAATCCTATTAGTCTTAGTCAATATGGCCAACTCTTTCTCAGATTTCTCAATCCCATAAAAAGAAAGAACCATTTTCAGACACGCAGGTCCACAATAACCTTTAGACTGTTTGAAAGGTTTAAGTTTAATCATCAATAACAAAACACATCGTATTATTTAATTCTATTTATCTCCTCAAGCAAATCATTCTTCTTCTTACGAGAAGTATGCAACTTACCAAATCTAACTAAAACAGGATTAACTTCAGACCAATACTTTGAAGGAAATAACTTCTTCAAATCTCTCTCAACAACATGAGGATTTTTACCTTTACTCCATCCAAGTTTTCTAGCTAAATAAAAAACATGAGTATCAACAGCCAACCCATCAAAACCATGCTCAGATAAAAACACATTAGCCGTCTTACGTCCAACGCCAGGAAGCAAAATCAATTTATCTAAATCTCTAGGCACAACACCATCAAAAGAAGAAACAACTATTCTAGCACAATCAATAACATTTCTAGCTTTAGTGCGATTATAATTCAATCCAGAAAAAATGTGTAAAACATCACTATATTCAGCCATAGATAATCTCTCAAGCGTAGAATACTTCTCAAACAATCTTTCAGCAATCTTAATAGTAGTCTCATCTCGACTTTGTGCAGACATTATAGTCGCAATAAGGCATTTCCAATCACTCCCCCAAGCTTCTGCAGCCAACCTCATAGAGCCCCCAAGTCGTTTAAGTTCGGCAAGTTGACGTAAAGCGCGTTTAAAATCCATGTAAAAGATAAATAAAAAGACAATAAAAATGCTTCGTTATGCCTGTAAATTATCACAAAACAATCCAAACCATAGGATAACCACTATAAAGGTTATTATAAATATAATTTAAGTTATAAATTCATCAAAAAGCAAGATAATTTATATATCTAAATAATCTAAAAACATATGAAAGAAAGAATAATAAAAATATGTAAAAATTTAGAAAAAGAACATAAAATAAAAATACTATTTGCAGTAGAAAATGGTAGCAGAGCCTGGCAAATGTCAAGTAAAGACAGCGATTATGATATAAGATTTGTATTTGTTAGACCAATACAAGAATATTTGCAAATTAACAAACCCACAGAAGTTATTCAAATAGCCTTTGATAAACATGGATATATAGTTCCTGTAGAAGGCTCATTAATAGATGTAAGTGGATTTGATATTTTTAAATTTGTAAAAATGCTATCAGACTCTAACCCAACAACTATAGAATGGCTTACGACAGACATAGTATATTACGGAAAACAAAATGAAATCTTTAAAGAATTTGCAATTAAAAACTTCAGTAAAATTTCATTATATCATCACTATAAATCATTATGTAGAAATAACTATATCAAATACATAAAATCAAATAATGATGTAACTTACAAAAGATATTTGTATGCATTTAGAGGGCTTATTAATGCAAAATGGGTAGCTCATAAAAAGTCTATTCCACCAATCTCATTTCAAGAAATAATTGAAAAATCTAAAGATATTATAGACTCAAGCATTATCCAAAAATTACATGAAGCTATTTTAGCAAAATCCAAGGGTAAGGAAAAGGATGTAATTCAAAACATTGTAAAAATGGATGAATATATAGGGGCATTTCTAAAAGATGATTTGGAAGCCCCTAATGAAAAAGTTCCGGTTAACTTGAATAATCTGAATAAAGAGCTAAGAAAGATAGTGTTGGGCAAGATACAAAAACCTTAAAATACGTTTCCCCCTGTTCAAAACATGGAACCAAAACTATCAGAAATCAAAAACTGGACAATTGAAATAGAAAAACAAATAACAACATATTGGAAAGAAAACAACCAGTTCCCATTTAATCCAAACACGAAAAAGAAAATATATTCTATAGATACTCCCCCACCTTACGTAAACACCCCAATACATATGGGGCACGCAACAACCTACACTTATATGGACTTTTTTGCTCGATATAAACGAATGAAAGGTTTCGAAGTCTTATTCCCCCTAGGTCTTGATAGAAACGGTCTCCCTATAGAACTAGCAACAGAAAAGAAATTTAACATCTCCCCATTTAAAGTAGGCAGAGAAGAATTCATTGAATATTGTAAAAAATTATTACAAGAAGCATCTGAAGAATCAATAGACTCGTTTGCTAGATTAGGCCACTCATACTCCTCATACAAAA
>ERZ1292629.3447-Hain-H43-01um-R1-3447-length-12217-cov-5_pt1 | contig 12217 bp, 14 predicted proteins | sample MGYA00564399_ERZ1292629 | MGnify/ENA primary metagenome ERZ1292629 (study PRJEB36523, sample SAMEA6512636) | groundwater metagenome | collected 2019-01-08 | study: AquaDiva: Metagenomics assemblies of 32 groundwater samples | reverse complement strand
AAAAATTTAAAAAATATCAAGCAACGCGGCGCTAAATTAAAAATTCACCTCAAGGTTGATACCGGCATGCACCGTCAGGGCTTTTTTGTCTCGGAACTCCCAGCCGTCATCAAGATTTTAAAGTCACAATCCGCCGCGGCGCTTGAGGGTGTTTATACTCATTTTGCTTCGGCCAAAAATCCAGCATTTCCGGCCGAAACTCTTAATCAAATTGAGGAATTTAAAAAAGCCGTTGATATTTTTGAATCAGCCGGTTTTAGCGGATTCATAAAACACGCCGCAGCCACGGCCGGTACGATTATTTTCCCTCAAAGTCATTTTGACTTGGTCAGAGTCGGAATCGGACTATACGGACTTTGGCCGTCAAAAGAAACCCGAGCGGCGTTTAAGGATAAAATGAAACTTAAGCCGGTTCTGGCGTGGAAGACCATTGTCGGCCAGATTAAAAACTTCCCCAAAGGAAGTAAAATCGGCTATGACCTAACGGAAATACTAGGCCGTCCTTCCCGAGTTGCGATTTTACCGATTGGCTATTGGCACGGGTTTCCGCGCTCGCTTTCCGGCATCGGCAAGGTGTTGATTGGCGGCCACGAGGCGAAGGTTCTTGGTCGGGTCTCGATGGACATGATTAGCGTTGACGTTACAAATGTCAGAAATGTAAAAATTGGCGACGAGGCGGTTTTGATCGGGAAACAGGGAAAGCTGGAAATCTCGGTTGACGAGCTGGCGTATTTAAGCGACACGATTAACTACGAAATTACCACTCGCCTGAATCCATTGATCAAAAGAATTATGGTTTGAGATTTAACTCCGGAGGTTTGTTATAATCAATGCACATGGAACTGCAAGTCGGCGTAAAGGCTTTGCTAAAAAACAAGGACGGCAAGTACCTTTTGCTTTTGCGCTCGCGGGATAAATATAAAGACGTAATGGGCGAGTGGGATATCGTGGGCGGCCGGATTGATCCCGGGTCGCCGCTTATAGAAAATTTAAAAAGAGAAATTAAGGAAGAAACGGGGCTCGATTTAATTGATGAGCCGAAATTGATTTACGCCCAGGATATTTTGCGAGTGCCGGGACGGCATGTGGTACGGCTGACCTATACGGCAAATATCGAAGGAGAGCCGAAAATAGACGAAGAGCACCGCGAGTATAAATGGTTCACGCTCGAGGAGCTTAAAAATATGGAAAATTTAGACGTGTATTTTAGAGAACTTTTGGATAAGGCGATAATCGCATAAAATCCGCGCATTGCTCTTTCCGGGGAAATAAGTAAAATAGGAATGCATCGCCGGAGTAGCTCAGTGGTAGAGCAGACCCTTCGTAAGGGTAAGGTCGGGGGTTCAAATCCTCTCTCCGGCTCAAAATGACCGACAAAAAAGTTCAAATTTTAGTGATGGGCGGGACCATTGATTCGTATTGGGCGGTGTTTGAGAAAAAGCAGTAAAAGTTTTAAACTTTGAATATGGACCACAAACAAGAACTTGAAGAACTTGCGACCGAAGCCCGCCGGTTAGGCGGGCGGCTTTGAGGTCCAAGCCAAGCGTGAACGCATCGCGGAAATCGAGGCGCAAATGAGCGAGGCGGGTTTTTGGGGTGATCGCGCGAAGGCGGATGCGGCAATCAAAGAATTTGGAGAGCTGAAGGAAGTGGCCGATGCGTACGATGAAATTGAGCATGGCGTGGCGGGTCTTGCCGCGGCGTTCGACGAAAAACGTTTCTTCGAGATCAAGAAAAAATTCCGCGACCTGGAGCTCCAGGAACTTTTCAAAGGCAAATATGATCTGCAGTCGGCCGTAATCTCGGTTTATCCCGGCGTGGGTGGCGATGACGCGGAAGATTGGGCACGGATGCTTTTTGAAATGTACGAAAAGTACGCTGCTAAACGCAAATGGCAAATTGCAATTTTGGACAACAATCCGAACAGGCGAACGCTCGAGATGAAGGGGAAATATGCCTATGGATATTTGAAACATGAAGGCGGCGTGCATCGCCTTGTGCGCATCTCGCCCTTTTCGGCGCAGAAACTGCGCCACACGTCCTTCGCGCTGGTTGAAATCGTGCCCGACTTGCCGGCGCAAGAAGAATCAGCTTTCCAAATTCCCGAGCGGGATTTAAAGGTGGAATTTTACCGTTCGGGCGGACCCGGCGGGCAGAATGTGAACAAGGTGGAAACCGCCGTGCGGATCGTGCATATTCCCACAGGTTTAGTTGCAAGTTCGCAGGTCGAACGCGCACAAGCGCAGAATCGCGAACGCGCCCTGAAGCTTCTGAAGAGCAAAATTTTCCAGCTGATGGAGCGCGAGCATGTCGCAGAGCTTTCCAATCTGCGCATTAAGGTTACGCCGGAATGGGGGAACCAGATCCGCTCCTATGTTTTGAATCCTTACCAGCTGGTCAAGGATCACCGCACGGAAGCCGAAACTTCCCAAGTGGAAGATGTTTTAAACGGGGAACTCGACAAATTTATTGAAGCCGAGGTACAATTGGGGACAGAATCTAGAAGCTAGAATATAGCCGTTTTTGGCGAGTCTCGCCTCTGGCGGGAATCTAGAATATGCAAAAACTAAGCAATTCTAGGTACTAGGTTCTGAATTTCCTGCCTACCGGCAGGCAGGCAGGCAGGTAGGTAGGTTCTAAATTGCAATGATCGCATTTCAAGGCATATCAAAGGTATATAACAGCCACTCCACCGCACTGGAGGATGTAAGTTTCCGCATTAATCCGGGCGAATTCGTCTCCTTGGTCGGACGTTCGGGCGCGGGCAAGTCAACCGTCATCAAGCTTTTAATCGGGGAAGAAAAACCCACGCGCGGGAGAGTGTTTTTCGGCCAGTATGAAGTGAATAAATTAGGCGACAGCGAACTGCCGTTTTTCCGCCGCCACATCGGCATCGTTTTCCAGGACTTTAGGCTCCTGACTGCTAAAAATACGTATGAGAATGTTGCTTTCGCGCTTGAGGTCGCCGGCCGGCCGCAGCGGGAGATTAACGAACTTGTGCCGCAGGTTTTGGATATGGTAGGTTTGGGCGAGAAAATGTCCAATTTTCCGCATGAGCTCTCTGGCGGCGAGAAGCAGCGCGTGGCAATTGCCCGCGCCATGGTCCATCGTCCGGAAGTCATTATCGCCGACGAACCGACGGGCAATCTCGATCCCTTCCACAGCGCGGAAATTATCAATTTGCTTTTAAAGATCAACCAGCTTGGCACCACCTTGATCCTCGCCACCCATGACCGGGAAATCATTAATGGGCTCGACAAGCGTGTAATTACGCTCGATGCGGGCCGCTTGATTCGCGATGAAGCGAGAGGGAAATATATACTCGTGTAAATTCGAAGCACGAAGCACGAAATTCGAAACAAATTCACAATGAAAGAAATCAATAAAAAATTAAGAACCATTTCGGATTTCGATATTCGAATTTCGAATTTTTAATATGATCACCGTCATCTCGCGCATAATCCATTACGGCATCCAAAACTTTTGGCGGAACGCTTGGCCGTCGGCGGCCACCGTGGCGATCATGATTTTGGCGCTTTTAGTTTCCGCCGGACTTATTTTCTTCAACGTCGCCACGGATCGGGCGGTCGCTTCGGTGCAGGATAAAATCGATATCAGCGTTTACTTTAAATCCAACACGCCCGAGGACGAAATTTTGAACATTAAGCAATCGCTGGAGAGTTTGTCGGAAGTCCGCCAAGTCGAATATATCTCGAGCGGCCGCGCTTTGGAGATATTTAAAGAAGCGCACAAAGATGACCAAACGATTATCCAGGCCTTGGGCGAGCTCTCCGGCAATCCGCTCGTAGCTTCCTTGAACATTAAGGCGCAGCGGCCGGACCAGTATGCTTCAATCGCGCAATATCTTTCCTCGCCGAATCTCGACCGGTATGTGGAAAACTTGAGCTATGCCAAAAACCAAATTGTAATCGAGCGCTTAAACACAATCATTCACAATGTGAATCGAGGCGGTCTGGCGCTTACAATCGCTTTGGCGATTTTGGCCGGACTTGTGGTCTTCAACACCATTCGTTTGGCAATTTATTCTAACCGCGATGAGATCGGGATCATGCGAGCGGTTGGCGCCTCGAATTCTTTCGTGCGCGGCCCGTATGTCGTCGAAGGCGTAATCGCTGGAGTGGTCGCTGCCGTCATCAGCATGATTTTGGCTGCGCCATTGACTTATCTTGTTTCGCCATACCTCAATGTTTTCATTCCGGGACTCAATGTTTTCCAATATTACTACTCCAACTTGTTCGCGCTTTTGGGGTACCAGCTTTTGGCCGGAATTGCGATCGGAAGCTTTTCGAGCTTCGTCGCCGTCCGCAGATATTTGAAGAACTAGGAGAGTTTAACCATCAAAAATTTTTTTTGATCTCGGCGCAGATCTTTTCCGTAACTTCTTGTGAGGTAGCTTTCGTCGGTTCGGGGAAGCAATTTCTGCCCACGCGCTCATCGGTAAAAGTTTCGCCGGCAAATTCCCGCACGGGATTTTTTTCGTAGCGGGGGATTACGTGCCAGTGCACGAAATGATCTTTGTTAGCAAGATGCGCGTAGTTCAAGCGGTCTGGCCGGAATGATTTTTGTAAGGCCGCCGCTAGTTTTGGCATGATCTCGTTCCAAAACTCATCTCTCTCCGCCTGGGTTATTTCGAGCGGATTCTCGAGCACACGGCTTTTCAGATAGACAATACTGCGGCCGAGATATGATTGATTATCGCGATGCAAAATTACGTTCCAGTGCTGGCCTTCGTAGATTAAATATTGGCTGTCGAGAAACGGAATTTGTTCCATGTTTTAATCTTACGTCTCCGACGTGAATCGCGTGAGCAGGCCTTTTTTGAGCACGATTTTGAACATTTGAATGAAAACGAAATAGGCAAGTACGAGATATGCCGCGGCAAGGACTGCGCCCAGGATCAACTTTTCCGGCGAAAATGTTCCGTGGATGACGAGCGAACGCAAACCTTCAAACACATACGAAGGCGGGATGGCTTTGGCGATCGGTTGGAGCGAACTAGGCAGGGCGGCAATCGGATAAAACACTCCGGCGAAGGGACCAAGCATAAAGGGGACAAGCCAGGCCAGCCATTCGGCCGCGGGTCCGAACCGGAAAACAAAAGCGGTAGTTACGATTCCCAAAGCCAAGCCAAACAGGAAGATGACAAGGAGGAAGAGGAAAAGCGGCAAGCCGAGCGAGAGAATGTTGAAGCCGAAAGCAAAACTTCCAATTAGTGTCATCACGGCAAATCCGGCAGAGCTTGTTGTAATGCTCGCAACAATAAGTCCCAGAATGTATTCGTTCACCTTTAAGGGCGAGGCAAAGAGATTCAGGAAATTCCGCGACCACATGTCTTCGAAAAAGGCGAGGATCACTCCTTGCTGTACGCGGATCAAAAAACTCCAGAGGATTACGGCGCCCAAAAGCACCGGCACAAAATCAAAGGTTGCTTGGCCGACGGAATTTAAATAACGAGTCGTAAACCCCCACAAAATAACATCCAGCGTGATCCAAAGGAAAATATTGCAGATCCGCGTGATGTTTTTGCGAAGCAGGAAAAATTGGCGAAGGATGATTGCGGAGACTCTAATAAGGCTCATAATTCAAGCGATAATGGTTCGCGCGCGACCGTTATGAATAATTCTTCCAAGTCTTTTTTCCCGTGTTCCTGCGGCAGCAATTTAGGATCGCCTGCCAAAAGTATTTTCCCGTGCGAAAGGAAAAGCACGCGGTCGCATACCGCTTCCACTTCATGCATGTTGTGCGAGGTCCAAAGAATTCCAGCTTTGGCTTCCGCGGCGTAGTAATGGATTTTCTCGCGGATCAAGTGGGCGTTTAAGGGGTCAAGCGAAGCGGTCGGTTCGTCCAAGAAGAGAAGCGCAGGGGAGTTCACCATCGCCTTGGCCAGCATCACGCGCGTATTTTCTCCGGAGGAGAGGAGGCCGCATTTTGTATTTCTGAACTCCGTAAGCTCAAAGGCCGTGAGCATCTCATTCGCGCGTTTTTTTGCCGCTGGGACCTCGTAAAGCAAACAGAATATGTAAAGATTCTGCCAGACTGTAAGATTGCCGGGCAGCTGCGCATAGACGGCGGAAAAATTAGTTTTGGCCATCACTTCCGAGCGGTTGCCGCGCAATGGCTTGCCCAGGATTTCGATTGAGCCACTTGTGGGTTCTAAAACGCCCATGAGCATGCTGATCGTCGTTGTTTTGCCGGCGCCGTTCGGTCCCAGAAGTCCTACCACCTCGCCGGCGGCCACGCTAAAGGAAACATCTCGCACAGCTTCAATGTCTTTGTAGGCTTTGGAAAGGTTTTTGACGGTTAAAACGGGATTTTGCATGTAATCGTGATTATACCGGTTTTCCTTAAATACCCAAAGTGGCGGCAAAGAGTAGAATTAAATAAAGGTCGGGATTTTTAAAAACTATGGCCAAAGAAGTTATAAAGCGCGGCGGCAAGCATGAGCCGTTCCGGGCGGAAAAAGTGAAAGGCGCGGTGCGCGGCGCCTTGCGCGATATCCATATTGGCGGCGCGCGCGCCAAGCGGATCGTAGGGAAAGTTTCTGCGCCCGTGCTGCGGTTTGCCGCGAAGCGGAAAACGATAAAGACCTCGGTTTTGCGGCAGAAGCTTATCTCCGGTTTGCGTAAAGTCGAACCCGCGGCCGCCAAAGCCTGGCAGAAGTTCGACGCCCGGCGCAAAGCCCGCCGCGGAAAAGCACGCCGCCGCTAAACGACATTCTCACATTCTGCAGAATGTGAGAATGTCATAAATGCGCCACCCGGGTGTCCCATTCGTAGCCTTGCGCGAAGTATGGGTGGCGCATTTAGTTGATGTTTGAACCCAGCAAGTGGGAGATTTACTTCGTGTTTTGCGAACCGCGCAAAACAACATTCTAACATTCTATAGAATGTTAGAATGTTGTTTGATCTGAATTTTAATTTATCTGCGCGCTTGCGGCTGTCGTCGCTTGGCGGCGCGCGAGGAGCATCGTTACAAACAAAAGCGCGAAAGCCGTAAATGCCATCATTGGGATCGTGATGTAGCCGAAGAGCAAGACGAATCTTTGCGAACAGGCCGCCGAGTAGCCCACGGCCGCGCAGGGCAGGGCGGGAGCGACGCCCAGCTGAAGCAAATAATGATAGCCGGCAATTACACCGCCCACGCCGGACATGACCAGGCTGTAGCCGATGATATTTTTATCTTTCTTCGCGAGCGCGAGGCCCAAAAGCAGCGCCTGCGGGTACATGAAGATGCGCTGGAACCAGCAAAGCTTGCAAGGCTCATAGCCCGCGATTTCGGAATAGAAAAGACTGCCCAAAGTTGCGAGAAGGGCGACGAGGAAGGCGAACAGCACGGCCTTGTTTAAAAAATAATCCAGCTTCGGCGAACGGTTTTTTGTGAGGAGAATAAAAATTGCAATTAAGGTGAGCGCTCCGCCCAAAATCGTAAGCGGCCCCAAAATATTATTAACTAAAGGAACGAGTGACATATTATTGCGTCGCCGGAAGTTCGCAGCCGGTTTTCTCGGCCAGGGTTTCAAGTGCGACTTCACCGCTCAAGCGGCTCCCGTCCTTAAATTCCCAGGTGGGATAGCCCTCGATACCTTTTTTTGTGCAGAAGGGAAGCTGGGCTTGGCCGTTCGGCGTGGAGCATTCCACATAATTCAATAACTTTTGCGAGCGGCCGAACATGGCTTTCTGGTTTTGGCAGTGCGGACACCAAAAGGCGCCATAGAAAATTGCGCCGCGATCCTTAAGACAAGTGGCAAAGGCGTCGAGCTTATCAGGCTTATTCGCCTCACTGCGCCAGACGAAGAATAAAGCGACGACTGCGATAGTAACTACTCCGTAAATAGCCCACTTTTTAGACATAGGTAATATTATAGAACACTCTGGCTGAAATTAAAAAGGATTGGCGTGGATAGGGGACAAAACGTTTAAATAAGTGTCCAAAAGCTAAATCAAAGTTACTAAAATTATACTACAATTGTAGTATAATTTTAGTAACTCTTTTCCTGATTAGTCATGACAACATTCCAACATTCTGCAGAATGTTGGAATGTTGTTTTGCGACAGGTGCAGGCGAGCGACGACATTCTAATATTCTATAGAATGTGAGAATGTTGTTTATATGAAAAAGCCGCTTGTGGCGGAGCGCGCAGTTAAGATGGATTAGTCAATTAAAATGGAGTTGAAATTTTGGCCGAAATGAGCAATAATGCAGGCGTAATGCGGGTAGCAATTATTTGTTTGAAAATTTGTGGAAAGTAAAGTTGTTCAACTTGAAGAATTAGAGCGCCTAAACAGGGGCTTGGACACCGTATTGGGCACCCGCCTAGAAGCAGGGGTATCTTATAGTGACTCAAAGCAGTTATTCACAATCTTTGTTATTGCGAAGGCCTCTAAAACACATGAGGCGATTACCTTCCTTTGTAAAAATGGATTTGGGGAGGATGCTTTTATGCTTAGCAGAACGCTTTTCGAGCTATTGGTAATTTTTTTGTATATATTAGCGGATAAGAAAGACGACAGACTAACTAGGTATATGGAATACGACCATGTAACTAGAAAAAAACTTTACGATCATATTGCTACTCGACCCGAACTGCTTAATGATAAAAGAGCTACGCCTGAAATTTTTCAACAAATACGCAGTGCTTGCGAAAGCGTTAAAGATAATTATGAAAAGCCCTTTACGTGGTCTGATAAAAGCATTGGAGAGATGTCCAAGGAGGTTGGCAGGTGGGAAACCTACAAAACCGTATATAAACTGCAGTGTATACTTTCGCACTCCGAATCTCGCAGCATGAACGAGTATTTTAAAGAGGAAAACGGATCGCTCATTGTTGATATAGGTGCTAAAACCAATTTAATAGAGCAATCTTTAGCAATGAATTTTGACTTCTTTTTCTCCATCGTTGAGAAGGCCAACGAAGTGTTTTCTTTTGGATTGGAAGAACCGCTTAAAAAAGTGAGCGAAAGGTATGCAGATTTTATTAGTAAGAGATGAGAATATGAGCCAAACAACTGCCAATTCTATAACTTTCAGGTATAGCGAGGAAGACAAGCGGCTATTTAAAGATGATCAAAAACAACGCTGGAAAAGCATAGAACATTTTTATCAAAAACTTAGAGAACGTTGTCTTGAAGAAGTGGATATTCCAATTTCTGCTTCGCATAAAGCATGGATATCGGCAAGAGTTAATCTTCATATAACAACTTCGCTAATGAGACTTTTGTATCTCACAGAATCCTTACGCGATGCGTCAATTAATTTTAACTCGGTGGCGGCCGCGATACATATAAAAGCGATGGTAGAAATACCCCTACATTTGGGATATTTGGTATGGATTCTGGATGGACACGGTGATTTTCAGAGCATAAGGCGAGAATTATCGAAAATTGCATTTGGTAATCGAGACAAGCAAACAGGTTTAACCGCTAGCAACAAAATATCGCAAAGAACCTTTTATACGCGTTCGGACGCGATGATCAAAAAGTTTTTTAAAGACGAGCCGAGCAATATAAACATTTTTGAAACATTGTATAAAGAAGCTAATGCAACAGGCCACCATAACTACGAGGCACGCAACCTTCTTTGTGGAGTCCAAAATAACGATGTCTGGTGTGTAAAAGATAGAAAAGAATGGTTTGTGTTTATCAGTAATAACATTTTTCAATTTTTTATGCATTGCGAAGCGATACTGGGGATGTCCCAAGTATTTCTAGAAACAATCGATCATTACGTTAGTCAACTTCCTGAAAACTTTTCTAAAGAAAGCAATATTGCAATTGGAAAGCAGAAGTTTTTGGAGATAAAGGGATTTTTCAAGCGGTTAAGCGATGAAATGTGTAATGTTGTTCAAGCTTATTACCTATGGAGCGCACTTGCTTTTGCACGATCAATACCCGAAGCGGGAAAAGAGCACGCGGAGGAAAACGTTATGATTATGAACAGGCACAAGCATTTCTTTATTCAAACAGAAGATAGTCATCTGCGAGCTTTTATAATTGGCATCTCGAAGTTTTTTGATCGAGACCAAAGATCGTTAAGTATCAAACGACTAATAGAGAAAATCGAAGAAAGCAAGGATTTCATAACACCAGAAGTTGTGCTAGAAGTTTACCCCGATCGATTCAATGGAGATGAGGTGATTCATTACACTCCGTTAGAAGATGGAGATATTCAGTATATAGAAAGTCTGAGGGCCGACCACGAAGTCGTAATACAGAAACTGAAAGAAATTAGAGACAAGCGACTTGCCCATACAAGTATAGAAATTATTAAAGGCACCTTCGTTCCAAACGAAGTAGAAAAATTGATTATCGCCATACAAGAAATGTTTAATAAGCTGTCGAGCAGGTTTGATCAATCAACTACCCGTTGGGATCACTTAAAGGAAGGGGCCGTTATGGATACCGAATTGCTTCTAAGAAGTCTTAAAATGGGCGAGATGCAGAGGATTGCAAAAATAGAAAAAGAATACAAGCAAAAAACGAACGAGAGTTCTAGTTAAGCGCATTCGGTTCTAATGTTTATTACTGCGGGACTTGGGAATCGACGTCGCTACTTCTTTAGTAAAGCTAACTTTTTCTCTCGACGCCAACCTTTGATTTTCGCTTCCCGTCTTCTTGCTTCAAGCAGGGTTTTAAAATTCTCCGAGTGAACGAGTATAACGGGTCGCCTAATTTTCGTGTAATGTGCGCCCCGCCTTGAATCATTGTGCTGTTTAAGCCTTCTTTCAAGATTATTGGTGCATCCAACGTAAAGAGATTGGTCGGCGCATTTTAAGATATAGACGAAGTGCATACTACCTATAACGTTTCGCTTCCTTGCTCGAATCCTTACATTACTTTCCCTCGTTTCGCTCGGGATAATTGAAAATCTACTCCTCGAAACCTCGGAATGATTTTCTAATTAGCTGGGGGACTAGGATTCGAACCTAGATTGCATGATTCAGAGTCATGATGCCTACCATTAGCAGATCCCCCAAAGTTGATTATTTGTACATCCTAAATGTAATCATTTCCCGGAATTTTTCAACCTCTGCCCTTTTTCTTAATCGAATGTAGACTTTTCCAATTTCCGGATGAAACCCCAGATTTTTTAAACCGTGTTCAACTGCATTCAGTAAACTCTTGTTTTTGTTGCAAAACTGGAAGTTATAAGTGCAAGTCGGCAGGTGAATCGAAAGCGAACCTTCGGCCTCGAATAAACCTTTTAAAAAGCGGATAACATTTGCTCGATTTTCAGAGATCCATTTTGGCACCCGGTAATTAATAGCTTTTCTGTTCCCGGCCGGGATGCCCAATCTGGCAGAGATCTTCTTTTCATAAAGGCTGATTCGAATATTGTTTTTGTCTTTTACTTTGCTTACCGCGGGATTTTTACCAAATAATTTTTTGGTCAATTTTGCATACCGCTCAACGAACCCGCTGTTATTCGAATTACAGGAGATGATAATTCTTTCGCATCGGGGGAAACTGCTGATGTTCCCATCGCCCAGAACTACTCCCACATATTCGGCCAGGTCGCCACCGTGGGTAAAGTTTGGATAACTTGTCTTTATCAACCCAATTTTTTTCATCCCTTCCGTCCACCTGGAAAAGTTATTCAACCCGCGTGCTTTCATGGTGCGAGATATCTTGAGCGCGCGTGAGTCAGATTCTACATTCAAATCCACCTTTACATTATAGCTCAAATCTCAAAAATTTACTACCACTAGATTGAAATTAGATTTAAAGTAAAAATCTTGTATAATCATAGTAATCAAAGCTTTCACCAACGAAACAGCGCATGTCAAAGTTAATAGAAGATAATCTTATAGGAGCCATTCGCAGTGCTGGAGATGTACTTCTAAAGTGCACGATGATTGCTACCGCAGTAGAATTTTGCGGAAGTTTTTTAACTAAGGAAACAAATAAAGGTACTACAGAAAGTAATTTTTTGGAATTTTGGAAAAGTAGATATATACCAAGTAAATATCATGAAATAGGTGAGCTTATGTACGAAGTTTTCAGAAATGGGGTTTCGCACAGTTTTATTGCTAAGGGAGGGGTCATTCCAAGCGGCGAAGAGAAAAGCGCCAAAAAGCATTTAGAATTTTTTGAACAGGGAATTTTTATCTATGTGCCAGAGTTAGAAAAAGACGTTATAGCGGGAATCTCAAGGTTCTTAGAAGATTTAAAAAACAAAAGTGAGTTGCAGGAAAATTATC
>ERZ1292629.3446-Hain-H43-01um-R1-3446-length-12219-cov-24_pt1 | contig 12219 bp, 12 predicted proteins | sample MGYA00564399_ERZ1292629 | MGnify/ENA primary metagenome ERZ1292629 (study PRJEB36523, sample SAMEA6512636) | groundwater metagenome | collected 2019-01-08 | study: AquaDiva: Metagenomics assemblies of 32 groundwater samples | reverse complement strand
TGCGTGTCGGGCACGCGCCCTCGACCAGAAGGCGACGGACCATCATGTATCACATCCAGTACTATAATACATCACTTCGGTATCATACTACCGGATGCGAGCCGTGGGAATCGAACCCACAAAACCTCGATTTTGAGACGAGGATGTCTGCCGATTGCATCAGACTCGCGGAGCGGAAGGTGAGGGGATCGAACCCTCAAGGGCTTTAGGGGCCTCGGCGGTTTTCGGGACCGCTGCCGTCGCCAGCCATCGGCTTGCCCTTCCAGTTGAATGTGCTAGAAAGTAGCACCAACGGGAATCGAACCCGTGTTCTCGGCTTGAAAGGCCGTTGTCCTCGGCCGCTGGACGATGGTGCCGTGATTGCTCGGGCGGGAGTTGCACCCGCGGCCTGACGGTTATGAGCCGACTGCTCTGCTGCTGAGCTACCGAGCGTCAGTGTTGTTCTGCTTTCGTGCATGAGTGCGGACTCGGTGGCAGTTCGCGCAAACGAGTTCGCACTTCGCGATTTCCCCCATCGTGCGCGCCAGCGAGATGGTGCGACCGACGACACCGGCTATAGTGAACTTCTTTTCGCCACGCACGTGGTCGAAGTCCATCACATAGTGCGGGAAGTGACGGCCGCAATCTCCGCACGGTGCCGATTCTTTCAGCGCACACAGAAATGCGCGGACCTTCACCCGATTGGCTTGCGTCCATACCCGGGCACGGGCCTTCATCTTCTCTCGGTTCTTCTCGTAATGCTTGCGGGCGGAGATCGCCTGGAGCCGCTTGTTCGTGTGGGGCATTCCGAAAGCTAACGCTGCGTCGGTGGTGGCAGGTCGCGGAGTCGAACCGCGTATTTCGAGCTTATGAGGCTCGCGTGAAGTCCGTTTCACTCCCCTGCGCCGATGACTCTATCGGGAATCGAACCCGAGTTTTCGCCTTGAGAGGGCGGCTTCCTGTCCGTTGGAAGATAGAGCCGTGTCCCGCATTGTTTGCCGGTATTTATTGCCGGTATTTATTGCCGGTATCGGCAGCGGAATCGAACCAGTTGCGGAGGCTGGGGTCGAACCAACGTCGGCGGCTTCAGAGGCCGCTATCCTGCCATTAGATGACTCCGCAATACTCAAGAATGCGATGACAGTTCGCGCAAACAACATCGCATTTTTCAACTTCTGCCCTCAACGTCTTCCATCCCGAGCCGAGCATGGCTCCGACACTGCTGCGCTTCTGTGTCGGGTCACGATGATGCAAGTCGAGGGCACACGCGGGAAACTTGTTGCCGCAACGCGAACAGCCGCGAGATCCCTTGTACTCGCTCAGCCACGCCCGCTTGGCTGCAACCACCTTCTTGTTGCGGTCAAGGTAATACTGTTTGTTTCGCGCGTAGTGACTCTTGCACTCTTTCCGGTGCTTCTCGGCGCTGTACATACTCTGAATGTAACACAGCACTTCAGATTTGCAATGAGAGCACCGTGCGGGAGTCGAACCCGCTTCATTCAGCTTGGAGGGCTGACAGTCTTCCGGTTGACCTTACGGTGCGGAGCGGTCCCAGCGGGGCTCGAACCCGCGATTTCCACCTTGACAGGGTGGCGCCTTGTCCGGCTAGGCCATGAGACCAGGTGCACAAGGTGGGAGTCGAACCCACAAGCCCGCGCTTCTGAGGCGCGGAGGTTTGCCAGTTTCCGTCACTCGTGCGTTGTACTACAGGATGTTGTACTACAAGAAGCTAGAGGCGGGGGTCGAACCCGCAGCCGCCGCCTTACCAAGACGGTGCACCGCCGATTGTGCTACTCCAGCATTCAGTGGACCGCGTGGGAGTCGAACCCACCGCGAGATGCTTGCAAGGCACCTTCACTCCCCGGAGCTTACCCGGCCCGTAGTGTTCTAGCTACCCCCGCTGGAATCGAACCAGCATCTCCGCGTTCAAAGCGCGGCCTCCTGCCATTGGACGAGAGGGCATCAGTGCACCGAGAGGGCATCGAACCCCCAACCTGCCGGTTAAGAGCCGGCTGCTCTGCCGATTGAGCTATCAGTGCGTGAAGTGCGACACCAGCGAGTCGAACGCTGAACCTGTCGGGTAGAAACCGACCGCTCATCCGGTTGAGCTTGTGCCGCGCAGTACCGTGAGAGGGAATCGAACCCCCGCCGTCTCGCTTAAAAGGCGAGTCCTCGGCCAACGTGAGGAATCACGGTATGAGAGCGGCGAGTGCGATTCGAACGCACAGCAGCCGGTTTAGGAAACCAGCGCCCGATCCACTCGGGATCACCGCAAGCACCGCCGGGTGGACTCGAACCACCTGCCTCGACCTTCGGAGGGTCGCGCTCTGTCCCGATGAGCTACGACGGTATGAAGTACGCCGCGAGGGAGTCGAACCCCCGACCTCCACGTTCGTAGCGTGGCGCTCTGTCCGGCTGAGCTAGCAGCGTATGCAGCAGCCCGTTGAGGTGTCGAGCCCCACACGCGAAGATTTGGAGGCTTCGCTGGTCGCCGGACCCCGAGCTGTGAACTGACGCGGAGGGATTCGAACCCCCGATGGCCGCATTAACAGTGCGGTGCCTTGCCGGCTTGGCTACACGTCAACGAAAACTACCGGGCGAGGCCGGACCGTCTGCCGTCCGACATCTGGGCGCCAAGCGCCCCGTGCTTTTCGTTGCACCACTCGACCGTTCTGCTGTTCGGTTGTCAATCATCCACGCCTTCTTCGCCGTTGATCCTATCGCGGGCTACTTCGGCCACTCAGTCGAGGACGCAAGAATCGAACTTGCGATGCCCTGCTCCCAAGGCAGGTGCCGTGCCACTCGGCCAGTCCTCGTTCTACCAAAGTAATCGGTCGTCGCTATCAGCGCAAGACCTTGATTCGGTCGCTGATGGTCCGGCGTTTCCCGAACACGCCCCACCCCTCGCGGCTGTCCCCAGTCGCCCCGTCCGCGATCGTGTTGCCCTCAACCGTCACCAGCACGTTCCCCTCGACCCGCTCCACAAACGCGATATGGGCGTAACGCCCGAGCTTCGTGAACCAGAATACGACCATATCGCCGGGTACGGCTTGCGTCGCCGGCAGCACCGCGCCCCCGTCCACCATCACCTGCACTCGCCCGGATCGCACCACCTTTCGGGTGTCGCCGGACTCTTTCAGGCACCCAAGCACGAACGCCGCGCACCACGGGCTCCCCAGAGGCGAGCCCACCGCGCGGAGCCAGCGGTCAATCTCGGGACTCCGGTTACTGCCGGGCGGCACTTCACGCACATGGAGGTAGCGCGCCACCACCGCCAGCACGGCGGTCTGCCGCCCGCCGCCGCGCGCGCCAGATGGGGGCACGCTAGGTCGCCTCGGCGTCCCACGCCTTCCCCTGCTCGCGCCGCGCTAGAATCTCCTGCCGGATGTCGGCCTTGACGGTCTGGTCGAGAGTCGAAGAGCGGAGGCCCACGCGACTGAGGAGGATCGCAAAGATCGGCTTTCCGAACGCGGCCGCGAAGGCCGCGAGCATGAGCCAGAAGTCCACCCACGTCAGACCCTTCTCGTGGACAAACACTTCGTGCCCGACCAGCACAGCGCAGAACACCGCGAGGAAGCGCACGAGGGAGAGCCCTTGCCAGTGGGAGACAAGGGGGGCCAACAGCCATCGCCATGCCACGCTGACCGTGTGCCAGGTCCAGAGTGAGGAGGCGGCGACGACGTGACCCGCGCGCTGGCCCGTCACCGCCACCATCTCCAAGCTCCGGCGTCCCACCTCGCGCGGACTCATCGTTTGACGAGGCAGAACGAGTCCGTCGGGTTGTGTCGGCAGAGAAGGGCCTTGATGTCCCGCACGTCGGCCGCCATCGCCTGCACATCGGCCTTGTCGGCTTTCTGCGCGACCTGGGCATTCAGGGTGGCCCACGCGATCCCGATGATGAGTGCGTAGGTGATGAGTTTCGCTGTGGGCGAGTTCACGAGGTCACGGGTCGTCACGGGCACTCCTTCTCAAACACTCGTTTCGGGTGCCCGCGTTCGGCCAGCCGGTGGCGAAGTTCGTGTTCCACGAGCAGAGGGTCCTCGTATGAAAATGGAACGAGCGCGATCGTGCGACCGCGCCGGAAATAAAGCCCGGCTACGATGCCGCCATCGGACACACGGCCGAAGTTGCTCCGGGGCACGAGGTAGTAACGCACCTCATAGAACATGCCCGCGTCCCGCCGAAAGCACCGCGAGAGCCGCCGGACAATCCCCCCCTGGAACGGCGGCGGCCAGACGAACGCTCCGTCAGGATACATCTTCCGCACCGACGGCCCGCCGTAGCGCTGCCAGATAACATAGCCCGCAAGCGCCCCAGCGATATTCGCGCCCTGGTCCCGCCAGCCCTCCGGCCCCTGCCGCTGCACCAGTTCCCGCGCGGTGCCGGGGATCACGGCCAGTGTCGCGGCCGTGCCCGTCCCGACGTGGGACGCGAACACGCCCGTGAGTAGGAAGGCGACTGCGAAGTGGGCGAGCTTGTCCATGCTTCCTAGCCCTGCCCGGAAACGGTCTTACTGAGCGGGGCGAGCGCGTCCCATGCGTTCGGGACATCGAAATGCCGGGCGGGAGCGCCGCGCACACAGTCGTAGTTCACCACGTCCCTTGTGACGACCGCACCGGCCGCCACCCGCGCCCCCTGCCCGATCTTGATGCCCGGCAGGATCACACATCCCGCGCCGATCGCTGCGCCGTTCCCGATCACCGGGGGCCGCGCCTCGTAGGGCGGGTCGGACGGGAGGGGGACCTTCGGGTAGCGGTCATCAGTGCAAATGGTGCCGGGGCCGATGAATACGGCCGTGCCGATCTGCGAATGCGAGGGCAGGAACACCCCCCACCCGATACGCGAGCGGTCGCCGATCACCGAGCCGCGCCCGATCTCTGCGCCTCGGCCAATGGAGCAGCCCGCGCCGATCACGACATCGGCCAGAATGCCCGCGTTCGCCCAGACCTGCGTGAGCGGGCCGATGGTCGCGGACGGGTCTACATCCGCCTTCGGGTGAATGATGGCGAGTTCGTGGATCACTTGTCCCCCCGAACAGCAAGGTAGGTGCCTAGCCAGCATCCAACCAGGAGGGCGGGGATCATGCGCCATTCCGTCACGTAGAGAATGGTCCCCACGGCTGCCGAAAGCGAGATCGCCGTGTGGTGCCATGCGGCTGCCGCCGGTATTCCCTGCGCCGCCCGACGAGTAAACAGCACACGAAGCCACGCCCCGATGAACCCGGCAATGAGTACGATGGCTACCTTAGTCAGTGGACTCACGGCAGGATGTCCTCGTACACGGCACGCATCGCGGCGGCCGTGGCACTGATGTCGGGCACGGGCAGGACGACGCGAGGCGGTACGTTGCCACGGAAGATCTCCGTCAGTTGCTCCGCGAGTTCGCGCTGGTCGCCGTCCCGCACCCAGTATGTGGCGTGCGGGTTCCCGGCGTAGCTGATGGTCTTGGCCCCCGTGGCGGTGGCTTCAAGCGAGAGGTGGTTCAGGTCGCCGTAGCGCACCAGCCCGCAGAAGAAGTCCGTGGACCGGAGTGCGTTCCGCAGGTTCAGTTTGTCGAACACGGTGGGGGACATGTACGAGGTGTACGAGCTTCCCAGCGCGTTGAAAAACGGGAAGAATGCCCGGTGCATGTCGTTCGGCAAGTAGCCGCAATGTAGCCGCGCTTCCGGGAACGTCCGCACGATCTCGATCCACGCGACCAGCAGGTCGTACGGCCACTTGAAGTAGTGCGGGTTCTCGCAGGTCAGGACCGAGGGCTCGCCGGCGAACTTTCCCGCCGACTCGCCCGCGCCCCAGAACGCCGTGTCCACGCCGAGCGGCACAAGGTCCACTTTCCGCGCGCCGACGGTCAGCATCCGGTCATACATCCACTTGTGCCGTGGCCAGAACGTGACCTTCGCGTGTGCGGTCTTGAGCCAGTGGAGCATCAACTGGATCGCGTCCCCGTGGCCGTAAGCGCCCTGCAACGCCGCCTCGACCGACGACTGGAATACGTGGTCCGGCGTCCCGTGCCCCACCCAGACCAGCCGCAGCGGTTTCGTGACCCGCCGCGCCAGCGCGTCCGGGAAGTGGGTGTGGATGATATGTACGTCAGCATCCACGTGCGCGTCCCACGTCGCGGGCAGCCCCGGATCGGCCAGCACGGACTCGCCCCCGAGCAGCGTTTCGGCCTTCGCCAACGCCTCCGCTACGCGGTGCATCCCAGAGCCGTTCGTGATGGTCCAATGTACGCACCTCATCCTGCCCTCCTTGGTCATGCGAGGACGGGCCTTCGGCCCCGCGCTATAGGAGCGCAGGGCGGCAGCTACAATCCGCAGCTACCATCCCGACTACTTGTGCTTGTTGAGTGACTTGAAGTACTCCACCTGCCGCAGCCGTTCGGCGGCCTGGGCATGGCGGAGCGTCGGTCGTGAGAGGGGCTTCCCCTTCCTGCTCACCACCTGAAACCCCTTGGCGGTCTTGCGGATCACGCTACCACCTGCTACCACCCGGCCCGCGTGGCGCGCGATTCGCAGACACTCGTGCGCGTGGCCCCACTCACGCCCTTGGAGTCGGCCGTGGACGCGAGTACCGACACGCTGACCACCTTCGAGTCTGCGGTGCTCGTCAGTGTTGAAACCGAGAGCACCTTTGAATCGGCGGTAGACCTGTTTGCGGACGCCGACACGGCCTTGGAGTCTGCCGTCGAGATGACCGCTGCGCCCGACACGGCCTTGGAGTCTGCCGTGGAGATCGCCGCCGACTGATCGGCCCCGGACACGGCCTTCGAGTCCGCGACCGAGATGACCGTGGACGTGCTCACGGCCTTCGAGTCGGCGGTGCTCGTCAGGGTGCTTGCCGACAGCGCCTTGGAATCGGCGACGGACGCCTGCGTCCCCGTCGAGGCGCCCTTGGAATCCGCGACCGAGATGTTCGTGGCGACGGCCGTGGCGGTCGAGAGGGCAATGGACGTGTTGTCCGTCACCGTGGCGGTCTTGGACAGCGCCTTCGAGATGTTGATGGAACGCCGGAACGTAGCCATTGGTTAGTGGCCTCCGCTCGTCAGGCGGCTCTCCAGCACCGAGGCACGGGTGCCCGCCGACACGCCCTTCGAGTCTGCCGTGGACGTGAGCGTCGAAACCGAGAGCGCCTTGGAATCGGCGGTGCTGGTCAACGTGCTGACCGAGAGCGCCTTCGAGTCCGTGGAGCTGGTGAGCGTGGACACCGACAGCGCCTTCGAATCGGCGGTCGAGCCCGCTGTGCCTGCCGAGACACCCTTCGAGTCGGCGGTGGACGGCAACAGCGCACCCGACACGGCCTTGGAATCCGCCGTGCTCGTGGTCAGCGAGTTGCTGACGGCCTTGCTGTCGGCCGTGGAAGTCAGCGTGCTCACCGACAACGCCTTGGAGTCTGCCGTCGAGGCGCGAGTTCCCCCCGACGCACCCTTGGAGTCGGCGGTGGAGGTGTTGGCGGACGCCGCGCTCGCCGCCGAGTCGGCGGTGGACTGCGCGGTCGAGATGTTAGCGGAGCTTGCCGAGCCGGCCGACGTGGCCTTGCTGTCCGCGATGCTTGTGTTCCTGCTGACAATCGAACCCATTACCCTACCCTCATCAAAGTGATCGTGTGTCGCAGGAACGCCCTGCGCGGCGGCACGGCTACACCGGACCCGCTCGTGTCGTTAGCGGTTATAGAGCAACCCACCGACACGTCCTGCACGGGCACTGGCCTTCGCAGCCGTGGTGCCGACCCTCGTGTCACGCTCCCCCAACTGCCGGATCGCCCGCATCAGGTCATCCGAGCTACCTGTGAGCAGCCGGGCAAACGCCTCATCCTCCCGTCCCATCTTCACCTTCGTCTTGGCGGCGGTCCTGCCGACCGCGTGGCGTGCGCCCTTGATGAGCGTCCACCAAAGCGTCGGGGCCGCCGCCTCCGCCAGCTTCGTGGCCAGCGCCCGCGACTCGGGCTCCAGCGCCTCACCCCGCCCGGACAGGATGTCGCCTTGGCGCGAGAGGATTTCGTCGGCGATCTTGAGGCGGACGGCCAGCGGTACGTTCGTCAGGCGCAGTTCGCGCGCGAGTGGGCTGTTCGGATCAGCCAAGGCCTTCGCCGCGGCGGCTGGCGTCAACTGCCCGCTCCGAATCCGCGAGGCCAGATCGAACGTCTTGCCGGTGGCGAACAACCCCCGCTGGTACGGCGTCGCCGCCCCGACCTTCCGCTCCACCGCAGCGAGCGGCACCGTCACCTGCGCCCCACTCCGTGTCGGCGGCGGGTTGGCCGCGGCGGGGCGACGCCCCAACTGCACCATGCGGATGTTCTCCGCCTTTTCCGCCCACGCCCTGTTCGCAATCTTGAACGGCTCCGGCAACTCCTCTCGTACCCGACCAAGCAGTTCGCGGGCCGTGATGGCGTCCTCGGCCGCGATGCCCTGCGGCGGGGCCTGGCCCGGCTCGCCCTTCGCCCACCGGCGCAACGTCCGCGTCATGTGGTGCAATGCTTCGGCATCCGGCACCTCGACGGTTTCTGTGGCGCTCGCCGTGGAGCGCGTCCCGCCGCGAGCGTCCAGTTCAGCCCGAATCCGGCCCATCGCCCGCTCCTTCGCCTGCCGGATGACCTGCCGCTTGTTGTAGAACTTGTCGGCCGAACGCATCTTCGCGAGTTCGTCGGGGTCGAACATGTCGTCGCCGGTCGGAAGATCGGTTGCCCCCTTCTTCCCGAGTTGTTCTGTCGGCGGCAACTCCTGATAGTTCGCCCACTTCGGCAGTTGCCGGTGCGCGATCGACGCCTCGTCGCCAGCCAGTTCTTCGGCCAACCGCTGCCACTCGGCTTCGAGTTCCGCGTTCGGCACGTCCTCGAGGTTCCGACGCAACGCACCCTCGGCACTCCGTACCCCGACCGACGGCGGTGGCGTGAGTTCAACTTCGATCGGCACATCACGGGTCGGCAGCGCGCGATCCGCCGCAGCGACATCCCCCATCGCCGCCAGCCGGTTCGCCCGCGCGTCCTTCGCCGCCGCCCATGCCGCCCGTCCAGCCGGGGACGCCATGAACGCTTCCAGTGCCTCCGACTCGACTGGCTGGCCCTTCGTTGCCTCGACCGCCTCAGTGTAGAGCTTCCGCCCTTCGGCCGACTGCGCCTTCCGCAACTGCTCCTCAAGCACCGTGGCGTCAGGCACGTCGCCCGTCAGCGCCTTCGGGATCGCGGCTTCCCGGCGCTCGAACACTTGCCGGAAGGTCTCTCGCCCTTCGACCGAACGCGCAGCACCGCGGGCGTGGGCCAGCGTTGTCGGTCCAGCCACATCGAGCGCGAGTTCCGGCGGCATTCCGGTCGGCACATCCCTGATCGGCACCCCGTACTTCGCGTCAGCGGCGCGGGCTTCTGCGGCCCGACGTTCTGCCGCCTCTGTCACCGGATCAATCCCTCGCCGTGCGAACTTCCGCGCTACGCCAGCAGCCGTGCCGCCAAAGAGCGCGCTCAGCAGGCCGGGAATCACCACGTCACCGACCCCGAAGTCCTCGCGTCCGACGTTCTCGCCCACCGTCTGCGTCACGCCCTGCGCAGCACCCTCGACCATCCCCTTGCCGGCGGTGCGGAGGAGACCGGCCCCACCCTTTGCGGGGCCGAGGAACGTGCCGACGGGGTTCAGGAGCCCGCCCGCCACGCCGAGCCCGCGCCCTTCCCACTTCCCGAGCGACGCCTTGTTCAGAGCGCGCAGTTCGCGGTTCTCGCGGAAGTCACCGCCGGAGAGCGCGTCCGAGAGCAAGCCCGTGAGCCCGAACGAGGCAGCGTCGGACAGGGCTTGCAACGAGGCGCCGGAATCGCCCTCGAACACCCGCGCCCAATCCTGCTTGTTGAGCCGCGCGATCTGTTCGGGGGTGCGGTAGCCGCGGGGCTTGGGCCTATCCGCCTTGACCTCGACCGCACCCTGCGACAACAGGTACGACTCAATGTCGGCGTCCGTCGCCCCCTGCTTCCGCATCGCCTCGATGATCTTGTCCACTAGTCGGGCACGATAAAGGTCTTGCCGTTCACCACGATGGTCTTGGTCTTGCCCTTGGGAGCGCCCGGCGCGCCAGCTTGCAGCGCCTCCCCGCGCTCCTTCACGGCCGCCGCCATTTGCTGGAGCGTCCGCTTCGTGTCCTCGTCGGCCTCCTTCCCAGCGCCAAACCGGAACGAGCGCAGCATTTCGTTGACCCGCGCATCGGCGTCCGACATCCGCTTGCCCTCGACCGTAACCACCCACGACCGGACAAGCCGACGCACATTGTTCATGTACGACTGCCCGCTGCCCGTGGCGGCCCAGTTCGTCCACTCCGACTTAGTGGCGACACGGTTGAACCACCCCGGCGGATCACGTAGCTTCGTCGCATCCTTTGGGTCTGCCAGCGCCTTCATCGAGGATTCCGCGTCCCGCACCGCGAGCATCTTGTCGGGGTCGCTCACGCGGATGTCGCCCGAGGTCGCCTTGGTGTTGCCGAGCACTTGCCAAGTCCGGCCTTGGTCATGGCTGATTTTCTCGACGTTCTTCCCGCCTTCCTCGAACGTGTGGATGATCGGTTGGCGCTCGGTCGTCTCTTTCGGCGCGACGTACTGCCGCTCCCTTCGCACGATCCGCCCGTCGGCGTCCGTCCAGACGATGTGCGGCTTGCCGTCAATCAGCACGTTGTCCTGCCGCTGCAACGCGAGCGGCTGGGTTGTCTTGGTCTGGAGGTCGTCGAGGATCGCCCCGAAGTCCTTGGCTTGCGGGTGCCCGATCGCCGTCAGTCCCGCGTGGTACTTGCGGAGCCACGGGTTCAGGTCGTCCGGGTTCTCCGGCGGCGGTCCGAGCGAGCGGGACAGCGCCTCGCGCCGCGACTCCAGTTCCATCTCCTTGTGCCGCGCCTTGAGCGCCATCTTGCGCTCGACCATCTCACCCATGTTGGCCTCGATGACGCCCTTCGGGGTCTGGAGGCCCAGCACGGCGTTCCCCAGCATCCCCAACAGCCCCGGCTTGGCCCGTGCCTGCTCCTCGGGCGTGAGCAGCGATTCGTAGCCGTAGGGCGTCTGGGTGCCCCCGAGCAGCCCCTTCACGCGCTCGCTGATGCGCCCAAGCGGGCCACGACGGCGCGGTGGTGGGGGCTGAGGTGGCTGAACCGCCAGCAACCCCGCGCCCGCCTCCGGCCCGGCACCCGCTGTCGGGATGTAGGGCGTGTCGCCGTGCAGCGGCCCAGCCCGTCGTGGACGACCGAACTCGTCCAGTTCGTCGTCAGACGTACCGGGGTCAAACCCGCCCATCCGCAACAGGCCCGCAATCGAACCGCGATCCACCGTGTGCATCGGCATCGCGCGCCCCTAGCCGAAGAACGGAATCTTGGCGGTATTCTCTGCTTCGTAGCGCAGGCCCGTGGTCGTGCGACCGCTTGTGCCGCGGTACGTCTGGCCGTAGGGCAGTCCGCGCATGGACTCCACCAACTGTCGGAGCCGCCACGCTTCCGGGCTTCCCGCGCCGCCCATGCCGAAGTTCACCGCCTGCCCGGCACGCCCCATCGCGCCCTCGTACCCCGAGGACAGGAGCCCGGCGATCTGCTGGTCCCGATTCCGCGTGTTCTCCGCGAGCGCCGTGCCCGTCGCGATCCCGTGCCGCGTGCCGCCGAAGGCACGCGAGCGGGTAGCTGCGTCGTTCACTGAGCGTTGCGCCATCTCGTTCCCGACCCCGTACTGACGGTTGATCTGGTCAATGACCTGATCCTGGTACGGGTTCATGAACTTCTGGGCCGCGCCCGTGTTGCCGAGCAGCGCGTCCATCCCCTGCTGCACCCCCGCTGGCATCGCGCCACCCGAGGCCTGCGCAGCCTGATAGATTTGATCTCGCCACGCCTGGGTCTGTGGGTCGAGGCCCTGTTCACCCGACTGGGTGCCCGTCTCCCACTCCTTGTTCCCGCCGGTTTTGACTTTCTTGCCCATCGAGTGCTTTCTCCATGACGACGATTCGAGTATCTACCCAGCCCTGCCGTGCCAGAAACGTGCGCCGCCAGCCCCGCCGTCCGACGAACCGCGCGTGTGTGCAGCCCTGTTCCCGCGCCCATGCCATCAGCACGGGCTCTATCGCTTCCAGTTCCCGGAGATCGCCCGCCGCGAGGAAGATCGAGAGCGTTTTCTGGCGGGGCTGGATGTCGAACTCCGTGACCACGCAAGAGTGTGGCGCGGGCCAGAACTGCACGGCGCCCGAGGCGATCAGCGCCTCCACATCGTCCAGCGTGTGCGTCCCGCCCGTGTAGACTAGCGC
>ERZ1292629.3444-Hain-H43-01um-R1-3444-length-12224-cov-4_pt1 | contig 12224 bp, 13 predicted proteins | sample MGYA00564399_ERZ1292629 | MGnify/ENA primary metagenome ERZ1292629 (study PRJEB36523, sample SAMEA6512636) | groundwater metagenome | collected 2019-01-08 | study: AquaDiva: Metagenomics assemblies of 32 groundwater samples | reverse complement strand
AGAACAAAATTTCCTTGTCGCGATTCAAGAATACGTGCTACAAACCTTAAAACTTCCTTATCAGGTCGTTGCCGTTTGCGCTGGCGACATGGGATTTCCTGATAGCAGACAAATAGACATAGAGACTTGGATGCCAGGGCAAAATAAATACAGAGAAACCCACAGCGCAGATTCTACGGGAGGATTTCAGGCTCGTCGTTTGAATACTAGAGTCCGAAGAAATGATGGGAAAATAGAACCTGTTCATATGAATGACGCTACTGTTGTGGCTATCGGCAGAACTTTAATTGCCATCATTGAAAACTATCAACAAGTCGATGGCTCTGTAAAAATTCCAGAAGTTCTGCGTAAATATATGGGAGGGAAGGAATTTATAACCAAATAAATGAAACGAAATATTTTAAACTCTTCACATCTTTTAGAATTAAAAAAACGCAGACGAAGAATTGTTTTAAGTAAAATATTACTTTATATATTTGGATTTTTGGTTATTTTCGCTCTTTCGGCTTATGCTTCTCATGCTTCTATTTTTAATACAAAAGGAATAGAAATAACAGGCAATAAAACGATAGACACTGAAAAAATTAAAGAAGTTGTTCAGGGGGAGATTGTCGGGAATTATTTGCATTTTTTTCCAAAAACAAACATCTTATTTTATCCAAAAAAAAATATTGAAAATAAATTGAAAGCAACTTTCAAAAGATTGAGAGAAGTCGCTGTTTTTGTTTCTGATGAAAAAATATTGCAAGTGTCTATCTCAGAAAGAGAGCCAAAATATACATGGTGTGGGGAAACGATTAATTTAGAAAAAGAAGAAAAATGTAATTTTTTGGATGAAACTGGTTTTATTTTTGATGAAGCGCCATATTTTTCTAAAAATGTTTATTTTAAATTTTATGGCGCATTGCCGACAGATTTTGCAAAATTTGTTTCATTTAAACAAACCCTGGAAACCATCGGAATAAAACCCACAGCATTGTATGCGGACAATAATGGAGATATGAGAATTTTTCTATCCACAAAAGCGTCAACATTGATGGGGCCGGAAATAATTTTAAATTCTGACTATGATTTTAAAAAAATAGCGGAAAATTTACAAACAGCTATCGACACAGAACCCTTAAAATCTGATTTCAAAAACAAATACGCTTCTCTTTTATATATTGATTTAAGATTCGAAAATAAGGTATATTACAAGTTCCGCTAGAAAAAAATGCAAAATTTTTGGAAAAAATTAGATAAGCCTTTTTTTTGTCTGGCGCCCATGTCGGACGTCACTGATATTGCTTTTCGTTACATGTTGGCAAAATACGGGAAAAATAGGGAAAATCGAAATAAGGTGGTTTTTTGGACAGAATTCGTCTCGGCTGACGGTTTGTGCGATAAACTTGGTAGAAAAAAATTGTCTCATATTTTAAAATTTAAAGAAATTGAAAGACCAATCGTGGCTCAAGTTTTTGGCGCTAAACCGGAAAATATAAAAAAAGCTTGTCAATATATCGCAAGTCTAGACTTTGACGGCATAGATATAAACATGGGTTGTCCAGATAAATCAGTGGTGGCTCAAGGGGCTGGATCCGCTTTGATCAAAAATCCAAAATTGGCAAGAGAAATTATTCAGGCTGTTCACGCTGGGATAAAATCTGCCGGTAAGAATATTCCAGTGTCGGTAAAAACCAGAATCGGCTTTAACAAAGAAGGAATTGACGCTTGGATACCAGAATTATTGAAAGAAGATATTTCGGCTCTGACTATTCATTTACGCACATCTAAAGAGTTGTCGCTGGTTCCCGCAAATTGGGATCATACCAAAAAAATAAAAGAACTTATCGAAAAAAGCGGAAAAAATATTTTACTTATCGGCAATGGCGACGTTAAAGATTTACAAGACGCCAAAGCAAAAGCCGAAAAATATGGTTGCGACGGGATAATGATAGGTCGTGGAATTTTCGGCAACCCTTGGTTTTTTAACTCCGTCGATGCTAATTTTTCGCCCCTGCGCCCTTCTCCTTCGGAGTGGGACCCTCGGGGACAAAAAATTAGCATCAACTCCGTTTCTATTCAAGACAAACTCGAAGCCCTCATAGAACACACAGAAATTTTTGATAAAGAACTCAGAGAACCAAAACACAAAAATTTTGATGTAATGAAGAAACATTTTAAGTCATACGTGAACGGTTTTCCTGCCTGCGCAGGCAGGGATGGAGCCAAAGAACTTCGTATAAAATTGATGGAAACTGAAAACGCCAAACAGGTGAAAGAGATTGTTCGAGATTTTTTAAAAAAAATTTGATACAATAATCACATGCACGACTTGGCATTATATCGCAAATATCGACCTAAAAGCTTTCAAGAAGTCTTGGGTCAAGATCACATTGTAAAAATTTTAAAAAGCTCGGTTGAGGCAAATAAAGTCTCACATGCTTATCTTTTTGTCGGTTCGCGAGGCACTGGTAAAACTTCTGTGGCGAGAATTTTTGCGAGCGCTATCGGAATATCGACAAACGATTTATACGAAATAGACGCTGCTTCAAACAGGGGAATAGAGGACATAAAACTCCTGCGCGATGGCGTTCGAGTTTTGCCTTTTGATTCAAAATACAAAGTTTACATAATAGATGAAGTGCACATGCTTTCCAAAGACGCTTGGGGGGCATTATTAAAAACCTTAGAAGAACCGCCCAAACATGTCATTTTTATTTTAGCCACCACAGAATTTCATAAAGTTCCAGAGACCATCATTTCTCGTTGCCAAGTTTTTACATTTAAAAAAGCGTCCAATGCCGTATGTAAAAAAATGTTACTTGATGTAGCTTTGAGTGAAGGCTTTGAATTAGACGGAGGATCTGCTGAACTTTTATCTATTTTAGCTGATGGATCTTTCCGCGATGGATTGGGCGAACTGCAAAAAATCCTTAACTTTACAAAAGGTAAGAAAGTGAAAAGAGAAGACGTAGAAAAAATTACTGGAGCGCCAAAGACAACTCTGGTGAATGATTTTATCTCTGCTATCGCTGAAAAAAATATTGAAAAGGGAATAGCCACAATTAAAACCGCTTCCGAAATGAATTTAGACATGAAACTTTATTTAAAACTTATCATCCAAAAATTTCGCATGGCAATAATCTTACGTTATGCGCCAAAACTCAAAAATGAAATAATGGGGGATTTATCAGAAGGCGACTTGGAATTTTTGAAAGGATTAATAAAAAACGACACGACAGGCATGCTTCGCTCTGGAGCTTTGGCAATATTATTAGAAGCGTATCAAAATATGGACAACTCCTTTGTTGCTGAATTGCCGTTAGAGCTTGCATTAATTAAGATAATAAGTAATTGATTCGTATATGGGTCGGATGTTATAATACCAATGTCCTACCTATGATAAAAAAGACAGAGGAAAAAAGAAACGCTATAGCATTACGCAAACAAGGAAAAACTTATTCTGAGATTTTGAGAGCTATTCCTGTAGCGAAGTCCACTCTTGGCATTTGGTTGAAAGATGCCAAACTTTCAAAGGCGGAAAATCAGAAATTCACTGAAGCAAAGAGGTTGGCGTCGCTTCGTGGCGGACAGGCCAAGAAAAAACAGAGAATAGAAAAGCAACAAGACATTTTTTCTAAAGCCAAACTCGATATTGGCGCTTTGTCAGATAAAGAATTGTTCCTGATGGGGGTTATTATGTATTGGGCAGAAGGGGCAAAGGAAAAAGAGCATCATCCTGGATCCCAACTTCAATTTTCTAATATGGACTCAAAAATGATACAAATCTTCTTGATTTGGCTTTTTAGGGTGTGCAAAATTCATAAAAATATGATAGTCTTCAATATATTTCTTCATCAAACTCATAAAGCGAAAGTAGAAGAAGTAAGGCAATTTTGGTCTAAAATTACAGGGTTTCCAATAGAAAGTTTCTCGGCTGTATATTGGAAAAAAAATAAATTAAAGACTAATCGCAAAAATGTTCACGAAAAATATCATGGGGTATTGAAAATAAAAGTAAAAAAGAGTTCAGATTTAGTGAGAAAATTATCAGGTTGGTCAGAAGGGATTTTTGAAAAAATTGTAAATTAAATAAGCTTGTTCACAAAGCTGGGGGATCGTCTAACGGTAGGACATATCCCTTTGAAGGATAGTATTTTGGTTCGAGTCCAAATCCCCCAGCCTTGTGTGGAAGTTAGCATTTTTAGGTACATTTTCGATAGCAGAATATGAACTTCTAAGTTGATAATTGACCAATACCACAAATTTAGTCAAACAAAAAATATTAGAATGATAAAATCATGAATTTAATTGAAACATTAGAAAACCTTGAACCGATTTTTATTAAAGTAGCACAACTTGCCTTAAAGATGCAAAAAGGTGTAGATCATCACAATAAAACCAATACTGGAAATGAATTAGCTGATATTGTTACAGAAGCTGACTTGACTGTCCAAGAATTTTTATTAAAAGAAATAATAAAAACAGATTTAGTAAATTGTCGTTTATTAGCAGAAGAAGACACGGCACTGACTGATAAGTTTAACAGTGAAGGAAAATATTATTTAAGTATAGACCCCATAGACGGTACTGCTACTTATGCTGTGGGAGGAAAATCTTTTAGTACCATTATAACGTTGCACGATGGAAAAAATATTTTATATATGTTTGATTATTTTCCAGTTTTTAATTATTTTCACAGGGTATTAAATAATAAGTATTCCACTTCAGGTAAGATACCAGATCTTTCTTTACCACACGAAGTGAAAAATACCATCATTTACTGGTCTGGAAACCCAGAAAAAAATATTCCTAAACTTTATAATGAACTAAAAAGTAAAGGTCTTAATTTTAAAAAAGTTATAGATATTAGTGAAGATCTTGATGTTACTACAATGTTTGTTCAAAATAGAGTAGCTGGTATCTATCATGAAAATATGAATGTTTATGACGGATTAGCTGACCTTAGTATTGCACAAGCTAAAGGTTTTAAAATTTATTCAGGAGGGTTAAATGGAGCCTTTGATTTAACAAACATTCAGAAAAGAGAAACTGGCTTATACTACCCGGGTTATTATTTAACATTATCAACTTAATCTTTATCTTTTATTAAACAGGTTCCAACTTCGCACCAAACACTCAGCTTTGCGGGGAAATTAGGCTTCATAGACATAGCAAGGACTGTCCTTGCCATCTTGTCCTTGCTATCTTGATAACGGCAAAGAACTTGCTAAAAAACTTGAGGTTGAACTTTCTTTCGTACCCAATGCAGGGCATTTTAATAAAAAAGCAGGTTATACCAAATTTGAGGAATTGTGGGGTAAACTAGAGCCATTACTAGATAAGTAGGTTCCAACTTCGCACCAAACACCCAGCCACGAAAAGACTTGCTTTAGCAAGTCCACGTGGCTTCGCCCTCCAAGGTGAAGTCGTGTGGATGCAAAGCATGGTATAATTAACCACATGAAAGAAATAACACTTCATAATGAATGGGTTATTAAAGCTCCAATTGAAGATGTTTTTAGAATAATGACTGACTTTGAAAAGTTACCAGAGTATTTTCCAAAAGTAGCCGAATCAGTACAGATTAATAAACGGGATGAAAATAATCTAGAGATCGAAGCAACAGTAAAATCATTCGGCAAAAAATTTAAGGTGAAAATGCGAACTCAAATTCTCCCCGGAAAAGGGTTTATTTCAGACAATGATAGTTATCAGTTTGGGACTTCTGGACATGAAGAATTATTACTTTCCAAACATCCAGAAGGAACTTTAATTGACTATACCTATCAGATTTCAATTCATAAAGCATGGCTACGTATTTTTGCAACGCCACTTATCCGTTGGTATTCAATGAAGTATTGGGAAAAAGCAGTTATAAACGAATTAAGGAAGATACTTGAAAGGCGTTAGTTTCAATCGAATAACGTCCCAGACAGCCAGTTTTGAAAAACTGTATATATGGATTTACGTATCCCATTTTTATTGCTATACTAAAATCATGCAAAAAATAGCAACACAGGTTTTTATTTATTCATCTATCGTTTTTGGAATTATTGGCATTTTGGTCGTTATAACTGCTTCTGGACCAGATACGCCAGATTCGAATACAAGTGAAATATTAATCAAGCTATTATTCGCGACTGTCTTTATCATACTGCCTTCATTTGCATTGAGCGTTGCCAGTAAATACCTAAAGGATAAATTTTAATTCTCGCAAAAAAATTAAATATAAATATTTTTTAATTAAAATATGTTCAAAACCTTACCCCTTGAAATCTTCTATATATACTTCTCGCCATATACAGCGCACGCTATTATTTTGAATGGTGTAACATATCCGACCGTTGAGCATGCATATCAGTTGCAAAGGTATACTGATAAAAAAATTAATGAAGAAATCAGAAAAGCGACTAGCCCAGTGAAAGCTTGGGAGGTATCTACAAAATATAAACATCTACAAATTCCTGAATTTAAAAATGAAGCATATAAACTAAAAATTATGAAAATGCTAATGACACTAAAAGCCGAGCAACACGAAGAAGTGAGGAAAGCATTAAAAGATTCTGGAGACCTTAAAATAATAAAACGTGTTGTAACATATCCGCCAGGAGACGGTTTTTGGGATATAGGCGAAGATGGAAAGGGGCTAAATCATATAGGCAAAATCTGGATGGAAATTAGAGAGAGTCTTTAAAAATTAAAATAATTTGATATAATATATCCATTAATAAGTAACTAAAAAAATATGAAAAATAAAAATTATGAGAGTTGTTTGATGCCATTTTCAAAAGACCCAGGGATTAGAGAAACTGAAAAATATTGCAGTTATTGTTTCAAAGATGGAAAATTGACCTATGAAGGTGATGATATTAATGAGTTCAAGAAACATGCTTATGAGGGTATGCGTTCAAAGGGTATGAACATATTTACTGCAAAATTTTTCACTTGGATAATCGGCTTTGCTCCACGCTGGAAGAAATAGAAATACTATTTTTTCTAATTGTCAGTGTATTTTTAATACACACTTTTTAGTTTTCTTATTGATGTTTCTTCTTTTTGAGTTTTCGGTTCAGTTGATTTTGGTCCTAGTTTGATTGTTGAATGTACTCGATGAAACCTTTACTTTTTTTAATAAGCATGTTATCACTACAACAGAAATAGATCTTTTAAAAAACAAACTAAAAGGTTTATCTTTTTTGTTTTAATATTCATCTTTGATTTCTGGTCGGTGTCCTTTTGATCTTGTTTTATAACGAGATTTTAAGGACATCGATCAGTTTAACTAAACAAATTTCGTCACGTTGGCGAAAATGAACTGATGGATAAGAAAAAGCAAACAATACAAAACCTATGGGATTCAAAAAAAAAGAAAGTGGGGTGTGGGTTCCCAGTCACCTTGATCAATTTGAACTGGGAGAAGCAATCAGTGTCGGCGACTGGAATGTCGGTCCGGGCGGAGGCAGATTTATTCCTATGGTTCGCTCGGAGCTAACGCTTGCAGGCCGATTGCAGGCTATTCGTGACGCTGGTGCCACACACATCGAGTTCCACTCGACGGAAGCACCCGCGAAGGAATTGAAAAAGATCAAACAAATCGTCACCGATCTCGGCCTCAATGTCGGTATGGTAACTGCGAACCTTTTCAAGGGTCGCCCGAAATACGCCAACGGCAATTTTGGTCATCCCGATCCAAAGATTCGTGCCCTTGCGGTCAAAGACACCAAGGAATACATCAACTTCGGCGTCGCAATCGGTGCCCCTGTTTACGTCTATTGGAATGGCTCGAATGGTCTTCGTGTCCGCCAAGGTGTTCCTTACACTGACCTCATCAAGTGGACCGCAGATTCGATCAATCAGATTCTTCACTGGATGTGGGACACTCACAAGGAGAATTCTTTGGCTTTCGCCATTGAAAACAAACCCAACGAACCCACCCAGTGGAGTTACCCGGAAACCGCCGGTGATGTTATTCAGATCTGCCAAATGGTGGACGAACCTGTCCGTCATCTCGTCGGAGGCAATCCGGAAGTCTGTCACGAGATCATGTCTGGGAGCAACTACGCTCTGACCCTCGCTCGGTTGCATGTGATGGGTAAGCTTTTCCACGTTCATCTGAACGGCGCCACTGGCAAGCAAATGTTTGACGAAGATCTACCGTTCGGCGCTGGAGATGTCATGACCGCCCTCGAGACGGTCTGGCAACTTAAGGAACTCAAATATCGCGGCTTGGTTGGATTCGACGTCCAGCCACGACCGACTGATACCGATGCTCAATATGCCGAGAGTGTGAAACAGAGCATCGGTCGTTTCCACAACCTTCTGGGTGCCATCACAGACTTAAGCGATCCGGATCGCAGACGTTTTCTGGGCTACCAAGCCAAAGGCAACAACGCAGAGATCGACAAGTTTTTCTTCGATCTCTTAACAGGGAATTAGTTCCCTCGCACACAAACATCACGCCCAGCACGCCATGTCTAGGGCAGTCATAAAAGCGCGAATCGATTGGTTCGTGCTTTTTTTTGTTGTAATAACGAATATACCCTTTCCAAAAATGTTATACTAAAGAAATGTTTTTTATAGAGCCAATTCGAAATTTTTACGGTCGCTTTGAGAGACCGATTTCTTCTTTTTCTCTTATTTTCGGCTTCGTCTTTGACGCTTTCACTTTAAAACGGGTAGATACGCTCTGGGAAAATATTTGGATTCTTGGCCACCTCATCATTGTCGGAGTTTTTATTATATTAATTCACACTAGAAAAAGTGAAAAAGGAAGTGAAAAAAATCCCAGCAAGGCCCATTTTTGGTATGTAAACATACTTCAATTTTTCTTTGGAGGAACCCTTTCGGCATATTTGGTGTTCTATTTTAGGAGCGCAGACATTTTTACCACATGGCCGTTTATCGCACTTCTTGTCTTAGCCTTTATCGCAAACGAATCATTAAAGAGGCACTATGTCCGACTTAGTTTTCAACTAAGTTTATTTTTCCTTTCTATATATTCATTTTTTATTTTCTTAGTGCCCGTAGTTATACACAAGATCGGTGATGCTGTATTTTTATTCTCTGGACTTCTCAGTCTTATGTTTATTGCATTATTTATAAAAATCTTATTTCATTTTGCGAAAGACAAATTAGCTGAAAGTAAAAAATTGATAACATTTTTAATTTCAGGCATATTTATTCTAGTAAATTTTCTTTATTTTACAAACTTGATTCCACCTATACCACTTTCTCTCAAAGATGCGGGAATATATCATTCAGTGCAGAAAAACGCGAAAGGGAACTATGTCGTTACTTATGAGAATCTCGGCTGGAAAAAATATTTTAAATTATATCCAGATTTTAATAGAACTTCAGAGTCGCCTGTATATGCTTTTAGCTCTATTTTTTCTCCTAAAGGTCTCGATATTACGATTGTTCACGAATGGCAATACTACAATGAAAAACAAAAGAAATGGATAACTGACAGGACAATAAATCTATCGGTGGTGGGTGGACGAGAGACAGGTTTTCGGACATATTCAATGCGTTCAAACCTCACACTCGGCAAATGGCGAGTGAACGTAAAGACCGAACAAGGTCAAAACATCGGCCATCTGCGATTTAATATAGTGCAAACAAATACAACACCGGCACTTTCAACAATGGAAAAATAAATAGTTTAAATCATAAATAAAGACAAAAAAACAGCTAGCGCACCGGGTGGGTGGGCTAGCGTTTTGATGGGCTGCTACAAAGCGATGAAACGATCACAACGGGTACAAAAAAGAAGATGTCGAGGATTAGAGTCTTCAGCGTCAAAGACCGACCTAGCGTCCTTTTTCACCAACCTTCCATTACACTTGCGACAATTACCATCTTTGTTTTGTTCCCCGAGTTCTTCTGACAGAAGGATACGGGGAATACTTTCTTCAATGGTTGTGTTCATAATTTTAGAGATAATGATATACTTAGTTGTTATTATGTCAAACAATGTAGAACAACTCATTTCAGATTTTATGCTAAAAATCCAATTAAATAAAGGATTTTTGGGAATATTAAAAAAGGTGTAGACGAAAAATTGACAAATAAGATTAATAGATATAGCATATAAGCATGCAAATAGAAGTTGTCCTAAAAAAATTTGGCATGACAGAAAAGGAAATAGCGGTATATCTCGCTTCGGTTGAACTTGGGTCATCTTCTGTGCGAACAATATCGCAAAAAGCCAAGGTCAACCGTGGCACCACTTACGATATTTTAAAATCATTGATAAATCTGGGGGTGGTTTCATATTACAACAAAGAATCAAAACAATACTTTATGGCTGAACGACCAGAAACCCTTCTCGCTGTAATAGAAAAAAAACAAGAAGATCTAAAAAATATCAAAGTCAATATTGAGGAAAGTTTGCCAATATTTAAAACTTTATTTGAAAGACAAGGAGGCAAACCCTCGGTCAAACTCTACGAAGGCATTATTGGCATTCGAAATATCCTTGAAGATGTGTTGAAAAGTATGGAGAAACTAAAAGATAAAACTTATTACGTTTATTCTTCCGCCACAGTTAGAAAAAACGTGTATCTTGCTATGGAAGATTTTAGCAAAAGACGCATACGTAAAAAAATAAAAGTTAAAACTATCGCGCTTGGCGAAGGAGGCAAGCTAGTGGGTCTTGATGAAAGAAGATGGATACAATTACCCAATGCAAAAGGAAAAGAAGCTCCCCGACCAACATACGAAATTATTTATAGTGGAAAAGTGGCGCATATAAGTCTCGACAACACAGAGAATCCAGTAGGCATAGTTATAGAAAATGAAGAAATTTTTCAAACTCAGAAATTAATATTTGAATTTAATTGGAAAAATCTTCAAAGCTAAAAATTAAATAAGTTATTTGTCTTTACTCTCTATATGAGATAATATATTTATATGATTTCACGGATATATGTAATGCCAAAAACTGAAGTAACCAAGGCAGATTCATATCTTGTTGATTCGAAATTATCAAAAAAAGAACTTATAACACTCGCTGAAACTCTAACCAACCCAATTTTGGAAAATTGTTTTATTAACAAATCCCCACAAATCCCCGAAGACCGTCTTCGGGGAAAATTCTCTTACACTATTGAGATAAGTTTTTTACCCGGAGTTACAGACAACGTCGGCCACACAGTAAATGAAATTGCCACAGATTTATTTCATCTTAAAAAAGATTCAGATTTTCATGTATATACTTCAAAAATTTTCTTTGTGACTAAAAATAATTTAAAAGATGCAAAAGAATTTTCTCTTACTTTACATAATCCACTGATCGAGAGAGCTTATATAACCCCCATTAAAAATCAAAAAATAAGTTTACCCACAAAAGTTCCTGAAGTAATTTTAAAGAAAAATATTTCTGTTATCACCGTTCCACTTTTGATTTCTGACGAAGAACTTACAGAGATTGGTATAAAGGGAATAAAAAATAAAGATGGAACACGCAGAGGGCCACTGGCGTTAGATTTGACTTCAATGCATGTTATAAAAGACTATTTCGTTAAATTAAAAAGAGAGCCCACAGACATTGAATTGGAATCTCTGGCTCAAACTTGGTCTGAACACTGCAAACATACTATTTTCGCCAATCCTATTGAAGATATAAAAAATGGCAAAATAATAGATGGATTGTATAAAACTTATATTAAAGGAGCAACAAATTTAATAAGAAAAAATAAGGGAGACAAAGATTTTTGCATTTCAGTGTTTTCAGATAATGCCGGTGGTATAATTTTTGATAAAGATTATTTAATCACTCACAAAGTGGAAACGCATAACAGCCCTTCGGCGCTTGATCCATTCGGGGGAGCAATTACAGGCATAGTGGGAGTAAATCGCGACACCATAGGCTTCGGAATGGGCGCCAAACCTGTCGCTAACGTCTATGGATTTTGTTTTAGTGATAGAGACGATAAAAGAGAACTTTTTAAAGATAAAAGTTTAACACAAAAAATGCTCCCGTCGCAAAGAATCATGGACGGCATAATAAAGGGTATCAATGTGGGGGGTAACTGTTCTGGTATTCCGACAACTTCTGGTTTTATTAAATTTGATAATAGATATCGAGGCAAACCATTAGTCTTTGCTGGAACCGTCGGACTAATTCCTAGAAAATTGAACGGAAAATTATTGCACGAAAAACAAGCGCAAGCAGGGGATTATATAGTAATGGTCGGAGGAAGAGTAGGCCTAGATGGCATACATGGAGCGACTTTTTC
>ERZ1292629.3443-Hain-H43-01um-R1-3443-length-12225-cov-6_pt1 | contig 12225 bp, 11 predicted proteins | sample MGYA00564399_ERZ1292629 | MGnify/ENA primary metagenome ERZ1292629 (study PRJEB36523, sample SAMEA6512636) | groundwater metagenome | collected 2019-01-08 | study: AquaDiva: Metagenomics assemblies of 32 groundwater samples | reverse complement strand
TTCCTTTTAATGGAAAAGGTGTTCTGAGTAGGCCCCCGTTTTAGCATATTATGCCAAGAATGGGGCAGGGAGAGGGGCAAGCAGTCAACCCCTGCCCCATCAAATGTTTTGCGGTTTGCGGCGGGCTCTCATGCGAGAGCTCTTTTTATTTATAAAAAATTTGATAAAAAATCTTTCATGAAATTACGGGAGGTTTGAAGTGAAAAATTGGTGGCCTCATGCATGCCATTGATTTGTAAGTGAATTTTGTTATAATTGTGTTATGTCTAAAGATTTAGAAAATATTACCCAGAAAATTACCGAAAATAAAGAGTACTTAAAAGAAACCTATGGTGTAAAAGAAATAGGTGTTTTTGGTTCATATGCACGCGGAGAAGATTCACCACTAAGTGATATTGATGTGTTATTTTCTATTGATAAGAAAAAGGATGATAAAATTTCTATTTTTGATCTTGTGGATATGAAATCATACTTAGAAAGTATTTTAGGAAAAACAGTTGATATTGTTGAAAAAAAAGCTATCAAACCATTATTGATAAATCAAATACTTTCCGAAGTGTTGATGATGTAATTTTATGGAAAGAACACTTTTACAATTTAAAGATGATATTATAGGAGCCTGCGATAAAATTATTGATTATATTCGCGGGCATACATTTGATTCATTTGTTAAAGACACAAAAGTATATGAAGCAATTTTAATGAATCTTATAATTATTGGCGAAGCTTCCTCGCATTTTCCTAATGAAATTAGAGAGCGTAACTCTGGCATTCGTTGGACATCTGTTGTTGGTATGCGTAATTTTTTGGCGCATGAATATTTTGAAATTGACCCAAAGAAAATTTGGACAGCGGCAACACGCCATGTTCCTGAACTTAAAAAACAGATAGAAGAATTATGGTTGAAATAAAAAAAGATTTACCGGAACTAAAAGAAATCGTTATTAAAATTCAAAATAATTTAAAATAATTTTTTTGATTAAAAGAAAAAGGGCGGTATCTCGGTTATATTTCAAACTTAATTTGTTTTAATAAAAAAAATGAGCCATTGACAAAAATCATCAAAAGACCATACTAAATACAGACAGGCAAACCCTGTACTTTGGAGAGGAGAGCAACTCGAGAGCTCTTCTTGAGGAAAGGAGGTAGTACAAAAAATGGAGAAGTTCTTTGAAATGTTGCGGATCACAAAAACCCCATCGACAACCGCCCCCGGTGGGTTCACGGTTGTTCTGGGCAGTAATGACAACTGCGATTCGAATTGCAACGAGGGCTGGGGAACCTGCGATTGCAATGTTTGAGTTCACCCCAAGACGCGTTGCTCGGTATCAAACTGGTCAACGCGTCTTTTTTCTAAACAGGTATCAAGAACAGAACAAGAAAGGAAACAGAAATGCACGAAACTCCAACCCCCAAAAGTATTTGGTTCAATGTAAATAGAGCGTGTAATATCCGATGTCAATGGTGTTATGCTGTTGACGGCGAATATATACCGACTCAGCAGATGTCTCTTGATCTAGCCAGAAATCTTTTGGAGATCGCATCTGGTTTATGTGCACAAACCATTAATGTCATTGGTGGAGAGCCTACACTGTGGCCCCACTTGCACGAATTCAATGACATCTGTAGAAGAGTAAATATCCGAACCACACTTGTCACGAATGCGTTACGTTTTTCGGATGATGAGTATTGGGGAGAATACCTGAAGCATCCGAATGACAACGTGAACATCTCATTCAAGGATTGTAGCCCAGAAGGGCTTCTCGCGAACACAAGAATGAGTGCCTTTGATAAAATGGACAAGGGCTTGAGGCGGGGTGTCGAGTATTTTAAGAAGGGCTTGAGTTTTGTCTACGCAAAAGGCATCGAGGGGCGAATGCTCGACATGGTCAGGTATGCTGTGGATCTTGGCGCCCAAGGACTTTCCATTGGGTATTGCACGCCAGCCATCTACAAAGACCATGCTGATTCGAAATACATGGTTGATGTCGGTGTAATGGTTAGAGAAACCGTGGATAGCTATGAAAAAATCCATGAGATCCTTCACGGAGCGATGGTGTTTTTCATCAAGCATCCGCTATGTATCTGGCCGGCTGATTTTTTGAAGACGATTGTGGAGCGCAACCAAATCATGACAACCTGTCATCTTCAACACAAATCAGGGGGGCTCTTTGACACGGACGGATCACTTCTTATGTGCAACAGCCTGCTTGACTTTCCAATAGGCAAGTATGGCGTGGATTTCAAATCTGCCGATTCGCTTATCAGATTTATGGCAACAGATAAAATAAATGGCTATTACGAAAGATTCCGTTGCTATCCGTCTGAAAAGTGCGTCGGGTGCAATATGTACGAAAACTGCGTTGGCGGATGCCCTCTTTTGTGGGCGGCATTCAACCCCGATCAAATGATTGTTGGTATTTCGAAGCCTTGAGCTGACAACTCAGGGTTTCTTTTTTTATACAATCGTCTATAATCACAATAATGATAAGCATAGAATTTGAATATGGGTTGGATTCTGAAGTCCAGAGAGTCCAAAATACTCTGGATGACCTTAAGTGGCTTAAAGAAAATAAATACAGATATTCTCTCCCCGTGTTTCAAAGTGAGCCGGAGAAAGTGAGTAATGAAGAAATACAAAATTCCGTAAAGAAAGAGTATTCAACCGTTGAATTTAAAATTGCTGAAGAAGCGGTCCGTTCCGCGTGGGAAGAAAAATGGACAAAAATCGAGAAGATTCAAAATACCATCATTGGGGCAGATAAATTGGATCATATAAAAATTGTATTTACCAGATATGGTACTGGTGGGAGCTACCGGATACCTAACAGGATTGTAATAAATTTGCAAGGCAAAATTCCGGAATATTTGATAAAAACAGTGATACATGAATGTATACATCTAATGATCGAAAATCTCATCCTGAAAAATAAGGTTGCTCATTGGCACAAAGAAAGAATCGTGGATCTTATAATGGATAGAGAATTTGAATCTGCATTCAAGATGCAAAATGTGCCGGACTTTGCAAAAAATATAGATTCTATATTTAAAGAGTTTTACCCTGACATGATTTCTATAACAGAAAAAGCTTCTAAGTTAATGAGTGTTATTTAGGATTTGACAAAAATCATCAAAAGACCATACTAAACACAGATAGGCAAACCCTGTACTTTGGATAGGAGAGCAACTCGAGAGCTCTTCTTGAGGGAAGGGGAGGATTGCTATATGAGTGACAAATGGGAAGATAAGGGAGTTTGCTGCAATGCTGAGCACGACATTCTGGACATGTTTCTCCCAACAAGCATGCGAACTGATTCCCACAAGGTCGAGAACACCGAGACGGGCGAGGAGAGGCAGGTTCGTGTAGACCCAGGTCAGACAGTCGGCGAGGCAATTGCCAAAGGTCAGTTTGAGGACTGACTACGGCTAGAACCAAACACCCCCGCAGTTCATTTAAAATGGATTGCGGGGGGTTTAAGTTCGTATAAATATACCATTAGGTTGTCAATTTTTTCTGATTTTAGAAGTTGAAATTCAATATGTTGATTTGTATCTATTGGAAATTCAACACATAATATTTTTGCCCCAGGTGTTCCATTTGTAGCAATTTTATAAGCCACTTTATCAACTAGTTTAAGGAAGAGATAAAGATAAATAAATGTTGCTTGACCAATATCTGCTTTTAGACAATTTTTTCTAAACAAATCAATCTTTTTAAATCTATTCCGTTTAATTAAAAATAGGGTTTTAAAATATGGCCATGGGGCGACTTCGTAGCCGACCGCTTTTGATACATTAAAATTAGAGAGACCAGATATTAAAATGCGGCCGTCACCGCATCCAAGATCATAAAAAACATCATTGGAGGAAAGGCCACCAAATGATAGGATTTTTCTAATAAGTTTTTGAGAAAGTGGTATATATGGCGCACCAGATATTATAGATACAAATCCCGATGAGTAAAAGATGAACAATAAAACCAAAAAAATAATATAAGACAGAGATGTGAGCATTAATAAAACAATCAAAAAGTTTGATACCATACTCTTAATTTTGAGGCATAGAACCTCAAGAATCAAGTTTTACTTTTTAAACGCGATAAAAGAAGTTTTGTAGTACTACAGACAAAAAACATTTAATAAACAAATATCTAAATATAGAAAAACTGAAATTAACTTTAAGCGGAAGAACAGAGGTGAAAATTATATTACAACACAGAAATTTTTTGGAAGAGGGGAACCCTCTTCCTTTTGAATTAAAAAAGAAAAAAACTAGCTATTGACAAAAATCATTAAAAGAACATACTAAATGCAGACAGGCAAACCCTGTACTTTGGAAAGGAGAGCAACTCGAGAGCTCTTCTTGAGGAAGGGAGAAACCGCTATGCCAATGCCCGATGGAATTCGGGAACCCAATGTTGTATGCACCATCTATCGCGCCGGAGACGAAGATTCCGTTTCCTCCGATGACTACAGCGCGGAGCAGGATTGCTAACTGCACACACCAAGACCCCTCGTTGTTTAGAGGAGTCTTAGCTTGTCTCTAAAAAATTTCAAAATTGCTTCATAATTTTCAGAAAGTTCATAAGCTTTTTTGTAATTTTCATCATATTTAATATCAGAAATTATTTTGAGCATCTCGGGCTCGTCTTTAAAAATCTTACGAAGCACGGCAAATATTAATATGTGAGAATTAATCGTATCATTATCTCCTTTTACAAACAAAAAACTATTATTTATATTGAATAAATTTTTATTAGAGGCAAGAAGTCTGTGAGCAAGCTCATGAGTTATTGCTATGATAAAATTTTTGGGACTATAACCGCTTTTGATAATAATGGGGTTAGACATTGAACGGTTCAATCCAGCTACTACAAATACATCTATAATATCTCTGTCAAAAGACAAATTTAAGGCAGAACAAGCGCCGTTTAATATCTTTTCTTCATACTTAGCCCAAATATCTCTGTAGGTCTGTATCCTTTTTTCAACTTTTTCTTTATCCGGAGGAACCCACTCTTTCCAGCCAGAACCTTTTACATCAGGGCTGTTTTTGACATAAAAATTGAAAAATGGCTCTAAAAGCTTGCCATGTTGTATTATAACTTTTGTCATTTCGGGTATTATAACACATTTTAAGTAAAAACCATTTAAAAAACTGCTGGAGATAGTGGGGGATTTAAGGTGAAAATAAAATAAGGATTTTTATTCTCAAATTGCAAAAGAAAAAGGGCAGTATCTTGGTTATATTTCAAACTTTAACACTGCCCTTGGAAGTATTCGTTATTCAATATCGCCTCCTTGACCGTCATAGTTGAACCAGAAATCGGCGCAGACATCGCCCGAACAGAGCGTCGCCTTGGCCGAATACATGGACTCAACTTGCAGCATCGTGAAAGAGATGCTGAATATTCCGATAGCGCCGGGAACCGTTTTAACGGAAATCGGAACTGACTTCCCGTCAAAAAACATCTCAATCGGCGTCAATACCCGCTCCGTTCCATCAAATGGAACGCCGGGCTGAACATCTGGGTCTACTCGTCCCAGACCGGTTACCCACAAAACCAATTGTTCACCGGTCTTGGCTGGGTTTTGGTCCCAAATCCTGCCGGTGCTACTCGTAAGAGAACGAATGGCTGGTTTGGCGGGAATAGCGACGAACGACGGAAGAACCAATTGAGAGCCAACAATCTGATTCCCTTCCTTGTCAACCCTTACGATTGCCAAGCTGTGCTTGGCGGTAGGCGAAGGATGCATTTGAAAATCATTCGGCATTTGTACATCAATTCTCTCCGGAGAAACATCGAGAAGTGATACAGGCCGGCCATTGACCAGCACTTGCACGCCGCACAATGTCCTCGGAAGAGGTATTTGGTCAGCCGAACAATATCCACTCGCTAACCCTTCTCCATGAGCAACAACCCACGAATACACAGCGATCTTTGACATGGGTTGCCCGCTACCATCTTCCATATAATCAACTCTAGAAAAAAGAAGAGGAGTATCGTTCAATTGTCCGGTAATGGCGAGCCACGAGCGCCAACCATTGAGCTGCCGCGGTTCCGGCATCTTGCCTATCAGATTCAGATTCAAACTTGCTCCCTTGAGGAGAGCTTGCTTGAGCTCCGACGGCGTTGGCAGTTTTGGGGCATGCTTTGCAAGCATGGCCGACACACCAGAAGCATGGGGGATGGAAAACGACACACCAGAAGCCGTAATGTATCCTCCAACTGAGTCATCAGTTGTGAACACATTGACTCCGGGAGCGGCGAGTTCCACTTTATTACCCACTCCACCAAATCCAGCGAGCCTCCCCTGAGAATCGATAGTCGTGAGACAGATGACATTCTCAAGAGAAGAGAGAGTACCAGGATATGTGTCTCGGATGGAAGTGTTCAGAGACTCATTCCCCGAACCGGCAATAACAAGTGCCTTGTCTCCCAACATCCATAGCGTCCTCGCCCAAAACTTTCCAGGATCGTAAGGGTCTGTTTCCTGGAACGAGCAATTAACAACAACTAACTCGTAAGGAAGAGCGAGAATTGAGGCGAATGCCCGAAGCATTATCTCGTCAGTTGTATATAGTATTGGCTTGCCTTCAGTATCGGTACTCCAACTGAAGATTTCATAATCCAAAATCGGAACTCCTTGAGAAACTCCAGCAATACCTATGCTGTTGTTGGCAACAGCGGCGGCAACTCCAGCAACCTGGGTTCCATGAGGAGCCGTCGGGTCGCAAGGTGTATCAACGAACGAACGGCTGTTCGCTATGTCAACAATACCACTCAGGTCGGGGTGCGAACATCGCAGTCCGGTATCCATTACTACGAGAGCCATCTTGGACATTGATACAGCTTTAGGCGCAGCAATATCCAATTCCCAAAGAGGACCGACATTTATCAAATCTATCGCCTCTCTCTGCCGGCTGAAAAATGGGTCATTTGGTTCTCCCACCTTTGTAGCCGAAGTTTGAACTTGCGATATTGTCGCAGTTCGAACCGGTTGCATGTTCAGTACAGCGCCGGATTGCTCAAGCATTGTTTTCGCCACTTCAAACCGAATCTGGTCAATAGCGACTTTGAGTGAAGACTTGGGGTCCAACACAGCATTACTGCCGGCAAGTTCCAACCAAGCCCATCTCTGAGCGCCGATTAATTTCACCTTAGGGTGGAGAACAAGGTTGTTCTCCACAATCCATCGCAACTGGCTGATGCCTGGCAATACACGCAGTTGCGGGTCGCCAGGTCCAAGGTCTTTTCTTCCTGATACTGTGAGCGATTTGTAGGTCGCTTCACTAATATCGGTAAGCCCTTGATTGGGAACCACTAGGCTTTGTCCCGAAGCGTTGACTCCCGCAAGGAGAGCCAAAAAAATGAGAGTGATGAACAATTTCATACCTCGTCTCCTTTTGTCAGGGAACTTATATCTGTCGGGATTATACAAAAAGAAACACCAGTTTGTCAAATTCAAATTATCCCCAAAATAACCTTGACATTAAAAATTAAAAGACCATTATAAAATATGTCGGGGTAGATTGGAACCCTACCTTCTCGCTCATGACTCGTCATCCCGGAAAAGTACCATGGGTGACGAGTCACTTTTTTTATTACCCTTGTTTTTCTTTAATTTTAATGCCACAATTTGCATAGACTTCAAGCAAACCTTGGGGGCGGCAACACAATCGCGTGTTGCAGGAGTTCCTTCTTCCCTTGGATTCGCCTTATCTTACCTAACTGCTAGGGTATCAGCTGTGCCAAAACAACCCCAAGAGGGGTAAAAATGGCGCGGAAGCTGGTGCGGCAAAACCTGGCGGTGGGCGGATCCAGCTCTTTTATTTTTTACTTGTGAGTGATACCCAGCTTTGGGCCGACTGATTTCTTGTTTGTAAGATTTCATTCGGCCCTCTTTTTTGCACCCCAAACCAAAAGTTATCCACCTTTTTTGTTTCTGTTAATTCTAATGTTCCCAGCTTGTACATATTTTTTGGTGCATTAAAATAAATTTACTAAACAAACAAGCCATGAGCGAGACAAACTTTGCAGTTTTCTCACTCATGGCCAAGCGCATTGGAGGTCATTCGGCCCCCTTATCGGAAGTTTTCAAGCAACAGTTGCCGATCGGTTGCAACTCCGCTAACTGAATCCACTAGGTGAATCCAAATTGGGTATCCGTCTCTCATCCTCACCCAAAAGAGTTCTGGTAAGGAAACCGCATTTCCGTTGGTTTCTCGTTGAAGAACAATCCGGTGTATCACAACAATGTTGTCTTCTCTGAACTGGTAGAAAAGAGCAACAATGTTGGAACTTTCGGTGAAGCGTAGCTGGTGATTTTCCGTCAGCAGAGCGGTTCCCAAATTTGGAATCTTTATTCTCTCGGCTGGACTCAATGCCAATGCAACATTGAATCCACTGTTTCCGACAAAGAACACGGGGGTCTCGTCGTAAACGAATAGAATGTTGGCATTCGGCGCCGACAAAAACCCCACCCGAACGCGATAGAACCCAAAAGTTGATTCCCAATCGCCATCGGGAATTTCGATCCTAGCGACTACGATCGGCACACCTTCGATCAAACCTCGCAGCCGCGCTGTCCGACGGGTAACATCCACCCATTTTTGACTGAGAGGATCGGCTCTCTGAATCACGAATTGCAAATCAATATTGATCGGCATGCAGGCCAACGGAAGAACGCGAACTACCAAGCTCTCGCCGGGCTGAAAAACATCCCGATTCAGAAGAGTGGCAAAACAGTTATCCGCCGGCATAGCCACAAGAACCTGTGTGTCCGCGCACAAAAAGATCGCGAACAAAATCACAAAAAACAGATTCCGCATGGGAACGCCTCTTTCGTTTGACATAGAACTTCAAACTTCTGCTTTCTAGAGTATCAAATTAAAGTCAATCTGTCAAATAAAACGACGGAACAAAAAGTTATGCACATATTACACTACAAAAGAGACAAATATTGTATAATAAATGCAACAATATGGAAAAAAGTATGTATAAAGGCGTACCGGCAGATTTGCCTGTTATGTCTGCGCCGCCGAAAAATAAAAACACCAAAAAATATATTATGGCTTTGGTTGTCGCGTTGGTTTTGTCTGGCGCTTTTTGGGGTTTTGTCAAAAAAGACAGTTTGTCTAATCTTGTTAATTTTGCCAAAAAAGAAGAGCCAGCCGTTAATTTGCCTCCTGCGCCCAAATACACAAAAACTGATTTACCAACAGACAAACTGCCAGAGATATTACCTAAAGATTTACCGATGGAAAAAGATGCTGTAATTTTGGAAAACTATCAAGTGGAAACGAAAGATGGAAAAGTGCAGGGCACGCGCAAGTTTCTTTCCCTAAAAAGCGTGAAAGAAAATTATGCCGTATATCAAAAATATTTAGAAAATAACAAGTGGAAAATTTTGGAATTAAAAAATGAGATAGATTCCGTCAGTATTATGGCAACCAAACCAAATGTCCAAGATAAAATTTTTGCCGATTTTTATGTTAGTCCAAACTTTCCTAAAGCTACCGTGGTTGTAATAACTTTTTCATCAGTAAAAAAATAATTTTGCATAAATGAAAAAGCCGACAGAATCTCAGGAATGAGAATTGTTCTATCGGCTCTTAATAGTTTGTACATGTGCACGCCACCTTTCCTATGAGAAGCGCGCCCTAGATGATAGCGACTTTGAACCAGTCGCTTTCTTTTTTCCCTCTCACCTTGAACCAAACATCTCCAGGTGCCAAATCGTCTGGCACTCGGAAATTAATCTGACCGGGCGAGACAAAGAACAGAGGCAGTGTCTTGCCATCCGGTAAGACAACAGACACGCCACATAAAGTTTCGGACGGGTTGACCTCTATTGCGCATGAACGCGATGAGAAACTAGATCCCCAAATGGTGCCAAAACCTCCCGAGGAAAGTCCGGCATTGACATCAACCGCATTGGTTACTGCAGTTATGAGCGGGGGATTGACCGATACATTCAGTCCCTCAATGGCAGTGATACTGCCGTTTTGGAACCGCACGGTCAACGAGCAAGTCATTGACTGCTCGGGACTGAAAATAATTCTGCCATTTGTAGCATTGAAATTCGTCAGAATAACAACACTACCGAGTGGCGGAACACAGGTCAGCATCTCAGCGTGAGCCAGTAGGTTGGCCTGCCAAACAAGTTCAGTTTCCTGTCCAGCATCAACCGCCTCTGGCATAAAACGAGCGGAAACTTCAGGAAGTTCAATTCCCGGCTTTACTTTAATAATTACGGGGTCGGAAATCATAACTCCCATTGTGTGGGTCAGACGGACACTAAACTTCATGTCGCCAGAGAGTGTAACCGGAACGGTAAAAGTAATCTTGTCTCCTTCCACTTTGTCAGCGGAAAGCGGCGCGCTGTTGCCGACAAGAATATCAACGAGCGAGTTGCCAAGCTCGAAGTTTTCGCCGGTGAGCGTAACCCGTTGGCCAGAGATTACTTCCGTGGGAGAGGAAGTGATGCAGGGAATAGACACTCGCCACATCTCGGCTATCGTCCACGAGGGATAACTGATGGGCAAGAGAGTTGCCGCGCAACCCCGCACCGCAGAGACCGTGGTGGTTGGAAACACCAACTTCTCTCCGTTTGCCAGTTGCCGCGTGGAGAGTATCAGTTTTGGTTCCAACCCGGCTTTGGTAGCGTACTGGTTCGAACTATCAGACACCACCCCTATTCGCCCGTTTGTAATAACTTGGGCAAGTCTACCTTTTTTCATCAAAACAGGTTTGCCATCCGGTAGAAACTTAACTAACTTTTTGTCTTGATCCACTGTCGGAGATTGCACATATGCGTACATAGTGTTGGTCTCCTGGTTATACAGTGGAGTCCAACTGCGATCAATCACTTCTCCCATAAAACTGGAAGTGTCAATGGCAGTGGTCATTTTGCCTGTTGGGGTTAAGCGAAAAAGAACTTCGGGGAGATTGCTATAACCCTGAAACCAAAAAACATTGCCATCAAAAAATGGCGGCATGGCCTGAGGGTTAACGCCCGTTATCTGATTGTACTGAAAAACTTCTCGCACTTCACCACCCTCATACTTCATGAGGGCCTTGAGAAACGGCGTCCGTATCAGTATGGTGAAATATCCCCGCTTCTCCCGTCCAAAGATTGGTCCAATTTCTGCCACTATGCCTTGCGTAAACATCCCACCCATGGCCATAATCTTTGTGGGTCGCATCTGTGTCCCAACAATGTCCATATAATATACGGCCGAAGTTGAGTCACGGAAAGTACCGGGGAGCGGACCGATGGTAGAAAACCACAGAGTATCACCATCCATGGTAGGCGAACGCCAGTCGTAAAAGGTGTACTCCTGTCCCTGAATCAGGGAAGTGTCGGTTAAAACTAACTTGCCGATTGTTTTTCCTTCAATGTCGGCTAGCAACCTGACAAAAGGTTTGCCAGACCTGCTAATATACAGAGCGCCTCCTATGTTTTGGTTATGCACCAGAACAAGGAGATCTGAGCCAAACTGCTGAGCAAACAACAGATGGCCAGCAGGCAGATTCATCCCAGCAGAAATTTCCTGCAGAAAAAACTCGTTGATTACATTTACAGTCTGCGCAGACATCGCCCAGACCGCAAAAAACAATCCAAACAACAAGAGATACTTCTTCATGTTCATGGCATTCTCCTTTCAAACAAATCATGTCAAAGAAGTTAGAGGCAAAACACACCTCCAAATCTTAGTCAATTGTACATTTTTTTGTTTTTTTGTCAAATCCGATTAGTGCATATGAAGTTATCCACTTTAATATTTCAAAACTTAAATTTTGGGTTATAATTATAATTTAATAAAACAGTATTATAAAAAATGAAAAAATATTTTCCTTTATATCTTTTAGTATTTTTTTTCTCATCATTAGCATCGTTTTTTTTGTTTTCCAATACTGCTTCTGCCTTTAACTGCGGGCTGGGAGACCCATTAACGACAAATGTTGTGTCCCAGGTTTGCAGTAGTGGCGGCCAGCGTGTTTCTCCAATTCTTTTTAGGGCTCCGCATGGTTCGGGTTGTTATACAGTTAATGAAACCCTTATAGAATATTGCTTACAGGATCAGTGGTGCAATTTAGTAACTTCCGACTCTGGCTGGTGGGCTTATGGCGGTCTTTATGATTGCGATACATCTTGTACAGTAGAAAGTTCTGTTGATATAGCAGCTCCTTGCCCCCCGGGTTGTTCATCCGATGCCGAT
>ERZ1292629.993-Hain-H43-01um-R1-993-length-29955-cov-6_pt1 | contig 12229 bp, 18 predicted proteins | sample MGYA00564399_ERZ1292629 | MGnify/ENA primary metagenome ERZ1292629 (study PRJEB36523, sample SAMEA6512636) | groundwater metagenome | collected 2019-01-08 | study: AquaDiva: Metagenomics assemblies of 32 groundwater samples | reverse complement strand
GGTAGATCTTGACCCAATTATAACCGGAACCGGTTTGCTCAAGCGCAATTTTCCAGAGAGAGTCACCGGCTTTGACTACATATTCAGTTCCGACAGCGACTTCTTTGGTTTCTGCGGTCAAACTGGCAGCTTCTGTGGCGCTAGATGTCACATTGGCTTGTTCATTTACACTTGGGTTCTTGGCGGTTTTGAGATAATTGAATAGCAGTCCGCCGACCAAAAGCACAACGACTGCTCCCAGAACCATACTCATGGTTTGTTCGTTTAGATTGAATTTTAGTTTTTTCAGATAGTCTTTCATTTTATTTATTCTCCCTCCTAGAGCAGATCAGGGGCTAATATATCACATCTTGAAAAAATTTGTTTTCTGGTGGGCTATAGATGACTGTCTGACGAACCACCGAATCAGGATTTGGCCGCTTGTTGTGAAGGGGAAAATTTAGCATCAGAAAGTAAACGTATTATCTCTTCCGGATTCGTTATGGTTTCCGTCCAATTGTCCGAAATCACGACTTTCGTATCATGGTTATCGAAAACGAACGAAGGATTGCTAGTTCCAAATCCAATGCTTTTTTCATAGGATCCCGCTGCCTCTCCAGCAAAAACGCTTGCTCTATAGCCAAATTCGCCATTATACATTGGTTCTCCAGGACGTAGATCTCCATCACTGACACGAATTTCTATCTCCATTTCCAGAATCAAGCTTGATATACTAACTGTGAGTTTCTTTCCTATCGGAGTTTCACCATAAGTCTGCCAGCTTTTTCTTGGCTCTGGCCATTTTGACAGATCCCTGAAAACAAATAATGATGGTTGTGTTTCGAGTAGTTTTAGCACAAAACTAACCACGTGTGGTGCCGAAGTTTCTTTATCATGAGGTAAAACTTCTGGACTAAGATCTTGGATCCATTTATCTAAGTTTTCCATATCATTATAAAAATATCTCGAGAAACATAATAAAGTTAGACTATAAACTTGCGGGATCGACGGGATTCGAACCCGCGACCTACGCCTTGACAAGGCGCCGCGCTAACCAGCTGCGCTACGATCCCAATATTTCTATTTTACTCTATTTTTAGAATTAAACCAACGTCTTAATTTAACTTTGAGCCTGGATAAAGGATGGATGGATTTACCTTCAGCCGAAACCCGAAATTCCACATAAAATTCGCCAAGCCAGCGCAAAATCAGCTTAAACAATTCATCCCGTCCATCGGTTTTACTCCGGCAAATATGTCTATGACAACCGATAGCCACGGTTTGCAGGGGTAGCATCATTTGAATTTCAGAAAGTTTTTTCAAATAAATTTCACCATATCCGGATTCTACTTCAAAAGCAGCTTCTCGGGCCATAGACTTGTCATGAGTATATTCCTGATAGCGCATCTCAATTAACTGATCCCATTGTTTAAGAAATTTCCGTTCTACACCCAAGGATTTTAGTTGATTTGTATAACTTTTGGCGATTTGGTCTTTGAATTTTGATAAAAGAGCTTTTCGTTCATCTGATATATCCGGAGCGTCACAGGTCAACATCATGACGGTAACCACTGCGATTACCAATTCATTAAATATTCGGTCTTGCTCCAATTGTGAAATTGTATCAAACAAACACAAATTTCTAAATTTTGGGTTAGTAAATAATTTAAAGGCTTCACTCCCAATAGCTTGTGATAAATTTTCCACCATCAATTCCATGGTCTGATTATAAACTCTTTTTCGTGACAATCACAATAAAAAGCATCCCACCTCGGAGGTGGGATATACCCAAAAACACGGAAACGGTCCATTTATGCGAAAAAGGAGAAAAGGAGAGTATACTGATATAATGAACAAGAAGATTGTGGCGGGGATGGTGGGAGCAGCCGCGCTGAGCGCGGGACTTTATTTCAAGACAGTTTATTTGGTAGTCAGTGTCAAAGATGGTGACACGTTTGAGGTTTTGGACCGCGTGTCAGTCCGCTTTGATACATTGGATGCGCCGGAATTGACTAATTGTGGTGGTGAGCAAGCCAAAAAAGAACTGGAAAAAATTATCTTGGGTAAAAAGGTTACGCTGAATGTGGCCACAAATGATACTTTTGGTAGAAAAGTGGCTTCTGTTTGGTCGGGCCGGACCTGGATAGACCAAAAATTAATTGAGACTGGCTGGGTGGCTTATTCATCATCAACCCAGGATCCAAAGCATATATTACAGAACATTGATTGGAAAAATAGAGAAAATAAAATTGGTATTTATAGTGATTTATGCACCCAATATGAAAATAAAGATCAGCCAAAGTGTGTAATCAAAGGAAATATTTCGGGTGAGTGGTTAAAAAAGGGTGAAAAGGCTTATCATTTTCCGGGTTGTATACAATACAACCTAACCCGAATTGAAAAATACCGCGGTGAGCAATGGTTTTGTAATGAGAAAGAAGCGAAAGCTGCCGGTTACATCAAATCCGGTGGTTGTGGCAGCAAATCCTGGAAACGATGACAGACCATTTCGAGGAAGTCCTCGATATGATCAAAGTAGATCAAAAAGGCGTTGCCTTTCAAGGCGAAACGAGAACCATTTCGTTGATGTTACCGATATGGTCAAACAGTCTTCCCTCTCCTAAATTAGGAAGGGGATATATGATAGAATAAAAATATGAATGCAAATAAATTTCCTGGGACAATGTGGGGGAGGACGGTAGAAGTCAGGTTTGCATTTTCCGGAAAGCTAGTAAGTTTAAGAAAAAATATCGGGGATAATGTCAGCAAAGGAGAAATTCTGGCATCACTTGATAGGCAATTATTGCAATTGGAATTGGATCAAAAATTGGCTGATAATAAATTAGTCCGGGCCGCTTTTGACCTGGGCAAGGGATCAAAAAATGTTTTGCAGGCGGATTTGGATGCATCAGTCCGTGATGTCGAGCAAGCCAAATACAAGCTGGATCAGGTTGATTTGGTTGCGCCTATCGCAGGGGTAATTCTGGACGATGGAGGTTGTAAAATTAATATGAATATTACCCCTTCGGCCAATGCATTTGTAATCCTGGATACAGGTTCAATTGTTTTTAGAGCTTTGATTAAAGCGGAAGATGTGGCAAGATTTGCTAATCCGGTTTCCTTACCTATTGATTTTCCAAAATTAGGCAAAAAAGTTTTTGGCATGGCCAGTTTGCCGAAATTGACAAGTAACCTTGATTGGGTAGTAGATTTAAAACTAGATGATTTCAAAGATTTACCCGTTGGTTTGGAAGGATTTGTCCAATTGGCATGAACAACAAACTCTCTACTTGCAGAGCAATTATAATAAAGGACAATAATATATTATTGATGCACAGACGGAATAAAGGTGAGGAATATTGGGTTTTTCCCGGTGGTCATATTGACGATGGCGAATCAGCGGAAGAAGCGATGAAAAGAGAGATTTGGGAGGAGTTGTCTCTAAGGGTAATTAAATTGAGCAAACCCCATCCATATATTCATGAATTTGGGACAAAGGAATGTTATTTCAACTGCGAAGTAGAAGAAGGAGAAGCGAAACTTCATCCTTCGGGGAACGAGAAGTCTAATCCAGAAGATTGGTACAATCCTGAATGGGTTGATTTATTATTGGCTAAAAAATTGGCGAAATTATATCCTGCAAAAGTTGCTGATATAATCAAGAAATGAAAACAACTTGGAATTTTGGGTTATTGGATACATCTGAGAAGCAATTGAAAATAGTTGAGGAGAAAAATTTGGCTTTTGCCACAAAATGGAAAGACAGAGATGATTATTTGGCTGAGCCGAAGATTTTGCTTGAAGCGCTTCTGGAATTTGATGATTTACAAAAAAACTACGGCACTACCGGTGATCTGGGTTATTACTGGGGACTTAAAAAAAGTTTGAATCAATCCGATCCGGATATAAAAGCCCAGAATAATAAATTGGAAGAGTTTTCTGTCAGACTGCATAACCAAAATCAATTCTTCTTATTAAAGCTATCAAAGATTTCTGTTGATAAACAAAAAGAGTTTTTGGAATATCCGGAATTATTGAATTTCAGACATTTTTTGGAACGTCTATTTGCCACTGGTAAATTTACATTATCAGACCCCGAGGAGAAAATATTAAATCTGAAAAATAATTCAGCTCACTCCAGTTGGGTACGCATGACTTCCCAATTTTTATCAGAAGAAAAGATTGCGGGTAGAACCCTGGAAGAATATATGGCCGATTTACAGTTGTCTGATGCGAAAATACGTCAAACTGCCGGTGAAGCAATAAATGAAATGCTCAGAAATAATATCAAAATTGCCGAGCATGAATTAAATGCCATTTTGTATGACAAAAAGGTAAATGATAATTTAAGAGGCATAACCAGGCCCGATTTGATGAGGCATTTGTCAGATGATATAGATACCCAGGTAGTGGATGCCATGATTGAAGCTGTCAGTTTACGGTTTGATTTAGCGCACAAATTTTATGAAACAAAAGCCAAATTACTGGGTATGTCAAAACTTAATTATTGGGACCGTAGCGCACCCATTGGCCAGATTGAAACTCAATATGATTATGAAAAATCTGTAAAGCTGATTTCGGAAGTATTTGACAATCTGGATCCGCAGTTTCAGGAAATATTTATGGGATTTGTAAATAATGGTCAAATAGATGTTTATCCAAAACCCGGAAAACGCGGAGGAGCATTTTGTGCAATAGAGAGACCCACTCAGCCCACATATATCTTGCTAAATCATATTGGTAATTTGCGTGATGTTTTGACTTTAGCTCATGAAGCGGGGCATGGAATAAACAATGAACTCATGAAATTACAAAAATACGCACTCAATTTTGGTTCTCCCACATCCACAGCCGAAGTGGCCAGTACCTTTATGGAAGATTTTGTCTTACAAAGTTTACCAAGAGACAAAGCTTTAATTATGAAAAAATTAGATGACGATATCTCGACTATATTTAGGCAGGTAGCCGCCTATAAATTTGAACAAGAACTGCACGAAACCTTCCGACGTAAAAATTATTTGGCAAAAGAAGAAATCGGAGATATATTTAGTAAACACATGGTCAGTTATATGGGGGACTTTGTCGAGCAAAATGAGGGATCTCAAAATTGGTGGGTTTATTGGAGTCATTTTCGTAGATTTTTCTATGTCTATTCCTATGCTTCCGGGTTACTTATTTCTAAGTCGTTACAAAATAAAGTCAAACAAGACCCGCAATTTATTGAAAAAGTCAAGTGGTTTTTATCCCAAGGATCGTCCGATTCACCCAAAAATTTGTTTTTAGCACTTGGAATTGATATAACAGATAAAGACTTTTGGCTTTCAGGAATTTCTGAAATCGAAAAGTTGTATGAGGAGGTGAAGTTATTAGTATGAGTTTACCAATAATATTATTAGGAGGATTAGTATTAGTAGTTTTGTATGTAGTGGGTGTTTACAATGGGCTAGTGGCCAACAAAACCCAGATAAGAGCCTCAGTTTCGGAAATCGGCAACCAATTGAAGCGTCAATCAGAGTTGATTCCAAATCTAGAGACCTCAGCAAAAGCCTATCTGGCCCACGAAAAAGGTATTTTAAAGATGTTGGCTGACGCTAGGAAGATGAGTGACCCAACGGCCAAGGTTGCTGAATTACTACCAAAATTGCAAGTAATAATGGAGAGTAATCCTCAGATGAAAGGCGCGGATGTAATCACAAACCTAATGGGAGAATTGCGTGATACCTCTGACAAAGTCATGTATTCAAGGAGAACCATGATTGATCTGACAGCTGATTACAATATTAAGCTTGCCACTTTCCCAAGTAACTTGGTGGCCAATGCTTTTGGTTTCAAATCTGAAAAAGGTTTGGAAATGCCTAATTCCGGAGAATTTTTAAAAGTTTCCGAGTCTGAAACCAAGACTCCCAAACTTAGTTTATGACCAATGTTTTTGAATCAGTAGAAAGAAACAAGCGCAAGAGTTGGCTAGTGATAGCCGGTTTTGTAATTTTCGTTCTCACAGCTTCATATTTTATAGCCCGTGGCATGGCAGCATTTTATGGATATCAATCTTCGGGATTAGAATTTCTGGGTATTGGGCTTGTGATTTCGGGGGTGATGAGTTTTGCCTCGCATTATTGGAGTGACAAGATTGTTTTGGGTATATCTGGGGCCAGGCCGGCGGATAAAAAAAGGGACTTTATGTTTTACACCGTGGCCGAAAATCTGAGTATGGCAGCCCGGGTTCCCATGCCAAAACTCTATGTTATTGATGATACAGCCATGAATGCCTTTGCCACCGGGCGCGATCCTGCCCATGCTGCCATTTGTGCTACTACTGGTTTATTGGCCCAGCTTAACCGTACAGAATTGGAGGGGGTCATTGGCCACGAGCTGTCCCATGTGGCCAATTATGATACGAGGCTCATGTCTGTGGTTACGATTCTTGTTGGCTTGATAACGCTACTGGGTGATTGGCTACTGAGATCTGCATTTTATTCTAGGTCCAACAATGATGAAAATAAAAATTCAGGTGGAATATTTATAATTGTCGGACTTCTTATGGCTATATTGTCACCCATTATTTCCCAGATTATTCAGCTGGCAATATCCCGCCGCCGGGAATTTCTGGCGGATGCCAGTAGTGTCAAACTAACCCGCCAGCCATCGGGATTGATTTCAGCACTGAAGAAACTGGGCGCAGACAAAGAGCCTCTGGAAGCAGCCAACAAAGCCACCGCTCATTTGTATATTACCAATCCTCTGAACAATCTCTCATCCGATGCCCGCGGCTGGTTTGCCGGTCTCTTCAACACCCACCCACCTCTTTCTGACCGCATCAAAGTCCTTGAACAAATGATATAGTTGTGATAAACTGCAAATACTATGGGTAAAGATTTATTCGGACATGATCAAAGTAGAAGTTCACGAGTTACACCAGACGGAAAATCAGTTGGACGACCAACTAATGATTATCTTAAAAAATTGGATGATAAATCACTAATTGACTATATTGAAGCATTACAAATACAAAGTCATGAACGCGCCGCTAATTCAATGAGGAGGCGAAATGCACTAATGATTGCTGGATTAAAAGCAATGATTGAAGTAACTAGTAGACTAGAATAACTCCGTTTTGATTGTGATAAAATTTAGCCATGGATGTAAAGAAAGTGGCAAGACTTGCTAATTTACCAATTAGTGACGATATGGCTTTGAAATTACAAAAGGATTTAGACGCTACAGTTGGTCTCGTCGACGAGCTTACTAAATTGGATTTAAAAGATGTAGTGCCTACATCTCAAGTCACAGATATTACAAATGTCATGCGGAAAGATGAGATAGATAAAGACAGAATATTGAATATTGGAGGTTATTTCAAAGTGAAAGCAATTTTTGATGAAGTTTCTTGATCTGTCTATTGCCGAACTCGCCTCTAAATACCGTTCTGGTGAAGCTTCTCCTATAGATGTAGTCAAAGAATGTCTTGAAAATATAGACAAAAATTCTGACTTAAATATTTTTATAACCCTACGGGATAAAGAAGAATTATTGAAAGAAGCAGAAAATATTAAGTTTAAAACTTTACTTTCCGGAATTCCCTACGTATTAAAAGATGCTTATGTGACAAGGGGGCTTAGGACCACAGCCGCTTCTAAAGTTTTGGAAAATTATATTCCGGACTACGACGCTACAGTAGTAAAAAAATTAAAAGAGGCAGGTGCTATATTAATCGGAAAAACAAACATGGATGCCTGGGGTCATGGAGCCAGTTCAGAAAATACTGACTTTGGCCCTGTCAAAAATCCTTGGGACAATACCCGGGTTGCTGGTGGATCTTCAGGGGGAGCTACCGCTGCAGTAGCGGCAAGGATGGCCATGTTTGCTATAGGTGAAGACACGGGGGGATCTATTCGCAATCCCGCTGGTTGGTGTGGTATTTCAGGACTAAAAGTGACTTATGGCCGGGTCAGCCGTTATGGGGCGATTGCTTATGCCTCCTCACTAGATACGGTTGGCCCTATGGCCAAAAGCGCTCAAGATTTAGCCATTATTTTGGAGCAAATTGCGGGAATCGATAAATATGACGCTACTTCATCACCAAATATTGTCCCAAATTATTCTAATAACTTGGATGTTGATATCAAAAAAATAAAAATTGGAATACCTTTTGAATTAAACTTGCAAATTAATGAAGCGGCAACTCAACTCAAGGATTTAGGTGCTGAAATAATTGATATATCCTTACCCATGTTAAAGTACGCCGTTTCAATTTATTATTTACTTGCACCTTCCGAGACAAGTTCCAATTTAGGAAGATACGATGGTATCAGATATGGGAATGGCCGGGAGAATTTTACTCAGGAATCTATGCGGCGGATTTTGATTGGTACTTTTGCTCTATCATCTGGTTATTATGATGCCTATTACAAAAAAGCCCAACAAGCCCGAACCAAAATAATTGAAGATTATCAAAGAGCATTTGAAAAGTGTGATGTCATTATTATGCCAATCTCTCCCGATATTGCACCAAAATTTGGTGAATTGATTAATGATCCAATAAAAAACATGTTGGCTGATATGTATGCGGTAACTGCTAATATATCTGGTATTCCCTCACTCGCCTTACCTTGTGGATTTGAAAATGGGATGCCGGTGGGCTTCCAAATTCAGGGTCCGATGTTTTCCGAAGAGTTATTACTTGGCATTGGCCATCAATATCAAAAATCAACAACATGAAATCGAATTTTTCTAGGCTTTTTGAAAATAAAGATTTTATTAAGCTCTGGTTGTCACAGATACTATCTCAGATAGCCATTAACCTCATGAATTTTTATGTCTTAACCCAGGTTTTTTCAAAAACCCAGTCCACTACTGCTGTCGCCATGATCTGGGTGGCCAGCGCCCTACCGGCCTTGTTGTTCGGCCCATTTTCCGGACCGATTGTGGATAGCTTAAGCCGACGGAAAGCCATGATCATTACCAATCTGCTTCAAGCCGGCAGTATCGCCTTGTTGTTTTTCAGGCACCAACTGTTTTCATTTTATCCGGTGGTATTTCTCTATAGTTTTTTTGATCAAATTTACTTGCCCAGTCAGCAGGCTTCTATTCCCGGATTGGTAAACCGCAAGTATTTATCGACTGCCAATGGTTTGTTTTTACTTACGCAACAAGGTTCGGTCTTATTGGGCTTTGGATTTGGTGGTATATTATTGGCACTATTAGGAAATACAATTACGATTGCAATAGCCTCAGGAGCCTTGATAGTTGCGGCCATTTCAGTATATTTTTTACCAAAAGACCAGCCACGAGTTGGATTTATGGAAAAAAACATCGGGCGGTTTTGGAAGGATTTGTTGGTTGGTTATAAATACATCCGAACACACCGGGAAATATTATTACCCTTGCTGATGATTATCTGTAGTCAGATATTTGTCTCGGTAATTACTATAATTTTACCCACCTTCACTCACGAAGTCTTAAATATCAGTCTAAATTATGCCGGGATTATGCTCATAGTTCCGGGAGCAATAGGGGCTTTGATTGTGACATATAATCTTCCGCGCTGGCTGAAGACTTCACGCAAAAAAGATATTGTTCAACGGGGATTGTTGATTGGAGGATTAACACTCGTTTTGTTTTCATTGGTGGGGTTACTGACGGTGGGTCGAACATTGATTAGTGGTATCGTTGCCATTGGAATTGGCATGGCACTGGCCTGTATTACTGTTCCTTCACAGACTTTGATTCAGGAAAAGACTCCCAGCTGGTTACGCGGCCGGGTTTATTCACAGCTGAGTTTTTTGTTGATTATCGCGACAACCTTGCCTATTTTGGCTGCGGGCACTTTGGCAGACGCTTTGGGTGTAGCTCCGCTTATGGGCTTAATGGGATTAATACTCTGTGTTATATATTATATTTTCAAGAGAAAGGGGGATTATGTCTTGGCGAACGGTTTTGGGCTTTGAAATTCATATAGAGTTGGCGACTAATTCAAAGATGTTTTGCGGCTGTCCTGCGGATCATTTTGCCAAAGAACCTAATACTCAAGTTTGCCCTGTTTGTCTCGGACTTCCCGGAGCATTGCCGGTACCCAATGCCAAGGCTATTGAATGGTGTATCAAATTGGGTTTAGCCTTAGGGTGCAAGATTAATCTGCAGAGTAAATTTGACCGCAAAAACTATTTTTATCCTGATCTGCCGAAGGGTTATCAAATCAGCCAGTACGATGAGCCTTTCTGCGTTGAAGGGAATCTCCTTGGACATAAGATTAGAAGAGTTCACCTGGAAGAAGATACCGGAAAATTACTTCACCAGGGTTCTGAGACTTGGATTGACTTTAATAGAAGTGGTGTCCCATTGGTGGAAGTAGTTACGGAAGCTGATTTCAAAGATAGTAATGATAGTGATTTGTTTTTAAAAGAGCTTCAGCAAATAATCAGAACACTCGGAATTAGTAGTTGTGATATGGAGAAGGGATCGATGCGCTTAGAAGCGAATATAAGTGTCAGCCCAGATAAAAAATTGCCAAATTATAAAGTCGAAATCAAAAATGTTAATTCGTTTAGATTTGTCAAGAAAGCCGTCGATTTTGAGGTTTCACGTCAAATCAAGTTGTTAGAATCGGGTGCTAATCCGGTACAAGAGACACGCGGGTTTAAAGAGACTACTGGCGAGACCTTTTCTCAAAGAATCAAAGAAGAAGCCCATGATTATCGGTATTTTCCCGAGCCAGATATTCCGCCATTTGAATTTACACAATCACAAATTGAAATTTGGTGGTCAGAATTACCAACTTTGCCAGAGCAATCACGACTTCAATTAATTAAACTGGGACTATCAGAAGCGAATGCCATAATTCTTGTTGCTTCTCCAGCCAAATTTGATAAATTTACCCAATTGGCCGAATTCCATGACCCATTATTGGTTGCAACTGCAGTCATCAATTGTCCACAAGATAATCTAAGTAACCTAAGTATCTCAGAAAAAGTTATGTTTACTGATGAAACCGGGATTCGCGAAGTAGCCCAGAAAGTCATTTCAGAAAACTCTAAAATTGTTGAGTCTATCAAGTCCGGCAAACCCCAAGCTGTAGGAGCTTTGATAGGACTTGTTAAAAAAGAACTGGGAGATATTGACATCAAGTTAACAGAGTGTATAATCCATGACAACATATATGGCCGGCGTTAGCATTGAGAATTTTGCGTTACTTATTAGAAGAGATGTATATGCAGTGCAAGTGGCAGGAGAACTCCGTGACAGAATAGCGGTTGGTACCAATGATCTCCAAATAGAATTAGAAGAAATTGAAGCTTTAGGATTGCCACTTGTAAACTATTTTATTAAATACCCAGGACACAGAGCCTCAGACATGGGAATATTCCCCGACGAATAGTCATTTTGTATATTAGAACATACAACATTATTTCTTTCTTTTTTTGTGTGGAATATCAGAGAGAACCAGCAATACAAATGCTATAAACATACCAATCACAAATGTCCAGCGGTTGTTTACCAATGTATTATAGAAAGATAATAAAAAATATAAATTCATTTTGATCGCTCCTTCTTTCTAGAATTTATGAATAATACCAATGAAAAACCTATTGTCCCTAACATTATTATAAACCAAATACTATTTAATACCTGCTGAGTCTCACTCATATTTTCCACCCCCTATCTTTAACTAATCTTAATGAGAGGTATACGAACAATATAGATGTTATAACGGCATTTTGGAGATTATTCGATAAGGTTTGGTTTGTAAACAAAGGTAATACAACAGAGCCCAAAAAAAGCCCTTTGGCTGAATCCATAAAGAAATTAGATAAAAGTTCAACCTGTTTATTATTGAGCATTAATACTAAGTATAACACAATCCCATTGACACAAAAAGTAATAGGTGAGATTATAGGTTTATGAATAAGATAACCCAAGTAAACGAATATGAATTCCCTATCGAGGTGAAAAAAAACGGTAATTATTATGTGGCCACTTGCTCAGTGTGGTCTGACTGTTATGCCCAAGGGCATTCACTGGAAAATGCCGTGGATTCTATTTCTGATGTGGCTAAGGGACTAATCGAAATATATGAGCAGGAAGACAAAAAAATTCCTTTTGGGTATTGATAAGAGAGAGTTCAATAAGCTATAACAGTAATCAATGGCTGCTAAATTTGTCCACTTACATTGTCACACGGAATATTCGCTTCTGGATGGTCTGTCCAAGATCAAAAATCTAGTCAGACGGGTCAAAGAGCTCGAGATGCCGG
>ERZ1292629.3440-Hain-H43-01um-R1-3440-length-12234-cov-6_pt1 | contig 12234 bp, 12 predicted proteins | sample MGYA00564399_ERZ1292629 | MGnify/ENA primary metagenome ERZ1292629 (study PRJEB36523, sample SAMEA6512636) | groundwater metagenome | collected 2019-01-08 | study: AquaDiva: Metagenomics assemblies of 32 groundwater samples | reverse complement strand
CGCTTCAAAGAAAAAACCGCCGCCGCCGCCGGCTTTATCATCGGCCAGTTCACCGAAACAGCCGACTCCCTTTCTAACTTTGACCCCGCCGCCGCCGCCCGTTCCCTCTCCGCCGCCCGCTTTGAAATCAGTGGCGTCCGCCGCGACGCCCAAACACTCGGACTTGCCACCGTCTCCGACCTGCTCGGCAATTTTTGGCCGCGCTGGAGTGGACTCACCTCTTCTTTCTCCAGTTTGGAGACCGTCACCAACTCCGCTCTCGCCGCCACTCTCTCCATAGAAGAAATTAAAAAAACCGGACTCTCCGACTTTCTTGAAGGCCGCGGCGGCTCTCTTCTGCCCCGCTTAAAGGACCTTCATCAAAACCTCTCTGTTATCAATTCTGAAAGCGACCAGTTTATAAAATCTTCCGCCGGTTTTGCCACCATCGCGCCAGCCGGGCAATATCTTTCTTTCAAAACTGACCTGCTCGGATTTGAAGATTTTCTGGGCGGCCTTATTCAAGCACTGGACACTCCGGTGGAACGCCACTGGCTGGTGGCTTTTCAAAACGCTTCCGAACTTCGTCCCGCTGGCGGTTTTTTAGGCAGTTACGCTGACCTCTCCGTCAAAGACGGCGCCTTAACCCAGCTCTCCGTGGAAGATATCTACGACCCCGACGGTCAGCTTGAAGAACGCCTCATTCCTCCCACCCCCCTCCAGGCCATAACTACCTCCTGGGGCGCCCGGGACGCCAACTGGTTTTTTGACTTCGCTCTCTCCGCCGAAAAAGTTATAGGCGCTCTGGAACGTTCCAAAATTTATCAGGAACGTGGCGTCTCTTTTGACGGCCTCATCGCCATCAACACCAACCTGCTAAAAGACATTCTCACGGCTACCGGCCCGGTTGATTTACCTGACTACAACTTGACTCTGACTTCCGACAATATTCTCTCCGAGCTTCAGCGTGAAGTGGAAGTCAACCGCACCAAAGACCCTAACCACCCCAAGACCGTACTCAAAGACCTCATTCCAGAAGTTCTCGCCCGTCTCAAATCGCTTGACCCGGCCGCCTCCAGTCGCCTAATGTCGTCCCTGCGAAAGCATATTGATAATAAAGATATAATGTTCTATTCCCGCAATCGTAATCTTCAAAGTTTTTTTGAAAAATATTCTGCCGCCGGCCGCCTCTACGCTCTCCCGCCCATCTTCTCCGGCGATTATCTGGCGGTTGTCTCCGCCAACATTGCCGGCGGAAAAACTGACGCCTATATCAATCAAAACATTTCCCTTAAAGCGGAAGTTGGTTTGGACGGCACCGTTTCCAACACTCTAACTATTCGCCGCGCTCATAACGGCGCCGCCGCTTCCGATCCCTGGTATCGCGCCGCCAACCAGTCCTACTTGCGTGTTCTCTCCGTTCCCAATACAAAACTAATTTCCGTTACCGGTGCCACTAATAAAATTGTTAAAACCCCGCTCAATTATGAAGCCGCGGGCTTCATCTCCGACAACGACGTTGCCGCGCTGGAGTCCGGCGTGGAGTCCGGCAAGTCCGCTTTTGGCGCCTGGCTCACCGTCCCCGCCGGCGCCACGCGCGAGCTCACTTTCCGCTATGACAACCCAAATAAACTTTTCCTCGCCGATGGCGAAAAGTTCACCTTTGTCTTTGACCGCCAATCAGGCGTCACCACCAATCTTGATATCACCATTGAGTCACCCCCCGGCTTCAAATGGCGCGAACCCAACGCCTTTACTTATATTTTCCACGCCGACGACGCCCCCAAACAGCTCATCTCCGAACTGACCCTTGAGAAGATATAGCCGCCAGATGACAATCTTATTATTTGCTGATAAGGTGAATGTTTATGAACTCTGCTGACACCCGCAATTTTTGCATCATTGCCCACATTGACCACGGCAAATCCACTTTAGCCGACCGCATGCTTGAAATTACCGGCACGGTGGAGCCCCGCCGCATGCGCGCCCAATATTTGGATCAAATGGAACTGGAACGCGAACGCGGCATCACCATCAAAATGGCTCCAGTCAGAATGGTATACCATTCTGACTGGAGCCATCCCGGAGCGGCTTCCGAACCGCATCCGGGATCCAATCCCAACCAGCACCATCCCGGAGCGGTTTCCGAACCGCATCCGGGATCCAGTTCTTCTTCGTCATTTGTCATTCGAAATTCGTCATTCTCAAATTCAAAATGCGAATACATTTTGAATTTGATAGATACCCCAGGTCACTCCGACTTCTCCTACGAGGTTTCTCGCGCCCTTGCTGCCGTTGAAGGCGCCGTTCTTCTGGTGGATGCCACCCAAGGCATCCAGGCACAGACGCTCGCCAACTTTCACTCCGCTCGCCGCGCCGGCTTAAAAATCATCGGTGCCGTCAATAAAGTGGACTTAAATCCGGACGATCTTGAGGGTACTGTGGTCAAAGTCGCCCGCCTTGTTGGTTGCGCCCCCGCCGCTATCCACCGCGTCTCCGGTAAAACCGGCCTCGGCGTAGCCGGCCTTCTTGATAATATTGTCGTTTCTGTTCCTCCTCCCGCCCTCTCCACCGGCTCCTTCCGCGCCCTTATTTTTGATTCTCTCTACGACGACCACCAGGGCGACATCGCTTTTACCCGTGTCATAGATGGAGATATTAAAGCCGGCGCGGCTGTCCACTTTTTGGCTTCCGGCGCCTCTTCCAAAATCAAATCCGTTGGCGTCTTCGTTCCCCAGCTTAAAGAAACCGACGCTCTTTCCGCCGGCGATATCGGCTACCTCGCGACCGGCCTCAAAAATCCTGACGCCATTAAAATCGGTGATACTATTGTTCTCAAAGGAAACGAAAAATCTGCTCCTCTTCCCGGTTATCGCGAGCCACAACCCGTTGTTTTTGTTTCCTTTTATCCCCACGAAGCCGGCCGTTATGACGAACTCAAAAGCGCCCTCTCCCGCCTGCGCCTCACCGACTCCGCCCTAACCTTTGAACCTGACATGAGCGAGGTCTTAGGCCGCGGATTCAAATGCGGCTTTTTGGGACGGCTTCATTTTGAAATTATTGCCGAACGCGTCTCCCGTGAATTCAATCTGGAAATATTAACCAGCTTTCCTTCAGTTGCTTACCGTGTCCGCCGCGCCGGCCGCGAAACCGTCATCTATAATCCTAAAGATTTTCCAGACGACTATGATGCTGTCCTCCAGCCGATGGTTACCATGGAAATCATCACCCCGCCGCGCTTTTTGAACCGTGTTGTCGCCGTCGGCCGCCTCTTCCACTGGTCTGAACCGCTGACGGAAAATCTGGATGCCGATGCCACCGTCCTTAAAGTCAAAATACCTTTAGCCGACCTTATCCGCGATTTTGACGACAAGTTAAAATCCGCCACCGAGGGCTTTGCTTCTCTAAGTTATGAACTCACCTATCCCGAGCCGGGCGAAGTGGCTAAATTGGAAATTTTAGTCGCCGGCGCCGCTATTCCCGGCTTAACTCGTGTTATTGCCAAAGATGAATTGGATAAAGAGGGGAGAGCCATGCTTAAAAAATTAAAAGACCTTCTGCCCCGCCAGCAATTTCCCCAAGCGCTCCAAGCCAAGGCCTTGGGCCGCATCATCGCCCGCGAAACCATTCCCGCCCTCCGCAAAGATGTTACCGGTTACCTTTACGGCGGCGACCGCACCCGCAAGATGAAGCTCTGGAAAAAACAAGCCCGCGGCAAAAAACGCCTCAAAGAGCACGCTCACGTGGAAATCTCCCCCTCCGTCTTCAAAGAACTCCTGAAGAAATAAATACCTTAACTGAAAATTGAGAATTGAAAATTATAATCATAATATGTTAATCGGTGCACACGTCTCCGCCGCCGGCGGGCTTTCTAACGCCGTCAGTAACGCCCAAAAAATTGGCGCGCAAACTATCCAAATTTTCGGTGCTTCTCCCCGCCAATGGGCGGCTAAACAACCGTCACCGGAAGAAATAGCCAAATACAAAACCGCCCTGGCCGCCATCGGCCTCGGCCCCGTCTTCCTCCACGCTGCCTATCTGGTAAATCTTGGCTCTCCCGCCGCCCCCCTCCGCCAAAAATCAGTCCAGAGTTTAACCGCCCATCTTAAAATCGCCTCCGCTATCGGCGCCGCCGGCCTCATTTTTCACGTCGGCTCTTCTAAAGGCGCCTCGCCCGAAAAATCGGTTCAGTTCATTATTGCGGGTATTAAACAAGTCCTTAAAAATGTCCCCGGCCGGTCAAAATTAATTCTGGAAAACGACGCCGGCGGCGGCGCCAAAGTAGGGGACTTAAAGCAAATCGGCCAGATTATAAAAACCGTCAAATCTCCTCGTCTCAGCGTCTGCTACGACACCGCCCACGGTTTTGAGTCGGGACTGATTGATGAATATACTCCCGCCAAAATCAATTCCTTTCTTAAAGAGTTTAACCGTCATATCGGCTTGCGCCATTTACTCGTTCTCCACGTCAACGATTCCAAAACCGCCGCTGGCTCCCATCACGACCGCCACGCCAATATCGGCGAAGGCCTAATCGGCCTCTCCGGCTTCCGCCATCTGGCTCAAACTCCCGCCCTCCGCCGTCTCCCTTGGATTCTGGAAGTCCCGGGTTTTGACAACCTCGGCCCCGACGCGAAGAATATAAATATTCTCCGCCAAATCACAAACTCTAAATAATAAAACAAAATCGGCTATTATCAGCCGATTATAGATGCTCCTTTGCCGTAAAAACAACATAAATTAAATCATCTCTACATTCAATTTTCACTTCAACACAAAACTTTTCCCACGCCTTTTTCAATGAACAATATTTTTTCTCCATTTCCCTTTTTCTTAATTCTATTATTTCCCCCTTTTCATCCTTGGAATATCCGGAGCATGGATATTGATAACAGCCAGTTAAAATCAAAGACGATACTGCTTGAGAACCGTAGAGATCTTTCCAAGATTTTAACCCTACTGGCACAGTCATCAACATCTCTAATCCTTGTTCTAAAAGATTATTAAACGCTCTCCGGTGCAAAAGACCCACTTCCCATGTTCTTAGCATTTTTATCTCCATTTTTTTATTGTTTTTTGCAGCTTTTAACATTTTAATATAAATTATAAAAATATCAAACTCTATGCCCGAACTACCCGAAGTTGAAACTGTCAAAAGAGACCTGTCTAAAGTGCTGATCGGAAAAAAGATTTCCCGCGTAGAAGTACGCAAGAAAAAAATAGTGCGCGGCGATTCTCGCCGCTTTTCTCGCGCCCTCACCGGCCAAAAATTCACCTCCGTCTCCCGCGTCGGCAAGCTCCTTATTTTCGGCCTTTCCTCCGGCCGGTTTCTTCTTATCCACCTGAAAATGACCGGTCAGCTTATTTTTGAACAAGGGCGCAAAATTGTCGCCGGCGGCCACAAAATTTCTGATTCCGACCTAACCGGCCTGCCCAACAAATATACCCATATTATTTTCTCCTTATCCGGCCACAGCCATCTTTTCTTTAACGACCTCCGCCAATTCGGTTACCTTAAAATTGTCGGTCATAAAGAAAAAGAAAAAATCATCAGCCAATACGGCCTTGACCCTCTGGCCAAAAGTTTTACCCGCGCTAATTTTTTCTCCCTTCTCCAAAACAAAAAGAGTAAAATTAAAACCCTCCTCCTTAATCAAAATATAATCGCCGGCATCGGCAACATCTACGCCGATGAAGTTTTGTTTGAATCCGGCGTCCGCCCCAACCGCCCCGCCTTCTCCCTCACAATCCCCGAAAAAGAAAAGATATTCCGGCATATAATTACCATCCTCAAAAAATCAATCAAGTACAAAGGCACCACCTTTCGCGACTTTCGGGGAGGGAACGGCCGCCCGGGCGGTTTCGCCAAGTTCCTTAAGGTTTATCAGAAAGAAAAAGGGACTTGCCCCCGTTGCCACCAGGCCAAAATATCTAAAATAATTGTCTCCGGCCGCGGCACCCGCTTCTGCCCCCACTGCCAATCATAGACATGTCTTGTTCTCGTTTATCGTTTCCTGTATAATTTTCCATATATGACAGAAGAACAAACATCAGGTAGTAATAATATCTACCTCATCGCCAGCTCCATCGTTGTTGCCGGCCTTCTTATCGCCGGCGCCGTAATTTATGCCAACGGTCCTCTTCCGCCCCAGTCGGCCAATGTCTCTGATGTCGGCAACAATGTTCCTGACTTAAACTTCCGTCCTGTCTCCTCCGACGACCACATCTTCGGCTCTCCCGACGCGCCGGTAAAAATTATTGAGTACTCCGATCTGGAATGCCCCTTCTGCAAAGGTTTTCACCAGCTGATGTTAAATGACTTCGCCGCCGATTATATCCAAACCGGCAAAGTGGCTTGGATCTACCGCCACCTGCCTCTGGACTCTCTTCACTCCAAAGCCCGCTCGGAATCCGTCGCCGCCGAATGCGCCGCCTCTCTTGCCGGCAATGACGGTTTTTGGAAGTTTATTGACGCTATTTTTGCCGAGACGCCTTCCAATAACGGTCTTGACCCCGCCCGCCTCCCCGCCATCGCTAAAATTATCGGCTTGGACGAAAAGGCCTTCTCCGACTGTGTCACCTCCGACGCTCCCGCCGCCCGTGTTGCGGCCGATGAAGCCGATGCCCGCGCGGCCGGTGCTGGCGGCACTCCCTTCATTATTGTTGTCAGCCCTTCCGGTGAAAAAACCGCCATTCCCGGCTTGCCCAATCCCGAAACCTTCAAAACTATCTTAGACCGCGCTCTGACTACTAAATAAATAAACCCTCCTATTCTTTAAACTTTTCATTTTCATCTGTCTGCTCTTTAAAAATAAAAATTTACTAAAGTAAATTACTTTAATTTTAATTTTTGATTTTTAAACTTTAATTTTCTAATGTATGCCTATAGAGTCGGCTCTGCTTAATTTTCCCCGCCAACTTTCTTATTCTCCGGAAATTATCAACGCCGTCAATCTTTCCCGTAAAAACAAGTTTATTGTTTGCGGCCTGGGCGGTTCTGCTCTGCCTGCCGGCCTGCTTAAAATCGCCAATCCCTATCTTGACCTTCTTATCCACCGCGATTACGGCTTGCCGCGCGTGCCGGACTACTTCCTGTGTGGCTCTCTTCTCATTTTTTCTTCTTACTCTGGCAATACCGCCGAAGTCATTGACGCGCTCCACGCCGCTCTCTCCGCCCATCTTGATGTTGCTATCATCACTTCCGGTGGCGCTCTCCTTAAAATCGCCGAAAGCCGCCATCTTCCCCACATTATCATTCCCGACTCCTCACTCCCGCCCCGCCTGGCCTTGGGCTACGCCGCCGCCGCTCTTCTTAAAATCATTGGCGCTGAACGGGAGCTGTCCACTCTTTCTTCCGCCGCCACCTTCCTCAATCTGTCACGCGCGGAATCTCGCGGCCGCGAACTAGCCACCCTCTTCTCAAACCACCTTCCCATCATCTACGCTTCAACTGTTAATTTTCCACTTGCTTATGCTTGGAAAACAAAAATCAACGAAACCGCTAAAATCCCCGCCTTCGCCAATGTCTTTCCGGAGTTAAATCATAATGAGATAGAAAGTTTTGACCCCGCCCCCGCCGCCCGCCCCCTCACCGCTCCTTTTCACTTTATTTTTCTGCACGACCCCGCCGACTCCGCGCTCATAAAAAAACGCGCCGACGTCTGCCGCCGCCTCTTCACTGACCGCCATCTTCCCGTAACCATTGAATCCATCTCTGGCGAAAACCACTGGGCAAAAATATTTGAATCCCTCTTGGTCGCCGACTGGCTTTCGCTCTTTTTAGCCAAACAATATGGCGCCGCCCCCGCTCCCGTCCCCCTCATTGAAGAATTTAAAAAACTGATTAACTAATAATGTCCGCCCTCGCCAAAAAACTAGCCGCCGTTTTCGCCGCCGCTTTTTTTCTCAACCTCGTCTGGGAAAATCTCCACGCCTCTCTTTATTATCTTCCTTCCGGCGCTCCCATCACCGAAGCTCTACTTCTCCGCTCCACTTTTTTTGACGCCGTTATCATAACTCTTTTGGCGGCTGTTTTTCTAAACATTTCTTATTTGCGTCGTCGCCCTCTCTACGCGCTTCTTGGCGGCATAATTATCGCTTTCTTTCTGGAACGCTACGCCCTCGCTAACGGCCGCTGGGCTTACCGCGACACCATGCCCGTCATCCCTTTCTTAAACACCGGACTTTCTCCCACACTCCAGCTTGGCCTTCTCTCTTACCTTATTTTCCGTCTCCTCCGCCTTGATAAGTAAACTCACCTTGCCGCTTTCACGTCTTTTATGTTATCCTAAAAATAATGGTTAAAACCGCCTCCCTCATTCTTATTTTAAGTTTGGCCGCCTTTTTCATTTTCGGCCTGTTTAGTTTTGGCTCTGCTTCTCACAACCATTTTAATCCCTCCTGTCCCTTAACCGTGGCCGGCGGCGGCGACTGTGCTTCTTTTTCCAGCTTGCTTCACATTTTTCATCACCTTTCCACTCTCAAATCCTTCACTTTTTCTCTATCTTTTTCTCTTCTACTCCTTCTTTTTCTTACCGTTATCTTTTCTTTTTTATTTTTCTTACTTTTCCCTCCGCCTCTGCTTTTCTCCCATTTGGAATCCCTCCGCCTTTCCGCCCGCCCGGGTCAAAACCTTCTCCGCTGGTTAAAAATACGCGGCAATCTCAATCCTCCTTCCGCCTAAAACGCGCGCTTCTTTCTAATCCACCGAAGCCGCGTTTTCACCCGCTTTTTAAGTGGTTTCTTTATTTTATTTCTTAATTATTTTCTCCTATGAACAAAATTTTACTTCTGGGACTCGCCGCTACGCTGGCGGTCGGCGCGATTGTCTGGAACGCCTCCGGCGGTAGTTCCTCCTCGTCCTATTCAGACGGTTCTCTTACCGCTTCCGAAACCGATTTTGACTTCGGATCCATTCCCATGTCCGGCGGCAACGTCTCCTATCCCTTCACTCTTACCAACTCCAGCAACTCGCCGGTGGTCATTGAGAAAGTTTACACTTCTTGTATGTGCACCACCGCTTCCGTCTCCGTCGGCTCCGCCAGCCCCTTAGGTCCCTTCGGTATGCCTGGCCACACCCCCTCCGCCGCCAGCCTTACTGTCCCGCCCGGGGAAACCGTCACCGTTGAAGCCGTCTTTGACCCGGCTGCCCACGGCCCCGCCGGTGTCGGTCTGGCGGAACGTTCCATCTATCTTGATACCAACTCTGCCTCCAGTCCCAAGGTCGAACTCCGCTTCCGCGCGCTTGTCACCAACTAATATGGATGTCATTTTTTCCGCCTCCATCCTCGCTTCTTTTCTGGCCGGCCTGGTCGCCCTTTTCGCGCCTTGTTGTATTACCGTTGTCCTTCCGGCTTATCTGGCTTCCGCTCTCAAACGCCGCCATCAGGTCGTCGGTTTAACGCTGGTATTTTTCGCCGGTCTGGCCGTTGTTCTGGTGCCGATTGCTCTGGGCGCCGCCTGGCTCGCTTCCGTTTTTCGCGATTTTCACCGTGAACTTTATTTGATCGGCGGCGCCCTAATGATTGTCTTCGCCTGGTCTGCCGCTCGCGGCCTCAAACTGCCCTTCTCTTTTCATCCGCGCCTCTCCGCTCTTGACCCCGCCCGCCCCGCCTCCGTCTTCGCCATCGGTGTCTTCTCCGGCGCCGCCACCGCCTGCTGCGCACCCGTTTTAGCCGGCGCCTTAACTCTTTCCGTCCTCTCCGGCTCATTCTTAAAGGCGCTGATTGTTGCCTTAGCTTACGTTGCCGGCATGATTTTCCCTCTTCTTTTAGCCGCCTTCTTTTATGACCGCTTTAATCTCGGCGAAAACCGCCTCTTCAAAGGACTAGCCACCCCTTCTCTCTCCGCCGTCATCTTTCTTATTTTAGGATTGATTTTTATCTCCATGGGTATCGTCAGCGACGGTTACTGGGCGCCCGGCTTTCAAGTAGCCGTCGGCAGCTACCTGAACATCTGGTCTACCGCCGCTATGAACCGACTCGCCTTTCTCCCTGATTGGGCTTGGGGACTCCTTATTCTCATTGTCTTCATTCTTCTCTTCCGACGCGCCAAAGCCAAGACGAATGAAGAAAAAGAAAAAAATAGTAAAATTAACGACTGTTGCCACCCTCATGATCACTCAAACCATTAGAACATTATTGGGCGGGCTGGCCGGCGCCGGTTTGCTGGCCGCCGTCCTTTTCCTTTTTCCCCCTTCCGAGTCTCCGACTGCCAACGTCGGAGCTGGCGTCGGAGTGCCTCCCGCTTCCGATTTTTCTCTTTCTCCCGTCACTCTGCCGATTGTTTGGGAAAACACCGGCCGCCGCCTCGTGGACGCCGGCGTCATTGACGAAGAAAAATTTCTTTCTCTCTATGCCGGACAAGACGAACTTCTCGCTGAAGCCAAAATCCTGCTCTCCGAAAATGCGCCGGTGATTACCGTCAACGACCGTAACGCCGGACTTGTCCTAAATCTTCTCTGGGCTTTCGGTCTCGCTAACCAAAATCCGGTCCTGACCGACGGTCCTATGTCCGACCCCCGTTACGGCGACCCTTCCCGTTTCGCCTCCACCGGCGGCTGGCCTCTCGCCCGCGGCTCGGTGATGGACCATTATAGCGCCCACTCTCTTGTGCCGCTTACTGAAAAGCAACAACAGCTGGTGGAGCGGGTGTCTAAAAATATCTACCGCCCCTGTTGCGGCAATTCCACTTATTTTCCCGACTGCAATCATGGTATGGCCATGCTGGGACTATTGGAACTTATGGCGGCAAACGGCGTCTCGGAAGAGGAAATGTACAAAGTTGCCCTTCAAGTTAACACCCTTTGGTTTCCCGACACCTACCGGACTATCGCCGATTACTTCCGGAAAAGGGGAGTGTCTTGGTCCAAAATTGACCCCCAAACGGCGCTCGGCTCCGCCTACTCTTCCGCCTCCGGCTATCAGCAGGTCTTATCCGAAGTTGAGCCGTCTTCTACCGACTCCTCTTCTTGCGGTGTATAATAAAAAACAATGGATTATTTATTAAAAATAGTCCCGCGGTATTTTATAATTAGTTTGTAATTAAAAACCATGTCGTTAAAAACACCCGCCGCTCGCGGCGGTCTCGTCGGTATTATCCTTTTTGTCGCCTGTATTATCTGGGGCTATCTTCTGCCCTCTGCCGCCGCCTCCTTGCACTTTAATTTGTTGCAAATCGTCTGGCCCTTCTTTTCTCTCTCTTTGAGCGGCCTTATTATCAGCTTGGTTCAGTCCTATATTTACGGCTGGCTCTTCGGCTGGGTTGTCTCTTGGATTATCACCGGCCGGCGCTCTTAATTTTTTCCCCCTCATCTTTAGCTAATCTATGTCCTATCACTATGCCTGGCTAATTTTGAGCTTAATCTTACTCGCCGTCTGGGTGGTTGTTTATCTGCTTCTAAAAAAAGGAGACGCGCGTTGGGAAATGCTTCGCGTCAGCGCCTGGACTTCTCTGCTTGGCCTAACCGAACCGCTTTTTGTTCCTGAATATTGGAACCCGCCCTCGCTCTTTGAACTGGCGGCGCGCACCGGCTTTGACTTGGAGAGTTTTATCTTTAGTTTTGCCGTCGGCGGTCTCGTCGTCTCTCTTTACGACTATTTCTTCTCCATTCGCCATCTTCCTGTTGTTCACCGTAGTGGGCGGCACCGCTTTCATCTGCTGGCCGTTGTTTCTGCCCCTTTTACCCTCCTTATTTTCCTGATTGTTTTGCCTATCAACCCCATTTACTCCGCTTCTCTGGCGCTTCTTGTCGGCTTTTTTTCCACTTGGCTTTGCCGCCCGGATCTCCTGAATAAAATGGCTTTAAGCGGCCTCCTTTTCGCTCTCGTTTATTTTCTTTCCTTCTCTCTTCTGCGCCTGTTATTCCCCGGATACGTAGAAGCGGTCTGGAACCTGCCGGCCCTCTCTAATTTATTCTTAATCGGTGTTCCTATTGAAGAACTCCTTTGGGCTTTCACTTTCGGCCTCTACTGGTCCAGCGTCTATGAGCATCTAACATTTCATAAAATTAAAATAAAATAATGAAAAAAAAGACATACAAAATTCAAGGCATGCACTGCGCCTCTTGCGCCGGCACTATTGAACGGGTGCTTCTTAAAACCGCCGGCGTCCGCTCGGCCTCGGTTAACTTTGCCTCCGAGTCGGCCCTGATTGAATTTGATGAAAATATTATTTTCGAGTCCGGCTTGGCTCAAGCGGTCAAATCAGTCGGTTATGAACTTATTATTGACTCTCCGTCGCCGGCTGTTGCCGGCG
>ERZ1292629.3439-Hain-H43-01um-R1-3439-length-12238-cov-6_pt1 | contig 12238 bp, 13 predicted proteins | sample MGYA00564399_ERZ1292629 | MGnify/ENA primary metagenome ERZ1292629 (study PRJEB36523, sample SAMEA6512636) | groundwater metagenome | collected 2019-01-08 | study: AquaDiva: Metagenomics assemblies of 32 groundwater samples | reverse complement strand
TCGTAGTACCATTGCCAACAAGCGCAAACAAAGCGTTCTCTGCCGTAGAAAAAGCCAATGCGCCGCCCCATTCTACTAAATCAGCAGGTGGTAAATTTGTACTTGCTATGTTCCAAGCGCCACTAGAAAAATAAGTAGCATTATATAAATTCCTTCCTCGTAAAGCGTAAATTTTACCGGAGTCGCCATGTGCAAGGGCGCCGCCGCCGCCAACGCTGGTCCATGGAGCGTCAGATAATTCTATCCATGACAAACTGTCAAGATCAAACTTAGCAAATCTATATCCTCCGTTTAAACCGCCCTTGAGAGCATAAAGATATTGTCCGCCATCATACACAAGTGACCCGCCGTCATTTATCGCAAATGGTGCGTTTTGCATTGGTGCCCATCCGGGACTTGTAACATCGTACCGATAGAATCCTTGAGTACCGCTGCCTCGAAAACCATAGACATACGGACCAGATGCTGCGCGGGACGGCACATACGCAAGAGAGCCGCCGTCGGACACGTTTTGAGGAAATGGAGTACTGCTAAGCAAGGTCCATGTATTGCCATTAATATCATATTTATAAAAACTATTTGTGGCGCCGCCGAGAATTGCATAGATGGTATTGGCACCATCATACGTGAGCGCGCCGCCGACACCAACAACAACACCACTTGGTAATGCGGTGCGATCACCCCATGTCCCGGTTCCCTGAAGAGTTACAGAGCCGCCGGACAACACTTGAGTGTTTGATGATGTTGGGTCTTTATTATCATTAAAATCCGTGTAAGTATCGCGGGTGGTATCGCCGGGAATCTGTTTTAATTTTATATCGCCGCCAACAATTTCTGTATTTGTTGTGTCGCGAGAAAAATATTTTGTCCATCCTGTTTTGTTCGTAGGATGCACAGCGAACGCAGAAGAATCTGCGCTGGCATCCCACGATTGCTGAACCCAATCATACGATAACGCTCCTACGCGCGAATAAAAATAATTTTGAAAAATTAAAAGTAAAAGTATAAAAAACACAGTCCCAATGCGAAGAAATTTTTTGGGACGCGTAAACACACTAAATACTCTATGTTTAGTGTGTTTAAGCAAAATTTTGGTTTTTTTGAAAAAGCGTGTCAATTGGAAAAAACGTGAAGGCAGTGGAATTATTTTTTCCTGCCGTAAAGGGCCTGATTTTTCTACAATACTATCTACACCAAGACGCATATTACTTTTATTATATCACGCCAAGCTCGCATATTAAATGAACCTAACGCTGTGCATAATTCAAGCCCCCATCATCTATATGTCTGCGCCTATAGTATCTATTATGTATCTGCGTCTTTGCATCTATTTTGTATCTATCTTGCCACTCTGAGCGCTATAGCTGTCAGATTGACACTTTTGTTCTATAATTCCATTAATACCGATAATATCTGAATAATATCATTAAATTAAGCTTGTACTAGCAAATATCGCTTTGCACAGCAACAGCATAACAGACATTATATTTGTGGTACAATAAAATTTAATTTATTTAATACCCCAATATCTAATCTAAAATAGTCATAAACCTTAATAAACTATAGTACATACACAATAAACATTAATAAATATTCTACTTTCTTTATGTGTTGCCTATATGTTGCCTGTCTTCTTTTATACTTTTATATACAACCTACTTTATATGTCGCCAACTCTACCACTTTGAGCGCTATAGCTGTCAGATTGACATATTATTGTACACTACGCTATGCTATCTGACACATGTGTGTCATCCGAACATATCCATACACATAACATTAATTATAAAACACATATAACAAGATCGTGAGATACAAAGAACCAAAAATTGGCCCAACAACCCAAAAAGTGCTGCTACTTCTAGCAAGTGGCATTGTACTTGGGCTGACAAAATCTCCGCGTTATCAAATTAAAATTCTCAAAGAAACTAGTGATGCTTGGAAAGAAATTAATCGTCGAGCGCTGTGTCGTGCCATTGCAAAACTTTATCAAACACGCCTCATTGATGCAAAAGAAAATAATGATGAAACGGTAACTATGATACTTACAGAGCGCGGAAAGAAAAAAGCATTAACATATGAAATAAACAATATGCATATTGCTCCGATGAAGCAATGGGACAAGAAATGGCGCATAGTACTCTTTGATGTGCCAGAAAAACATAAACGGGCGCGCGATGCGATAGCGCATACACTTAAAAAAATAGGCTTTTATCGACTTCAAAAAAGCGTGTTTGTCCACCCACATGAATGCAAAGATGAAATTGATTTTGTGGTAGAATTTTTCCAATTAAGACAATTTGTTCGATTCATAATCGCAAACAATATTGATAATGAACTTCATTTGAAACAGCATTTTAAATTATTATAATATATTCTTGATACAATAACTCCTTTTTTGATACAACATCTGTTATACAACATCAATCATTAAACCACTTTGAGCGCTATAGCTGTCAGATTGGCAGTTTTTTTAACGCAGTAACAAAATATAAAAATTACAACAAAAAATGCCAGCGATATTGCTGGCGAGTATACTTAAGACATAGGGCTTTTTTTCAAAATCAACAAGAACATTAATTACCGCAATTACTTTTTTCTTAAAATGTTCTGGTTCGCGAATATCATGAGCTCGCGCCCATTCACGAAGAATTATTTCAAGTTGCAAATTTAATAGCTCAACTTCTTTTGTCTTCAATTCTTTTTGTTCAACTTCTTGTTGCGCCGCCATTTACGCAATCCTCCTCTATCTGTTTGTACTATATATACCTCACATCAAATTCTAATGCAATAAGCGTGTGGCGGCAATGCGCATTGCTTTTATCCATTTCAAAATATGGACGGTGCAAGGATTGAACTTGCGGCCTCTCCAATGTGAATGGAGCGTTCTACCACTGAACTAACCGTCCTTACTCTATTCCTAATTTGTTTATTAATATCTCATGTTGGTAATCAAAAAGGTCGTGCAAAAATTTGTCATGCATGGCCTTTCTATATTCAAATTCTTTGGTTGTAAAACATGCCCAGATTAATTCTTTTCCTACTTCCAATTCAATCTTTTTTATGAAAGGCTCAATGTTGTTTTTCTTAATTTTATTTGCGACAATCAATAAATCAAGTTTTTGATTTTTATTTTCAATATCTTCGTTTAATAAAACATTTTTTGACAATTTTATTTCTTGTATAAAAATGCCGCCCAAAACAATCAGTTGTATTCCATTTCGTTTTTTGAAGTATTGTGCCATTTTCTCGCGAGACTCCAAAGACGCGCCAATAACTAAATGGTACATCGGCTGAAAAAATGCAAAATCCGGAGATAGCATAAAACCAGCAACCTTTTTCTTTTGTAATTTATTAATTTTTCTACGACGTTTTGAACTCTGTGTCGGAACATTGTCTTTAATAATTTTTGGAATATCAACGCGATTTCCGCGCTTGATAAGATTAATAGATATTGCTGAAGCAAGCTCTCGAGAAACAATAGGCAATGATATTTGCAACATCTTAGAAAGCTCCTTTGATGTAGTTACACGCCCGGAATTTTGCAAAAAAAATCTGATAATTTTGAGCCTAGATGGCCCACCTATAATTTTTTCTAATATAGTCATGATTTTATTATTATAATCAAAAACGTTCCAATGTCCATTGGAACGCCTTGATATTTATTTTAATTCTACTGTTGCGCCGGCTTCTTCGAGTTTTTTCTTTAATTCGTCTGCAGATGTTTTATCAGCGCCTTCTTTGATAATTTTTGGCGTGGCATCTGTCAAATCCTTTGCTTCTTTAAGGCCCAATCCTAAAGCCTCGCGAAGCACCTTAATTACAGCAATTTTTTGACCTCCAGTGGCTTTTAATTCAACATTGAATGTTGATTTTTCTTCAATCTCTTCGGTGCCTTCCCCTAAAGCAGATTCGCCCTGAGCTGACATTACCGGCATTGCAGTTGATACTCCAAATTTTTCTTCGATTTTTTTAACTAAATCTGAAAGCTCCAACGCTGTAAGCTTTGAAACTTCATCAATAATTTTATTTAGATCTGTCATAATTGTTTAATTAGTTATAAATTATATAATAAAAATTAACCGTGACTTTTAGATTTTGATACTTCATATAATGCTCGTGCCAAATTCGCTACCGGCTGAGTAATAATAAACGCAAGCTGTGTCAACAAAACCTCTCTAGAAGGAATTGCGGCAAGGCGTTTTATCATATCTTCTCCGACAAACCGTGACTCATAAATACCACCCAGAATAGCAAGACCTTCTTTTTCCTGTTTAATAAATTTTACGACAGTGCGTGGCGCCTCAGTTATATCGCCCTGCGTATAAACCACTCCAACTTCTCCTTGCAATTGCTGTACATCCTCATATCCTAATGAATCTAGCACTCGCCTCAATAGTGTCTTTTTTAGAACATTGTATCCAATATTAAGCGCTCGCAATTCCCTACGAAATTTTGTAGACTTTGCTACAGAAAGACCATGAAAGTTAACAAACATAAGTAATGTTTGTCCTTTCAGTACTTTTGAATATTTCTCAATAATGGATTGTTTTTTTGATTTTGTAAGTACCATAAAACAAATAATAAAAACGGCTAAAAGCCGCTAATCATGTCTAGGGAGGGCTTATTCTATTGATGCCTCCTGTCTGCGACCTTTGAGAATAGTGTAGCAAAACCAAGAAATTAGTCAAGCGTGTGTTATCCACGGCAACTCGCTATTTTTAATTTATTGTAGTTGTCGACAAAAAGCCCACTTGCTCGCTTTTTACCCCCACAATAGCATAAAGCTTCCTGCGATTGCGGCGGTTTCAGCTCGCAAAGTTAGACGCCCCAAAGAGACTATTTCGCAATTTGCACGCATTGCCGCAAACAATTCTTTATCATCCCATCCGCCTTCTGGGCCAATAAATAGTCCAATTGATCTGTCGCCGGCTCCTCTAATCACGTTGTCATGCTCTTTAGTGTCTGCGAAATAATTTTTTGTTCCAGAAGCCCGAGCTTTCTCAAGCGCTTTGTCCAAAGATGTTACCAAATGCAATTTTGGAATAATGGCTCGCCCAGATTGTTCGGCGGCTTCTTTTAATATGTATTGACAACGGTCAAAATTAATATTTTTTTTCTCCGACCTTGTGGCCAACACAGGAACAAACTCTGTTACACCGACTTCAGTACATTTTTGTAAAATACATTCAAATTTTTCTTTTTTAATTAAAGAACAGTATAATGTTAATTTTTTCTTGCTTTCTCGCATATTTTCTATACGATCTCGAACCAAAAACATAGCAGAACCTGATTGAATATTTTTAAGTTCGCAAATTGTATCAATCCCTCCTTCTTCTACGCTCGTGCTAAAAAAAATAACTAATTCGCCCTTGTGCAATTTAAGAACTCTTGATATCTGATGTATTAAAGTTTTCTCCTTGATAATCAAAAGATCTTTATCCAGTTTTTGAGGCAAATAAAATCGGTGCATAGAAAAATTATATCCAATCAATAATTATTGTAAACTCCCCTCTTTGTTTTTCTCCAACGAAGTGCTTTTGCGCTTCAGATAATTTCCCGCGGAATACTTCTTCATAGATTTTGGTAAGCTCTCTGCCAACATTTATATAGTGATCGCCACATGTAGCCTCCAGCTCTTTGAGCGTCTTTTGTATGCGATGCGGCGATTCAAACAAAACTACCGGAACATTGCTTTCTGCAATTCGTCCAAACAGGGTCTTTCTTCCTTTTTTATGCGGAGGAAATCCTAAAAATATAAATTCTGAACAATCAATATCGCTTATCGAAAGAATGGCGGAAAGCGCCGACGGACCAGGTATCGGTACAATAGCAACATCACGTGATATAAGCGCAGAGACAAGACGTTGTCCGGGATCAGAAATAGATGGAGTGCCAGCATCTGTGATCAGTGCCGAATCGCAATCGGAGATACTTTTAACAATTTTTGCTATTTGAGATAGCGTGGAGTGCTCGTGAAATGCGATAATTTGTTTCTTTATTCCAAGATGAGAAAGAAGTTTGTGCGCCATGCGCGTATCTTCAGCCAGTACTACAGAAACATTTTTTAATGTATCAATAGCACGGAGCGTAATATCTTGCAGATTACCGATTGGTGTGGCAACCACATAAAGTGTAGGCATACAACTATAATGCTTGAATAATTGCTATTTTTCAAGAGTTTGATATAAGTAATATTAGAAAAGATTGAATTCAAAATGGAAACCCAGACATGCGTCTGTTGTGGAAAATTAATAATTTTTTTGACAAATTTTTTCTTATCAACGGTATGTGACAAATGCAACACAGAACTCAAAAAAATCGCACATAAAGAAAAATCTTTATCAAAACATTGTCTTTTACATTATATTCGTTGTCAGGCAATATTCATTGGCAAAAAAGAAAATATTGCGATACCAAATTGAAATACATCAAATTATAATCCGCGGAATTAATGTATTAATTCTAGATACGATCTCATAATTGATAGTACCTATTTTTTTGGCAATATCGTCTGCTGTGATTTCTTTGTTTCCTGATTTCCCTAGCAAAACAATTTCGTCATTTTCATTTGCTGAAATGCCCGTAATATCTACCATCATCATATTCATACAAACGCGCCCAATTACACGCGCCAAATTGCCATTTATTAATACTTCACCACAATTTGATAGTTTCCTATCATATCCATCATAATACCCAACCGGCAAGATCGCTATCTTTGATTTTTGTTTTACCATCCATGTACGATCATATCCAACCGTTTCTCTTTTCGATATTTCTTTGATCTGCGCGATACATGTTTTCCATGTAAGAACAGGTCTTAATTTTATTTTATTAGATAAGGAATATTTAACATCATCAGATGGCCATAGTCCATAAAGACTTATGCCAAGTCGTACTAAAGAAAGGTGTGTTTTAGGATGCACCAAGAGAGCTGCCGATGATGCCGCGTGTACAAAATGTGGCGTAATACTTTTTTGCTTCAAAATCCAAATAGCTTTTTTAAGTACTCGCAATTGTTTTTTATAAAATATAGAGCGTGAATTTTCTGCATCCGCAAAATGCGTATAAATACCTTCAACTAACGGAAAATGTTTAACTTCCGCCAAATCTTTTAACTGTAATCCCAATCGATTGGTTCCTGTTTCTATTTTTAAATGCAAATGCGGCTGTACACTACGATGAGTTTTAAGCAGCGATACAATATGTTTCAATGTCGCCAGATTGTAAACAGAAACACGAAAATTGGCACGAAGTGCCTCTAAAAGACGAGATGGCGGTATATATCCCAAAATCATAATAGGTTGGCTCATGCCAAGTTTTTTCAACACCAGTGCCTCATCCAACGAATCTACACCGAGCCAAATGTTCTTTTTCGCGCGTAAAACTTGAGCAACCTCACAAAATCCATGCCCATACGCGTTGGCTTTAATAATGGCCATACATACAATGTTTTTGTCTATATGCTTCTCGATGGTTGTTATATTTGACAATAGCGCGTCGCGATCTATCTCCAGCCACGTTTTGTATGGTAATTTGTTATTTTGCATGTGCGTTTTCACTTTATATATGTATGATACATCCTAATACAAAAATTGCCTACTTGGTAGCAACCGTATATAATCTTATTGATGACAAAACAAATTAACTCTGCATTCGATTTTGTCGGTTACCACGCTGACCCCTCAAAAGGACTTGTGCAATTTAACTACTCAATAAAACACAAAAGTAAAACATTTCGCTTTACCGAAACCTTGCGATTTGCGCCACCACCAAAAACAGTGTCGCAGGAAATCGTAACGTCTGTCTTGGATAGCCTTCATTTGTTGCTTGGAATTAGTTACTGGAAGCTTTTTTGTCCAAAAAATATCAAAATATCTTCGCAAACACTTACGAAAGATCAAGCGAAATTTTGGAATACTGTCTACACAGACGGGCTTGGTGAGTTTTTTTACAAAAATAAAATCGACTTTCGAGGTCTTGTAAAATTTCCATATAAAAACAAGAAAATCACAAAGCCAGTCACACAAAAAACCAAAAACCGGTCTCTTCTTATGATTGGTGGAGGAAAAGACTCCATTGTTTCGGCAGAACTTCTCAAGAAGTATAAAAAAAAGTTTACGCCATTTATTCTCAACACATCAAACATACAAAAAAAGGCTATTCGACAAATCGGAAAAAAACCAATAATAATACTACGCGCCCTGGATACGCAATTATTTAAACTTAGAAAACATTCTGGCGTCTATAATGGGCATATTCCGGTCACGGCAATATACGACTTAACTGCTCTTTTGGCGGCAATTCTATATAACTACAGGTATATTGTCGCGTCGATTGAAGAAAGCGCGAACCATGGTAACGTCAGTTATCTAGGAAAATATATAAATCATCAATGGAGCAAAAGCTACACATTCGAAAAAATGCTGCAACATTATATAGCAACATATATCACGTCAGAAATCTCGTGCTTTTCGCTTTTGCGTCCTTTTACAGAAGTCAAAATTGTACAGCTTTTCGCAAAGCATAAAAAATATTTTTCATCTTTTTCTAGTTGCAATACCAACTTCACCATTCTAAAACACGCACGGCGCCTTTGGTGTGGGAAGTGTCCAAAATGCGCATTTGTATTCTTGTCACTGGCTCCGCGCATTCGTAAAGAAAAATTAATACAAATATTCGGTAAAAATCTCTTTTCGGACAAAACGTTGATACCAATGTTTGAGGAGCTTCTTGGTATTAGAAACTTTAAACCGTTTGAGTGCGTGGGCACTCCAAGCGAGGTTCGACTTGCATTTTATAAAACACTGCAAACAAAGGAATTTAAAAACGATGTTGTGGTGAAAATGTTTGAAAATAAATTCTCTCTCCGTTTCGCTAATATTAAAAAATCAGAAAGCAATATTATGAAAGTTCATGCCAACGCCAATATACCAAAAGAATTTAAAAGAATTGTTGACTCGATATGAAATTGGAAGAACTAAAAAATAAAAAAATTCTCATTCTTGGTTTTGGTATAGAAGGCAAATCCACTATGCGTTTTTTGAAGCATCACTTCCCGCACAAAAAAATAGATATTGCCGATCAAAAAAATGATAAAAATTATCTAAAAAAACAAGGAAAATACGATCTTGTGATTAAAACCCCCGGAATTTCTAAACGATTTGTTACGGCGCCGCACACGACAGCTACGAATATTTTTTTTGCAAACACAAAAGGGACTGTTATTGGCGTTACAGGATCCAAAGGAAAAAGCACTACCGCCTCACTGGTTTATCAAATACTGAAAGCGGGCGGTTATCCGATACATCTCGTCGGCAATATAGGGAAACCCGCTCTCGAAGAATTGCTTAAGTCTAACACGACTAAAGACATTTACGTATATGAACTTTCCAGTTATCAGCTTGAAGATATTAACTATTCCCCACACATATCGGTGATAATTAACCTATTTCCTGACCATATGGACTACCACGGCGGACTTAAACGATATTGGAACGCAAAAGCAAAAATTATAAGTCGCGCAAAAAACAACGATTATTTTGTTTATAATTCAAAATATCAAGAATTGAGAGGTCTTGCGCAAAAAACAAAAGCAAAAAGTATTCCTATTATATCTACACTACCGTTTTCAAAATCTATAATTCCTCTTTTGGGCGCGCACAACGAAGAAAATGTAAAAATAGCAATCACCGTGTCAAGGCTTTTTAATATACCAATCGCGAAAATAAAAACAGCGATAATGAATTTTAAATCTCTACCTCATCGCCTTGAATTTGTCGGGAAATATCACAATATTCGGTTTTATGATGACGCTATTTCTACTACACCCGAATCAACCATCAAAGCTATGGAATCATTGCCACGAATCAGCACCATTCTTTTGGGAGGTAAAAATAGGGGCTACCAATTCAAAGATCTCGCCAAAGCAATAGTAAAACACAAAATACCAAATATTGTACTTTTCCATGAGACTGGTGAAAAAATCTACGATGAACTCAAAAAATTAAAAATACAAATGCCCAACATATTAAAAACTAAAAGTATGCGCGATGCCGTACAATTTTCCTACGCAAACTCTCCAAAAAATTCTATTTGTCTTCTCTCTACCGCATCTCCCAGCTACATTCTCTGGAAAAACTTCGAAGAAAAAGGCAACGAATTTCAAAAATTCGTTCGCAAACTTTCAAAATAACTACATCACAACTTGGAGATACGATCTCCAAGTTAATCCAGCAATAATTTTTTCATCTCTCCGTACATCGTCTTCTTCTGCCTAATATTATCCAGCGCCTCTAAAGCAAACGCTTTATACTCTTTACAATTTTTGAATTGTCTGAGCACAATCTGTTTTGAACATATTCTTGTACTATCCCTTGTCTTACCTTCTTCCACATATTCTTCCCAACTTGACTTGGAGATACGATCTCCAAATGGATGTATTTTGTGATTTAAATTTATATAGGCGCTTAGATGAAGTAAATATTCATTAGAATCTATATGAGCAGATTTTGTTCGTCCTTGAAAAAGAACTCCTGATCTCTTATTGCGAATATTAAAATACGATGTATAACCTATTCCTAACCGACGAATAAACTCGCCGAGTCCACCATTTATAGATTGTCTCAACAATAAATGATAATGATTATTATTGAGACAATAACAAATTATTTCTACAAGTTTTTTTGATTTGATGGTTTTTCGCTTTTTGCTTTCAAATGAATACTCATAAATACTGCCGACAGCATTAACTGTATTAAACACTGCTATGCTCTTCAAAAATCTTTGAGTGTCTGTATCGTCAGAAAAAATTTGGCGTTTTTCCACACCACGATTAAAAATATGATAATATTCGCTAGTAACAAACTTTGTGGATTTCATAAAAACTACAATAGCACTTGGAGATACGATTGCCAAGTCACTTGGAGATCGTATCTCCAAGTGGTTAAAACTTAGGATCTCCGCAAATGTCGCGGAGCGCGCAGGGCTCGTGTTTGTGTTCTTTTTTTCGTGAATCACGACCATGATCTATTATCCGGTATGTTAGAGTGAGCCATTCTTTTTTTGGGAAAAGCTTCATCAAATCTTGTTCAATTTTTACAGGATTGTCCGAATCTGAAAACCCGCATACTCTTGCGAATCGTTTTACGTGCGTATCTACCGCTATTCCCTCTACAACGCCATAAGCATTGCCTAAAACAATGTTTGCGGTCTTACGTGCCACTCCTGGAATATGAATCATTTCTAGCATTGTGCGAGGAAGTTCACCTCCAAAATCATTTTGAATCATGCGAGCCGCGCCAATAATATTTTTTGCTTTTGCGCGAAAAAATCCCGTGGAATGAATTTCACGCTCCAAAACACCCTGCTTGGCATTGGCAAAATCTTCCACGCTCCAGTATTTTTTTCCGCCAGAAGCGGATCCGCCTTTGGTGGAAAAAATTTTTTCGGTCACCTCATTGACTTTTTTATCAGTACATTGCGCTGATAAAATCACTGCTACCAACAGTTGAATATTATTGCCAAATTTTAAGGCAATTTTTGATTTTGGGTATGCGATTTTAAGATGACGCAATGTAGTTGTCGCTCGTTTTTTTTGTGGCATTATTGTTGCGTTTTTTATTTTCATACGCAACGCGCAGTTAAAATATTATTTAGCCGCGGCGTCAAATTCTGCGTCAATGGCAGATACTTCTTTGTCAAGATTGTTTAAATCTGTAGCCTGCAAATCTGCGTTTATAGCGGATATATCATCTGAAGTACCTTGTTTTTGCAACATATTAATATCATTTATCGATTCGATAGCGCTTGGTGTTTCGAATATATTTGAATTTCTCAAAAAATAAAATCCAAACGCAATAATAATTAATACAACAACAATACTAACAATAAGCCAAATTTTTGAATTGTTTTGATCTGCTGGTTGAATTGAAATTGGGTCCATAAATTTTAATTAATTAAATGTATAAATAAAATATTAATTATTGCGTATTTGGCGTACTTGTGGCTTCTACATCGAGTCGCCCTTTTTTAATTGTATTTATAATATCTACCAAAGCGGCGTGCGCCTCTTTTGTTTTGGTATGTATAATATTTACAATCTCTTTTACAACAATAAATTGATCCTTTGGCGTGTCGTCCTTAGAAAGTTCTGAAAATTTAATTTTTGCTTCACCGATAGCCGTGTGCGCAGTAACAATGGTAGATCGCACCGTATCAAGTGCTACTTGTAAGT
>ERZ1292629.3436-Hain-H43-01um-R1-3436-length-12243-cov-6_pt1 | contig 12243 bp, 9 predicted proteins | sample MGYA00564399_ERZ1292629 | MGnify/ENA primary metagenome ERZ1292629 (study PRJEB36523, sample SAMEA6512636) | groundwater metagenome | collected 2019-01-08 | study: AquaDiva: Metagenomics assemblies of 32 groundwater samples | reverse complement strand
ACTATTTCTGCCGGAATAAGAAAAACGGTCAGCCGATCCAAAAACGACATAAAAAAAACACCCGGATAACCAAAATCCCCCAGTAGCTCTACGGCTTTTCCAATAGATGAATATGCGACTTCAAACATTAGTTTTTCTAAAAAGGTCAGCGGCTTCGTCCGGATCGATAACGTTTACATAAACATCCGCTCCAAGCTCGAGCCCTCCAACGATAGAAAGACGTGGTACGACTTCCATGTGCCAATGGTAGAAGTCATTATTAGAGTGGGAGTTTTTTCTCGGCGGCGCGGTGTGAATGTAAAAGTTAAAATCCGGTTCATCCAACGCTTTGTCCATTTTCTTTAAAACAATGTTCAGGGCCAGAGCTAAGGACGGTATCTGGGTATCGGAAACGGCCTCGAAGTGTGGGCTGGATCTCCTGGGGAATATCCTGACCTCATAAGGCGTTTTTGAAACAAAAGGACAGAAACATAAAAAATCGTCATTTTCGTAAATAATTCTTTTTTTGTCTTCCATCTCCCACTCCAGCATTACCTCGTGAACTTTTTTCTTGTGCTTCCTGTAATAACTTTTCGCGCCGGCAATACTGCGCAGAATATCTGGCGGCATAATGGGTGTCGAAAGTATCTGCGAGTGGTTGTGGTATATGGTTCCTCCAGCGGAAGGGCCCTTGTTGTGAAATATCAAAATATACTCTCCACTGTCTTCCTGGGTTATTTCCCTATAGCGGTCTCTGTAAACCGTGAGTACCTCGGCCGTCTCGTCGGGAGCAAAACAACAGAAAGTCCTATCGTGGTCTTTGGTAATAACAAGTTCGTGGAAACCCATTGCCGCCGCTTTCTTGTACGGACCTTCTTCGGCCAGGTATTGGCCCTCGCCCGGGCTGACAGCCGGAGACTTGTTTGGAATAACAACGGTGGTCCACTGCCCGTTGTTAAAGTTCTCCGAGTCCGCCCTTTTTCCATTGTTAAAAACAATGACCGGCTCTTCGTTGCCGCTTGCCTGAAGATTCTCAAAAGGACAGCCCTCCTTCGGCTGATAGAATTTCTCCTTTTTCTTTATGTGGCTCCTGGCCCGGCCGGTCGCGAATAAGACCCAATCACCGGAAACCAAGTCCTGCCTGAACTCATTTAGCATTATATTTTCCTGTAAGCAGGTTCCATCTTATTTTAGCCGTTTCCATCAAAACTTCGAAATAGGCGGAAAGACGGGGATGTGAAGCTGTATCCGGATCGTTTTTCCATTTTATCGGCACCTCTTTTATCTTGTGGCCGAATTTTCTGGCCAAGGCCAGCATTTCTATATCAAAACCCCATTTGTCGATGGTCATTTTGGGAAAAATATCCTCGGCAGCTTTAGCGGTAACCATTTTAAACCCTCTTTGAGTATCTTTGATGCCCGGAACAGCAAGAATTTGAATATACCAATTACCCATTGTCCCGAATGCCCTTCTCCAAAACGGTTCTGAACCGGAAGCGATGTCGGCGCCTTTGATGCCTATCGACGCGATAACCACGCCATAGCCATGTTCAAAATAGGGCATCATCTTCTCTATGTGATCGATGGTTGTCGCGTTGTCGGCATCGGTAAAAAGCCGATACTCTCCTTTGGCTTTAAGCATGCCCTGGCGGACCGCGAACCCTTTTCCCTTGTTTTGGGCGTAATTTAACAGTTGAAGTGTCGGAATAGACGACATCGCCGTTTTGACAATATCGTTGGTGCTGTCCTTTGAACCGTCGGTAACGACTATTATCTCATGTTCGACGTTCTTTCCTGAAAGATATTGATATATGGAATCAATGGTCTTCTTTATATGCTTTTCCTCGTTGTGTGCCGGAATTATTACTGATAGATACATGATTAGTCAGTATACATCAATTGACCGAAAATCAAAACCGAAGTATTCTTTGGCTTAATGCCTGATTTTCCGGTCAGAGAGTTAAAGGCCTCGGACAAAGCTTGGCCAAAACTTCTTTCGCAAATCCCCGACCCGCCCAAACAGCTTTATTGCCGGGGAAATTTTTCTCTGCTGAACAGCAGCTGCTTTGCGGTTGTTGGAACTCGCAAACTTACAAGCTACGGCAAAGAAACAGCCCAGCAGATAGTCAGAGACCTTGCCAATAACGGATTTACCGTCGTGAGCGGCTTGGCTCTCGGGATAGATGCGGTAGCGCATCAAACAACATTGGACTGCGGAGGCAGGACCATAGCCGTCCTCGGAGGCGGAGTCGGCGACAAAAGTATCGGGCCCAGAACTAACTTTCCTTTGGCTCAAAAAATACTGGAAAACGACGGCCTGCTTATCTCCGAGTATTCGGACCAGGAAAGCATCCGTGCCTTTAACTTTGCCGTAAGGGACAGGATCATCAGCGGCATCAGTATGGGAGTTCTCGTAATAGAGGCCGACGTGGAAAGCGGAGCGCTCATCACCGCAAGTTGCGCCCTTGACCAGAACCGCGACGTTTTTGCCGTTCCGGGCAGCGTTCTGTCTCCGAAATCTGCCGGTCCGAACACTTTAATTCAGAACGGGGCCAAGCTTGTTATGAACGCCTATGATATTATTAGCGAGTATCACGAAAATTTAAAATTATTTCCCGAGAATAAAAAGAAAACCTTGACCCGAAATCCGACGGAGAAAAAGATCGTTGACCTGCTTGATGAGCACGGCGTTCTGTTCATAGATGATATGATAAGAAGATCCGGCGCAGAAGCGTCGGCGATCTCCATAGCTTTATCCATGCTCGAGATACGCGGTGTCGTAAAACACCTTGGCAACGGAAAATATAGGAGAGTTTAAATGTTTAAAAATTTAAATATATGAACCTGGTCATAGTCGAGAGCCCCACAAAATCCAAAACCATCTCAAAATTTCTGGGGGGTGGTTTTTCCGTGCGCGCTTCCGTGGGCCATGTCCGGGACCTGCCGAAAAGCAATAACAAGGCCATCGACATCAAGGGCGGTTTTATCCCCCACTACGAAATAAGTCCCGGTAAAGAAACTGTTCTTGACGATTTAAAAAAGACGGCCGGAAAAGCCGATGAGATCTATCTTGCCACCGACCCGGACCGCGAAGGAGAAGCTATCGCCTGGCATGTATCGGAAGTGCTTGGCTTAAAAAAACCGAAAAGGATAGTATTCCACGAGATAACCAAAGACGCGATAAAAGAAGCGTTGGAACATCCCCGGGAGATCGACCCCCAGCTTGTAAAGGCGCAGGAAGCGCGCAGGGTTCTTGACCGGCTTGTCGGCTACGACCTCTCCGGCCTGATCTGGAAAAAGGTCCGTTACGGGCTGTCCGCCGGGCGCGTTCAGTCCCCAGCCCTTAGAATAATCGTTGAACGCGAACGCGAGATACGCGCTTTCAAAAGCGAAACGTATTATGTTATTGCCGCCGACGTATTCGGAAAAAATAAAACGGCCTTCCGCGTCACTTGCGAAGAAGATCTCAAGAATAAAAAAACCGCCGAAGAAATCCTTAAAAAAGGCAGGATCGGTTCGTGGTTCGTAAAAGACATTTCCGAAAGCGAAGTTAAGCGTTCGCCACGACCGCCGTTCACGACTTCGACGCTCCAGCAAGCGGCGAGTTCCCGCCTCGGATTTTCGCCGTCACGTACCATGAGCATCGCCCAAAAACTCTATGAGCAGGGTTTTATCACATATATGCGCACCGACAGCGTCAATCTGGCCGCTTCCGCCCAAGCGCAGATCGCGGGCCTTGTCGAAAAAACCTACGGCAAGGAATACGTAGAGGTCCGGACATATAAAACTAAAAGCAAAAACGCCCAAGAAGCGCATGAAGCCATCCGGCCGACGGACGCCGCGCGGGAAAGTGCCGGATATACGGAAGAACAGAAAAAACTGTATCGCCTCATCCGCGAGCGGACGATCTCCTCGCAGATGACCGACGCCAATCTTCTGCGCACAAAGATCAGCGCAACTATTAGCGAGGGTGGGCTCCCCGACTTCGCCGCCACCGGCTCGCGTATTGTCTTTGACGGCTGGCTTGCCTGCGATACACGCGCGCGCGGAGAAGACGTGGAACTGCCGAAAGTTGAAAAAAACGAAACCCTTACCCTTAAAGAACTGATGAGCGAAGAAAAACACACCGAACCGCCGCCTCGTTACACGGAAGCCGGCCTCGTAAAAGAACTGGAGAAACGCGGCATCGGCCGACCCTCCACCTACGCTGCCATTATCAAGACCCTGCATGACCGCAAGTATGTGGAGAAAGACGGCCGGGCTCTGAAACCAACCGACACCGGCGAGGTTGTCAGTTCGTTCCTTGAAGAAAACTTCATGAACTATATCAGCGACACTTTCACCGCCGAAATGGAAGACGAGCTTGACGACATCGCAAACGGAAAAAGAGAGTATGTTAAGACACTCCGGGACTTTTACGTGCCGTTCCACAAAGACGTCAAAGCAAAAGAGAAGATAGAAAAGCTGACCAATCTCGGACCCGCGCCCAAAGAATGGAAATGCCCCGAGTGCGGAAGCCCCATGACCATCAAGCTTGGGCGGGGAGGAAAGTTCATGAGCTGTGAACGCTACCCGGACTGCATGGGCGCCCGCCGGATAGACGGCTCCGTCGCCGAGCCGAACAAATCTATCGGCACAGACAAAGAAACCGGATTACCATTATTTGTTCTGGAAGGACGCTTCGGGCCTTATGTCCAGCTCGGCGAAAAAACCAAGGACAATCCCAAGCCGCGCCGGGCAAGCATCCCAAAGGATAAAGACCTCCGAACAATTACCGTTGAAGACGCCCTCAAATACTTGAGCTTGCCCCGCATGCTTGGCACGCACCCGGAAACCGGAAAAGAAATAGTTGCCAGTATCGGACGCTTTGGGCCATACATTATGCATGACGGCGACTTCCGTTCCCTCAAAAAGGGCGACAACGTTTATGACATTGAACTTTCTCGCGCGCTTGAGATACTTAAAGAGGAAAAGAAAAAGAAGGGCTTTCGAGGAAGAAAGAAAAAAGCAACAACTAATCCGTAAATTATGAATTTAAAATGCGACAAATGCGGAAGCGATATGGTCGAAAAAGTCGGCAGATACGGCCCGTTTACGGCCTGTTCCAACTTCCCCGATTGCAAGAACATCCTCAAAGAAGAGAAAAAACCTCCCGTCGAAACGAAGGAGGTCTGTGATAAATGCGGAGGCAAGATGGTCATCCGCTCGGGAAAGTTCGGTGAGTTCCTCGCCTGCTCCAACTATCCGAAGTGCAAGAACACTAAAAAAATTAACCCCTTAAGGGGTTAATTTTAGTTTTCTATTGAGCTCTATTGAGTCGGGGCGGGCTTGGAAGGATTGCCTATGTTTATCGGGGCCACCTCGACTATGCGATTGTTTTCCTGGTCGTAAAGAATTGCTTTTCTTGAGTTGGTGTAAATTAAGACCTTATCTCCCCTCTTTGCCTTGGCAAAAAACGGCTGGTCTTTCAGTTTCTCGGGATCGGAAACGGTTGCTATCGTCGGCGCTTCCCCTTCGGGCAGAACAATAAGGTCAGCAACACTGGCCAAAAGCTTTCGGGTCTCATCTTGAGCCGCTCTCTGCGGATTCTTTTTTAAAGCCGAGGCCTCATACCAAAAATAACCGGCAAATCCCACGGCCACCAAAACCACGGCTATTAAAAGATGGGGGATTAGTTTCTTCGCTTTCTCCGTCAGTGCCTGGCTTAACGCTTCTTTCAAGTCCTCCGGGCGATTGAATCTCCTTTTTGAAACGGGTTTTACTTCAACGGGTTTTACTTCAAAATCGTTGTTCATAATGAAATATTACTACAATAAGATGCCTTGTGTCTATAGCGTCGATGTGGATAACTACTAGTGATTTTACCTACCCGTAACATCCGACAAATCCTTATTATATAAGGGTTTGTCGGGCTAATGAAAAAACTTAAGGGACAAAAGCATATTATCGAAAACCCCTATATTGTTACCTGGAACATATTCCGCCAAGGGCCTTTCTTCCCAATGAAAAACCAATGTATAATCCTGGCCGTCTATTTTTATCTTCGGCCCGACGAATATTTTTACCCGGCCGGCGCTATCACCGCCATATGAGCCATAGTCGATCAAATCATATCTTTTGAACTCCCTGCCGTCTATTATGCCAGTGGTATCGGGCGCTTTTCTTTTACTGTTATCTATCTGATATTGGAGTTCGGTCAAGTGGAAAATTTCGGCTAAGACCAGGTCAAAGTAAATAGGAGCTTTTACGGTGAATTGATTATAATATTGGATTTTCTGGGGGCTGAAATATTGACCGTCGTTTTGCCAACTGGCCAGATACTGGAACTTGAATTTGTCGCTGATATCAGAGCTCCCATGAAAATTATCAAAAGTAAATGTCTTTAATTTACTATCTGCGGTTGACTGAATCGTGCCGATGTTTTCCGAATTTTTTTGTCCAAAAATAAAATAACCCGCTCCAATGACAACCGCTGTAAACAAAACAGTTAAGATTATTTTTTTCATATTATCTAAACTTTACAACTCCGCGGATTTTGACATTTCCTCTTATAACGTGACCGGCGGGAATATAGGTAATAGCAAGAACGCCTTGCGCTCCGTCTGCACCCTCGTTGGCTGTACTGTCTTCGCCGCCTCCGCCGCCTCCGCCGCCATAGACACCGCCGGGACCGGCAACATCGTCGTCATTTGAACCTCCTCCGCCTCCTCCACTACCAACAGTAGACGACCACTCAAAAGCCGTACCTCCAGTTCCAGCAGTACCGTTTTGACCAGTGTTGGAACCACCGCCTCCGCCGCCAGCAGAACCGTTACCGGCGTTAGCCGCACCGCCTCCATAACCATAAGGGCCATTACCACCAGCACCTCCAGTAGTACCAGTATTACTTACTCCTACAGTAGAACTCCAACCTCCGGACCCTCCTCCGCCGCCTCCGCCATCAGCGGTGCTACCAGTAGGAGATCCGCCATTTTTACCAGGTCCGCCCGGTCCCGCCGCACCGCCTCCGCCGCCTCCGCCGCCATCTGTACCGCCAGTACTGCTTCCGCCAGTACCGCCATCAAATAATGTTGTTCGCACGCTACTTGCGGCTAGCCCGCCAGTTCCACCGGTATTTCCGCTGGCTCCCTCCGCACTATCAGCGCAAACAGAAGCTCCGGCACAGGTTGCTCCATTGAACCAGGAATCGCCTCCGCCGCCCGCCGAATCTTTGGAACCGGCTACACCGACGGCAATAGTAACCGTACCACCTCGAGTCAAATTAAGGTTGGTAATTCTGGCATAAGATCCGCCGCCGCCGCCGCCGCAGCCATGAGTAGTACAAGCACTCACGCCTCCGCCGGCTCCGCCAATCGCCTCAATCATATTGGCCTGATTATTCCAGTCGTTGGGAACAACCCACGACGTAGTTGCAGTATTAGTAATAGTTTCAACTTTTCTGAATGCCGCTTTGGCTTCGGGGATATCGTAGATTACTTTCATGCTTAAAGGAGTGTAGAAGAAAGAAAAAATCAAAAAAAACAAAAGAATCCCTTTTAGCTTGAATGCTTCATAAAAATTTATTGACCCTTGGAACATTTTTAGACCTTTAATTTCTGGGGTATTTATTTATTGACTATCTTTTCTCAAAAGTGTTAAATTAATGATGGTTGATATTGTAATTATACTATAAAAATTAAAACAATAAAATAATATGAAAAATAAAATAATTTCTCTTTTTATTATTGCAGGTGTGGTATTGGGAACTATGCTGGTTGGGATTATGAGCCGATCAATACCGCAGCTCCAGGCAGCAGTAAATGATAGTCGAGTTGATGTTTTTGTAAATTTCGATAGAATGCCGGGTCAACAAGATGAAGCCCTTGTTCGTGCTTTTGGCGGAAGAATTAAATATACATATAGCATTACCCCATCCATCGCGGCGAATATACCGAAGGCTGCTATTAATGGTCTTCTGAAACATCCACACGTAACAGCTGTCGAGTTGGATGGTGAGGTTTATGCTATGGACCAGGAACTTGATAATTCATGGGGAGTTAAAAGAATTAATGCCGGCACTGTTCATGCCAGCGGCAACACAGGCACCGCTATAAAGATTGGCATTATCGATTCAGGAATAAACTATACCCACCCCGATTTAGATGGTGTTTATTCCGGCGGGTACGATTTTGTGCAAAATGACCCTGACCCGATGGATGTTTATGGGCACGGCACTCATGTTGCCGGTATCACTTGTGCCGAAAATAATAATTTCGGCGTAGTCGGCGTGGCTCCAAGTTGCGCTCTTTATTCCCTCCGTGTTCTCAACGACGACGGCGTTGGCTATTGGAGCGACATCGTGGCGGCTATGGACTGGGCAGTACTAAATGGCATGAGGGTAGTTAATTTAAGCTTAGGAAAGTCGACAGATCCGGGGATAGTGGTACAAACAGCTTTCGATAATGCCGAAAGAGCAGGAATAGTCATCGTAGCTGCTGCCGGTAATCGGGGTAGTTCTTCGGGTAGAGGCGACAATATAAGCTATCCTGCTAAATTTACTTCTGTTATTGCAGTCGGAGCGACTGATTCCGGCGATAAAAGGGCGAGCTTCTCCAGTACCGGCAGTGATCTTGAACTTGTTGCTCCGGGTGTGAGCGTCCTCTCCACATGGAATGACTCCACAAGTCTTAGTGGGACACAACCTCTTTGTGTTGACGGAGTCTGTTATTACAAGTATGGCACCGGAACATCCATGGCAGCTCCTCATGTCGCCGGAGTAGCCGCACTTCTTGTTGCGAAAGGAACTACCGATACCAACGGCAACGGCCGGATAAATGACGAAGTGCGACAAATTATGAAATCGACGGCTCAAGATTTAGGTAAAACAGGGTCTGACCCACAGTATGGTTATGGGTTAGTAAATGCAGCTGCTGCAGTAGGATTCTAATTATACTGGTTAATCTGTTCTAATAACAAATAGTCACGAAGGTCAAACTCGTGGCTATTTGTTATGTTTAATATGATCCTTATTTTATTTTTTCTACTTTAAATTCTCTGTCCCAATATTCCAGCAGTTATTCTATCGGAACTGGTTCAGGTGTCGGCTCGGGTGTCGGAGTTGGTGTGGATATGGGGGTCGGTTCGGGCGTCGGCTCGGAAGTAGGCTCTGGAGTTAAGCTTGGTGTTGCTTCCGGGGTCAGGCTTGTCCCGATTTGCCCTGAATCAGAAGATGAAGCTGGCAAATCGAGGATGCTCGATTCCGTAGCTCCGACGTCTGGCGTCGGAGACGGAATCGGCAGAGTTGAAGTTTCAGTTATAACGGGTTCCGAAATGGGCGAAGCAGTAGGTTCAGGTGTCGGGGTCGGAGTTGTGGTAATTTCTATGGAATTGAATAACTTGGCGCTCTTGACCGCCAATGCTATCCAGCTGAAACGGAGGTCGTTCGGTGCGGCTTTGTTTATTACTACCGTAAATCCTTTGGTTGTTTTCTTGGTCACCAAATATTGGATATCGTTCGCAAATATATCTTCTTCGGACAGAGAGTCGCTTGCTTCAACCGAGATATTAGCATTCACGATAGGTTGTTCCAGATATTCTCGGTCAAATACTACATCTACGCTTTTGGCGCCTGTTTTAATTAACGCAAATCCGGCGGTATCAGTGTTAAAGTAAGGGCGGCCGAACAATTCCACGTCGCTCAAGAATGCCGTTGTGTCCCCCGCCTTACCTATGTTATTCACAAATAATCCACCATTCAACACGGCTGTTCCGTTGACAGAAAGTCCGCCGGCTAACTCAAGCATAGTATTTAATTGGAATTGCTGGTCGTTTTCTAAACTAAACGAGTTGCTTGCCAATTCGTTGAAGTTTAACCTCAATAGTTCTGAAGCGCTGGCAAGCAGATCTAATTCAGTCAAAGCGGAAGCAAATAACGGGCTGTCAATCTCCTGAACGGTAATTTTCCCGAATGTAGCCAATCCGCCAAATGTCGCGCCGTTCTTGAATTCAGCCGAACCGCTGGCGATGAAGCTCCCCAAAGAAGTCAGGTTTGCTAAGGCGTTGATGTTTTGAAATTCTATCGTATCCTTCGGTGTTTCTAAACCGGCAACTTTTGTCGACAACGCTGATACTGAATCTGTTATTATCTCCAATCCCGATATTTCTCTGGCGTTTATCCTGTCGGCTGTAAACTGGCCGGAGATGGAAGCGTTGCCATTGCTGTCAAAAGATACAACCGTGCCAAGTTCGGGGTTATTGATAGCAAAGTAACTGCTGCTTGATAGATTCAATATTAGTTCTTGACCGGTGGCCGTATCTTCCAAACCAGAACCGCCATAAAATCCTAAATTGACAAAAGCGACGATAGAACCCACTCCTTCTTCATTTGAGTACGACTCTAATGCTTTACCCACCACTTCTCCGGCTTTGGTTGCTTTCATAGCCACGCCCGGAGTTGATGAGATTGTCAGAAAATCGCCCGTCTCTATCGGCCCGTTTTCTGTTGAGACCTTTAACGGCACCCTTCCAGCAAGAGCAACCGGAACTTGTCCATCCTGCTTGGGATCAAAATCCCCGGTCAAAACCTTATCGCCGTTCAAAAGAATGCCCGGCTTTGTGGAGATAATACCGAGAAGATTCCCGCCTTTGGTCGCCTTGACGACATGTATCGGATTTGATCCGTCTGCCGCAACGATATCGCCCGCTTCAAGCGTAGTGTCGTTAGTCGGATAACTTTCCGCCAAGTCAACACATATCCCGGCATGGGGAAGCGCTGAACAGTCAGTTAGGGTAGAACGAGCGGTGAGATATCCCCTAATCGCAAAACTGCCTGCATTGCTCATGGAAGCCAAAGTGTTGTTTAACGAATCTGTAACCCATAAGGCCGCGTGAGGAATTGAAGCTGAAGATGACGCCAGAACAGAAATAGTTAGCGCGCTGGTTGCTCCTGCCACTGTTTGATTAGTGGCAACAATATCTATGCCGGGATTCTTGCTGGCTGAAGCAGTCGTATCAACCGTGAATATGTCATCGCTGTATCCGCCGGTGCCGTCGCCCACGACAAATGCTCTTGCCGAGGCCTTATCAAGAGTAAACGCGCCCGACATTGAGGCGGCGCCGGTGTCAAGGAAAGTAAAGAACGGGGTGCCGTCGTCGGAAAAGATAATATCGTCGGTCGTAGTCAGGTTGAAGGTCAGGGAGCTGGAGGCGGTGATGGTGGTGTCCTGGTCGGTAGTCATTGAGTTAACGAACTCGTCAAAGTCCAAGGAATTTGAAGAGACCCCGCCAACAGTGGCCCAGGAAAGGGCGCCCGAGCCGTTGGTGGTGAGACGCTGGTTGGAAGAGCCGTCGGCCGAGGGCCAGGTGTATGTGACGCCTCTGAAGGTGGTTGTTCCCGAAATACTGGCCGTGCCTCCGACCTCGAACAGGGTGTCGATGGTTCCGCCCGGCTCGACGCCGACATTGTTTCCCAGAACGAAGACGGAATTGTCAAAGTTGATGTTGAAGCCGGCCGAAGCGATGGTGGTGTTGGCGTCTAAGGTGAGGGTGTCGGAGAAGGCGGTGAAGTTCAATGTGTTGGCGGTCAGGTCGGCGTTGTCGATGTTGGTGATGGAGTTTCCGGTGCCGTTGGCGTCAAAAGAAATATTTGTCAAAGCTCCAGCACTTGATATGTCCCAATCATTGGTGTTGATCTCTCCGGTATCGCCCGAATCGCCGAAGATGAATCTTCCCGCGGTTTGGAAGTTGCCCGAGATGGAGGCCTTGCCGTCAGCAAAGAAGTTGCCGTCAATTTCCAGGGCGCCTCCAATTAAGAGGTCGTCGATGGTGTTGATCTCAGTTGAGGTGGCGGTGGTAGTTCCAAACCTTGAATAGGCCACCGAGGCGAAGCCCCCGACCTGGAGAGTGTTGCCGGTCAGGAGGTATGAGGCCGAGGCCGTGCCTTGGACCTCAAACAATGTTTGAGGCGTGGCGGTGTTGATGCCCACTAAGCCGGCATCGGTGAAGATGAAGCGGGTTGAGCCGTTGTCCTGGAAAATGAGGTCGTCGGCGGTGGTCAGATTGAAGGTCAGCGAGGAAGAGGCGGTGATGGTGGTGTCCTGGTCGGTGGTCATTGAATTCACAAACTCGTCAAAGTCAAGGGAGTTGGAGGTAACCCCGCCTCCGCCGGTATCATCCAACTCCCAGGTCAATGTTCCCGAGCCGTTAGTGGTGAGGACATAGTTGTCGACGGCGCCGTCGGCCGAGGGCCAGGTGTATGTGACGCCTCTGAAGGTGGTTGTTCCCGAA
>ERZ1292629.3434-Hain-H43-01um-R1-3434-length-12247-cov-14_pt1 | contig 12247 bp, 25 predicted proteins | sample MGYA00564399_ERZ1292629 | MGnify/ENA primary metagenome ERZ1292629 (study PRJEB36523, sample SAMEA6512636) | groundwater metagenome | collected 2019-01-08 | study: AquaDiva: Metagenomics assemblies of 32 groundwater samples | reverse complement strand
TTCGCAGCCACCTGTCTCGTCTGCAAGCGGCGTTCGGAAACCGGACTCTACCGGAACTTACAAACGCCGCCGTGCAGACATATTTTTCCGGCGTAGCGAAAGAACTGAAGCCAAAGTCGGTCAAGAATCTGTGGGCCACGTTCCGGCTAGTGCTGGAACAAGCGCGGCGGGATGGGCTGATTGATAAGCTGCCGGAGCCAGTGCTGCCAAAGGTCTTGCGGAGCAAGCAGCCGTGCTTTACGGTAGAACAAATGAAGGCACTGATACAAGAAGTTGGCGCAAACGATGCTCTGCTCTACTGGGTACTGGCCGAAGGTGGACTGCGCATAGGTGAAGCATTGGCCCTTACCGATTCAGATATAAATATTAAAGAGAAAACACTTACAATAAATAAAACGCTATTCGGAAATTTGGTACAAGAGTCTCCCAAAACGGATGCATCCAATAGAACGGTTGCCATATCTCGTACACTTCAAATGCTTTTTTCCGGGCGACATGGACGCCTATTTGAAATATCGCAGGCTACAGCTTTAAAGCTTTTGCATGAAACTACAAAAAAGTTGGGGGTTTGTGACGGTGGATTCCACGCCTTCCGGCGCGGCAACGCCAGTCTGTGCGCCCAAATAGGAGTACCCCACCACATTATTGCCATGCGATTAGGACATCGCGGTGCGGATATTACTTCGCGGTACGTGAGTCTGCCTGAACTAGCCGACAGAGAGTGGGCTGAACGCATCGGCGCAACGCTGGCTAACGAGCCTGTCCGGAAAGTGAACACAGTTCGATACGAGAAAACGACTGTGAAAGACGAGGCAGTATCTGCACTGGTAAATCTTGGCTACCGACAGAAAGACGTGGAGCGGGCAGTAATGAGGGTTCCGGCGTACACGCTTGACGAAATTATCCGGCAGAGCTTGCCGTACTTGGCGGTTCGATAATGACTAATTCTGAGGCACAAAAATTATTCCGTCAATACAATAATGTTTATTTTGGCGGAAAACTTCCGGAACACCGTGTTTATTTCAGTTATGCACCAATAAAGCGAAGGTCATTAGGGTTGTGGTTCGGAAAACAAAAATGGATAGAAATACACACAGGAATTAGAGATTACCCGTCAATTGTTAAAAGCACTCTTTTACACGAGATGGTTCATATTAAGCTAGCAATGAATGGAAAAGACAAAACGTGGCAAGAAATAAATGCCAACGACCACGGGCCGATATTCGAAAAAGAAATGCTCCGTCTAGCTAAGAAAGGTGCTTTTAAAGGTCTTTGGTGATGATTCATTTACAAAGTAAATTCCGTCGCTACAACAAAAAGTATTTTGGCGGTAAACTACCGCGTTATAACGTTCATTATTCTAGAGAAACACAGGGCGTATCTGGGGATGAAGATACTCGACGCAAGGTAATACGCATAAACTGGGGTTTGCGAGATTTTGAATTTGAATCTCGCACAGCTTTACTGCACGAAATGATTCACGCAAAATTGGAAGTAGACGGAGCATACACAAGTTACCACAAGCGCACCGGAAATTGGCATGGGCCTAAATTTGAAAAAGAAATTAAAAGATTGTTCAAAAAGGGCGCTTACAAAGGAATTTTGTAATGAAAAAACGGTATCGGCCACGGCATGAACAGCGGGTTTGTACAAAACACTCGAACTGTACTGTATATCGGATTCGAATGCGTAAACAACATGAAATTCACGTGAGGACATTGAAATGAAGGAGCGCATCCGAAACCTGACAAACCTACTGTTGTTCCATCGGTACTTATATTACGTACTGACCGAACCGATTATTTCGGACTACGAATATGACATGCTCGAAAAAGATTTGGTGCGATTAGAAACAGAGTATCCGGAATTCAAGCGCCCGGATTCACCAACGGATACCATCGGGGCAGACATGGCTTCGGCGTACAACGGTACTGTCCGGGCAATGGTGGACGAGTATTTGTTGACCGGAGAAATGGGTTTGGACATCCACACAGGAGATGAAATATGAGCATACACGTACAAACAGGAAATATGTTGGATGTGGTTTATGATTACGACAAAAAAGGAAAACAACAACTAATCGGTTTATATGACCGATTATCAGGAAGAACAATTGGTCTAAAAGACCCTATCGGCTTCATGGAAGTACTATACAAAGTCTTGAAAGAATGCGGGGAAATCTAATGCTCTACGAAGCTGAATTTTACTATCCGGAAACTGAACGTCCGGTTGTCCGAACGTTTGAAGCTCGCTGCCATACCGAAGCAGCAAATCTAATTCGGGCAGAAGTACGGGCCAGCAAACAGGAAGGCAATCCCATCAGTCATAGTACTGTCAGTGTAGCTATCGAACGGGACGACGATGGTGAGATAATTTTTCGAGAAATAAAGAAGCGATAGTGTGGTATAATTAAGTATGGGCGCTGTGATGCTACAGCATCAGGTTGGTGGAAAAGGCGAGGTTTCTCTGGATTGCCCTGTAGCTCAACCAGAGGAGTCGAGTAGCCATTTGGAGCAGGGCTGTGGAAACCCTGCCAGCGCCCTTCAGATTCTATCCCCGCGCTCCGGCAGGAGCTAATCACGTGATAGCGCCTGAGCACAGGCGGCGGGGTTCAAGCTTGGGTTCGCATAGGTTACGTAACCGCAAACCAGAATAAACTACTGGCCGCGAACCCAATAAATTTATGAATGAATTAAAACAAATCAATTGGGGTAATAGGCCAAATGATTCTGTGCATCGGAGCCTGCATAGGATATGCAATCAAAGGGGATATGCGTAAAGCAATCTACTGGGGAGCGGCAGCGGTTATTACAGCGAGTGTAATATTTTGAATTTAAAACTAAAAACTCTGGACTTTTGGTTCCCAAAGTTGTGTCTGGCGGGAATGCTCGTGGTTTTTCTTTACATGGGACACTTGTTCGAACGCTCCTACGGCTCACGTCCGGAAACTGGACAGCCGCCGAGTGCGCCTCGTATTGCCTACAGCATTCTTCGAACAGGGCCACTTAGAGTTGCAAAGGTTTTGGGACGCAGCCCTGCCTGCTGGAACGTGGAGCCGGAAATTATTTTTGCTATCGCTCGTGGGGCGTTCTATTCTGGACTAGACCCCGAAACAGTTGCGGCCATTATTGCCGTAGAAAGTAGTTGTAATCCACTGGCAATTTCTTCGAAAGGCGCAGTGGGGTTGATGCAGGTGGTACCCCGTGTCTGGAAAAACGAATTTAATTTCGAACAAATCAACTTGTTTAATCCTTACCAAAATATATTAGTTGGAACAGAAATTATGGGGCGCTTGACACGGCAGCATGGACACATGGATGCGATTAGGAGATATCAGGGGACAGGTACAGGGCCGGGAGTCAATTTAAACTACACTAAAGATGTAAAGAAATTGGAAGGAAAACACTAATGAGCGACCTGACCCCGCAAGAGCGCGGGAGGCGGGAGGGAGTGGAACTGGCGTGCAAAATCCAATGTGTAGATTGTGCCAATGGGAAACCCTTGAGCGATGACAAATCGCACGGAATGCCATATCACATCAACGGCTATTTTTGTTTGTCTGGAAAGTTGCGCCGCGCCGCCGCGCAAGCAGGTGTCGCACTGGAAGAGAGGGAGGGAACACATGACCGATGAGCAAAAAGCTGCCTATGTAAACGCGCAGACCGCTCTTTTGAACGCGGAGATTGTTGGCATGGTTGCGGAGAACAACCAGCGTGAGGCCGTTGGCGCATCAATGGCCTATGTCGAACATGACTTCAATTTCGTGATTCAGAAATACGAAAGGATGCTTAGTGCTAACTCATTGGACGCCTTCTTCCGTGAGGAGCCGCCGCGATGAGACACCCGAAGATGTGGAGGGGGAAACATGATTGAGCAACTTCAACAACTTTGCACAGTTACATGGGACGGAAATCTACTCAGCAAGGACTACCGCACTGAACTTATCAAGAGCGGATTGGCTCAACGCTGGAACGGCTATAACTTCATTACCCTGAAAGGGATTCGCTGTCTCGCTGAACTGAATCTTTTGCCAAAACGGAACCGCGCATGACCCGCGCAGAAAGAGCAACCATGAAACGGAAGCCGAAGTTCTCGGTGGGAGATAAGGTTCGCACGCGGGAGGCCGGAATCCAACTTGTGCATCAAGTAACAGAGCAGAGATTTGCTGCGCGCGCTGGTCAAGACAGAGAATTTTACTATCAAGGCGATGATACTTATTGGCGACCAGAATCATCGCTGTACCCATTGACCGCGCAAGAAATCGGCCCGCGCAGAAAGGGACGCGCATGAACACTGACCCGAAGGCACTATCGGCGGAGCAAGAGGCGGAGATTCGCAGAACAATGTTGCTGAACGAAGTTACCCGTCTGCACGGTGAGAATGCTGACCTCCGCGCACAACTCGCCCCCTCGCCATGCGGCGTAGATGGACACCTCGCAATGCACTGGAAGCTGAGTGATTCAGGTTATCAAGACCCAACTTTGGATGGCGGGTGTTTCCTCTGCACGGCGTTAGCGGCTAGACGCGAAACGAACAACAGGATAAGCAACGCAATGGAAGAAAAAGAGAAATGTCCAAGATGCGATAGTACTAAACGTTGGATTAGGAATCCAATTGGGGATAGAGGTGCAAACGAAATCCCATGTTCAAATGATGTGTGGCACCATTCCATCCTTACAGATGTGGAGCGGGGGGAGCTAATTCAAGCCATATGTTTTTGCGAAGAAATCAATGGCTATTATTGTGGACATTTAGATGTAGTATCCAAAATAGAGCGGATTTGTGCCACCCGCGAAACGCGATTGCTGAAAGACTTGCGCGAACGGGCGTTTAATGGGGGAGTGGAATATCAGCGTAGCATAAGAATGTTTGATTTAGCGGGGCCACCGCGCGCCCAAGCCCTCGCCGCGATTCCGCTGGTGAAATAATGCCACCACTTACTGATATCCTAATCGTAGGAGCAATCGTATTTGCCGCATGGGGATTGTGGGCGTTCATTATCCGGACAGCGGGCAGGGCACAGGACGATTTGGCGGACGAAGTGCCTGAGTCAAAAAACTTCTTGACAAGGCTCTAAAAGTGTGATAGGATGGGGTATGATAATTAGAAATCGAGCACGCTGTAAACTTTGTAATACAATTGTCGAAAGCAAAACTGTACACGATTTCCAAGCGTGTAAATGTGGGAAAATGTTTGTAGACGGTGGAAAGGAGTATATCCGGCGCGGGGGATGGGCCAAAGACATCGAAGAACTCAGTGAGACTCGTCCGGATAATGAACAATGTTCAACACAGCAACGCAAATAATGCTCCGGCAGGAGCGCGAACAACAACGAGCGAAAGAAAAGGAAATCACTGAATGGCTGCTCCACGGTGGGGGCGGATTCGAGGGTGGGTCGGATGGAGCACGGTCGGTTAGCTTCACTTTCTTGGGAGCGGTAGGCCTGCTGGCCGCGTATGAAGAATACCTGTGTGAACGGATAGAAAAAGAAGCCGACAGGCTCTACGCGGCGATGGAAGTGCCCGGAGTGGTACCGACTGAAGTTCGAAGAATTCTACGGCGTGTTCAGGAGTCCGGAAAATGAATGAGCAGATATTGACGCTGCGGGATTTAATTAAGCAACTGCGTAATGACTATGAAGAAACTAGTTACGTTACGAATGAAGATGCTGCATTTGAAGAATGGTGGTCGCAAGCATTTTTCAATACCGACCAAATGTCTTTGAGAGATATTGCATACATCGTTTGGACTTGTGGATGGAGCGAAGGTGCATCTGAAGCGGTAAAGCAAGATGCAGACAGGCTTGAAGCACTTGTCAACAACCAGCTTGTAATCCACGTTAAAGAAGGTCTCGACACCGACGCCGATGCAGATTTTATTTACCGACACGTGATTGGACGACTGCCGGAGGAAATGCCGTGAGCAATTTTGACATCATAGATGCTGGAAATGGGCGTATTGTCAAAGCTTGGAAGCGCGGGGTTCCTTTTGATGATAATACCATCGAACAATTAAAGAAGGTTGCACAAATACCTTTTGTACGACCATATGTGGCTGCAATGGCTGATTCTCACTTAGGCAAGGGTTCCACGGTTGGGTCGGTAATCCCCACGGAGGACGCCGTAATTCCAAGTTGTGTCGGCGTGGATATAGGCTGTGGCATGATGGCGTGCAAAATTAATTCAACACCACTATGGAAGGAAGCACTGGATTTAAAGAAAGTTCGTTCAGAAATTGAGCGAGTAGTTCCACATGGTCGTACCAACAACGGCGGGAAAGGCGACCGGGGTGCGTGGCATGATGTGCCGGAAGAGATTGCAAAGATTTGGGGAAAAGAAGAGTTTGATGATATTCCTTTTTTTGACCAATACCCCAGTGCTGCCAGCAAAAACAGCCTTCGACAACTAGGAACACTCGGCACCGGAAATCATTTTATCGAGGTATCTATAGATGAGAATGATAGCGTGTGGGTGGTGCTCCATTCCGGTTCTCGCGGCTTCGGCAACCGGATTGGGAGCTATTTTACTCAGCTTGCTAAAGAGCGTTGCCGCCAATGGCACGTTCCGCTTCCTGACCCGGAGTTGGCTTTTTTGCCGCGAGGGACTGAGGAATTCGACGGGTATATGAAAGGCTTGGCATTGGCACAACGGTACGCTTGGGTCAACCGCGAAATAATGATGGACAGAATTCTGACAGCGTTGAATGCCGAGCGTTCAGAAACTGTACACTGCCACCACAACTACATGGCGGAGGAAAAACACTTTGGCAAGAAGATATTTCTTACCCGCAAGGGAGCAGTACGTGCTCGTACCGAAGATGCTGTTATCATTCCCGGCGCGATGGGGCGGGCCACCATTATTGGAACAGGACTGGGAAATCCTGATAGCTTTTGTTCTTGCTCACACGGGGCTGGTCGAGTCATGTCCCGCACACAGGCCCGCCGAGATATCAAAATTGAACAGCATATTGCAGAGACTGAGGGATTGGAATGCGACAAAACGGAGGGGGTAATTGATGAAAGTCCTTCGGCTTACAAACGATTAGAAGACGTAATGGCTGCGCAAAGCGATTTGGTGCAGCCAGTCCATACCCTGCGGGCACTGGTCTGCGTGAAAGGGTTGAGTGACAAATGAAGGAAGTTTATTTGGTGGAATATAACGATTATGAAGGAAGCTCGGTAATGGCCGTCCTATCCAAAGAATCCGATGCCCAAGCACTGGCGGAGCAGTACGGAGATGGTTATAGTGCAGACGAGTGGATATTGGATGCCATGAAAGGAGCTTATAAAAGAACTGTATATGGGTATCAAAATAACCCTCAGAATTTGGTCGGAAAACATTGGACATATTCCGCAGTACTTCCACCAAAAGCAAAAGTGGATATTAACTACGACCCGCCAAATTCTGCGTACCGCTATGATGGTAAAATCCTGTTTTGTGCTCGGTCTCTCGTAAACCCAGCCCATGCGGAAAAACTAGCCAAGAAAGCCGTGGCGGATTTACTTAAAAAGGAGAAACATGAGCAAGCCAAGCAAAGCCGACAAAAGAGTTGAAGAAGTGCGTGCTCAGAAAAGAATTTTGGGCGGTATTACAACCAGTGTTGCCAACTTAGCAGTAATTGAATTGCTCGTGGAGATTCGAGACCTGTTGAGAAAGGCGTCCGGAAAATGAACACAGGCGAGTCGGCTAATGGTTAGGCCAGCAGATTTATATTCTGCCAGCACCAGATTGGTGCAAAATGGCGGTTCGAATCCGTCCTCGCCTACCAATTCGCTTGACAAACGAAAGGAACTGTGATACAATGGGGTATAATGTACTGGTTCACAGAGTTTTGCTGGATAAGCTGACCGAAGCCAGAAAACATTTGAAAGGACAGGGGCTTGCCAGCAACGGGACTTTGGATGAAGAAGTTTTGGATTTGCGCTTTGCCATAGAAGACATTCTTGAATTCTTGGAAGGTCTTTACATCAAGGAGCCGGAGTAATGCACTCTATGTTGCATCAGACAATGATGGAAGAACCGGAGCTACCCATTCAGAAATTCGTGCTGGAAGATAAAGTCATACGACTGCAATACAGTACCCGCGATGGCTGGAGTGTGTGGCACGACGGGCAGTTCGTGCGGGTGGGGCCGGGGTTTTGGGAAAATCTACGGGCATTTATCAGAGCGTGGAGGGCGAAGTGAGCAAATTCAATATCGGAGATAGGGTTTGGTTTGCTAGTGTACAGTGGCAACAAGACTGGATTATTTGTCCAGATTGTTTAGGAAAACGTTTTTTGACAGTAATTTTGGGGGATGATTCGCAAGTCACAGTTGATTGCGCGGGCTGTCAAGCGGGGTATGACCCTCCGCGTGGAAAAGTTACTGTCTATGCCTATGTACCCGAAGTGAAGCAGATAAAAATTGACGGGCGTGATGAACGAAGCAACGAACCTACCGAATACAGATTTAATAGTTTTAGCGGGGGATGTTATACAACCAAAGAAAATCAATTATTTGCTACGGAAGAAGAAGCTAAGATTGAAGCAGAGCGTTTAAAAAAAGAATCTGAAGAGAATCAGGAAAAACAAATCGCTCAGAAAGAGAAGCCTGCACGTACTTGGGCATGGAATGCAACCTATCATCGTGGCTGTATTAAACGCGCCGAAAAAGACCTTGTTTATCACAAAGCCAAACTAGCTGCTGCGGAAACGCACAAAGGAACAGCCGAATGGAAACCAAAAGTAACCACCGAGTAAATGTAATTCGCATCAAGGAAATTCTAAAACATCCTAACGCCGACCAACTTGGCATCATTCAGATTCCGGACACGGCGTATCAGGTCGTGGTGCGTCTGGACGAGTGGAAGGTCGGAGACCTTGGGGCTTACGTTCAGCCGGATTCGGTTTTGCCTGAACTGCCCGAATACTCATGGTTCTGGGAAGACTCCGTAACATTTGGCGACGGCCCTGTACCGGAAAAGCGTAGGCGCGTTACCGTCCGACGTTTCCGGAAAGAGTGGTCGGAAGGGTTATTACTCAAAATTCCTGATGAAGTAATCGGATGTGGCTTACTCGAAGGACAAGATATTTCGGGACAACTAGGCATCATCCACTATGACCCGCCTGAACCCGTCAGCACTCGCGGGGAAGATGATGTAGCTCCGGGCAGCAAACAACGCAAACGGTGGCCCCGTTCATGGCGCGGCTGGTGGTACTGGCTGCTGCGTAAGCTTGGCTTTGATGTCAACTATCCTACGGGCGGGGATTCCGAATACGGCCCTGACCGTGTACCACCGATATATGACGTAGAATCATACAAGAGTTTTTCTAGTGCGTTTATTCTCGGAGAAGAGGTTGTTGTTAGTTGCAAAATTCATGGCTCCAATGCAAGATTTTTATTTGACGGACAGCGAATGCATATTGGCTCCAGAAAATTATGGAAGAAACTAACGAGTAATACGGTCTGGAACAAGTGTTTAGAACAGAATCCATGGATTGAAACGTGGTGTAGAGAACATCCAAGCTATGTACTCTACGGTGAGACCGTACCAACACAAGGCCGTTTTACTTACGGCTGTGAGCAAGGACGAGTAAAATTCTTCATTTTTGATATTCTCACTCCCGAAGGAAAGTGGCTAGACTATGAAGCGATGCTCAAAATGTCAGACTAAAAAGAAATTAAAAGAATTTTCTTCGTGCTGTGCAAATAAAGATGGTTTTCAATACTATTGTAAAGCTTGTAATAAAAAATATATGGAACCATACGTGAAAAAGAACAAGAAGCACTTTTCGCGTCTAGCAAAAAAGAAACACAAAGAAGTGTATGCAAAAATAGCGGGGTTGAAAAACAAACCGTGCATAGATTGCAGAAAAAGGTTTCCACCTTGCGTAATGGATTTCGACCATGTGCGCGGTAAAAAGAAATTTCAACTTAGCCAATCAATTAGCAAAGCGTGGTCAAACATAATGAAGGAGATTTCAAAGTGTGATTTAGTTTGTGCTAATTGTCATCGAATAAGAACACATGCCAGAAGGAGAAAAAATGTCCGTTAAATTAAATTTTGTTCCAACGCTCTATCGCGGCCCATTCGACCTAGAGAAAATCAAGGCTCTGGTGGACGGGCCGTCAACGGTGGAAGGTGCGAAGCACTTGCGGGAAGGCGTCGTGATAAGGCCCGTGGTCGAGCGCGATGTTTGGGGGTTGGGAAGACTTCAACTCAAGCTGGTTTCAAATTCGTTCCTCGAAAAAGATAACAAATGAAAAATCCAAAGTTTAAAAGGGGTACCGTAGTTTGTCATACAGTAGGAGGAATTATTGGACTAATCGGCTACCCGCGCTATGGAGTCGTTGCCACCATAAAAACTAAGATAGATGGGTCATTTTACTATCAACTTCTAAGTGGAATGGATAGTTGGGACGTAAATGAGGATAAACTGCGTAGAATTGGCTTTGATAGCAAGTTGCCAGAATAGCTCAGGGATAGAGCACCTGACCTGTAATCAGGCTACGTAGGTTTGATTCCTGCTTCTGGCTCCAGATTGTAGAATCCATGATTGTTCTAAAAATATTTTTTCTTATCGGTTTGGTAGTTGCCGCATTTTGGCTAGTCGGATTGGCGGAGGAAAAGCCATAATATTTCACGACGGTTGCCGCCAGACAGAAACTATCTGCCCAAGTTGTGGCGGTGAAAAAGAATCAGATGGGCAGTGTGTAGCGAAGCCGTGTAAGAGATGTTTGGCAGATAGTGCAATTGGTAGCACGGCGGGCCTTGAACCCGTTAATGCTGGTTCGAATCCAGCCCTGCCAGCCAAGGCGCTGTAGGGGAGCCTGTCCGTCCCCGCCATCCTGTCACGATGGAGACCGTGGGTTAAAATCCCACCAGCACCGCCACCGGGAAGTAGCGTAGTCTGGTCTATCGCGTCCGCTTTGGAAGCGGAAGAGCGTGTGTTCAAATCACACCTTCCCGACCATTTGAGATTGATTTTCGCGGCTAGGTGACGAGGATTGCAGCCTCTTGCTAAGAACTTTTGCACGACAGCCCGTGGACGGAACTCCACATTGCAGGGCTAGTCAGCAAAGTTGCCGCGATTAATTTTGGCCCTTTGGCGGAATGGGGATACGCGGGGGTCTTAAAAACCCCTTTCTGGGAAACTGGATTGAAGGTTCGAATCCTTCAAGGGCCACCAAGACTCGGCGATGTGGGTTCGAATCCCACCCGGCCTTTCGGGGTTGGTCGTCTAATGGCAGGACACCGTAGAAGCGGAAATTCCGGTTCGAGTCCGGACGTAGCTACCCGCAGGGGCTGCAAAGGCAAAAGTTACCCTGTGCTACGTAGGTTAATGGTAAACCGCCGCCACAAATTCGGAAACTGAACTTATGGGGTGTGTCTCAATTGGTACAGAATCGGATTGTTAATCCGACACTTGCAGGTTCGAACCCTGCTGCCCCAGCCTTTGGAGGCCCATGTACTACTTAGAAGAAATCGTCTTGGGTTTAATCACGGCGCTGTTAGCTACAGCCGTGTTGATGCTTTTTTGGAAGGCCATGCGATTTGTGGTGAAAAATTTGTAGATTTTGTGGTATAATAGATATAGGAGAAAAAATGAAGAAACTGTTGGTACCTATTTTAATGCTAGTATTGTCCGCAGGAGCGGCGGGGGCACAGGCCAAGAAAAAGCGTGTGGCAAACAAGAAATTCTGGTTCGCCGCCGCCACGATGGTCGTTACGTCCATACTCGATGTGGAGTCTACAAAATACGCCTTTAATCGCTGTCCGGAATGCCGAGAGCTTAATTCGTGGCTGTATGGAAAGCGGCCAACACGCAAGCGCATGTATCTTACGCTGATGCCAATTACGGCGGCAGAAATTGGGGCTATGTGGTACGTCAAACGCGATGATGATTTGCAACAAACGAAGGCATGGATTGTAGTTCCTATCGTGCATAATGCGGCGCATGGCGGCGCGGCTATATGGAATTATAAAACAGCAAAACCAGTTTGCCCTGCACAGGGCGCGGGGTGCAATCAATGAGCGGATTAGGAGACAGTATGCCAGAATTTCCAGCAGTAATAACAGCATTAGAACAACCAATTGAAAAACTTGCTGAGGCTCTTGCTAAGGCGCAGGCAGTAATTAAGGGTGCGCCTAAGTCGAGTGAATCAGCAGACTCTAGCAATAATTCGCGGTTTAAGTTCAAATATGCTGATTTGGCGGAAGTTTGGGAAGCAATCCGAAAACCACTTACAGATAACGGGCTGTCAGTTAT
>ERZ1292629.3433-Hain-H43-01um-R1-3433-length-12249-cov-5_pt1 | contig 12249 bp, 9 predicted proteins | sample MGYA00564399_ERZ1292629 | MGnify/ENA primary metagenome ERZ1292629 (study PRJEB36523, sample SAMEA6512636) | groundwater metagenome | collected 2019-01-08 | study: AquaDiva: Metagenomics assemblies of 32 groundwater samples | reverse complement strand
CGGAAGCAATGGCTTCTGGTTGCTTGTTAATTTGCTCAAAAGATGCAGAGCAGGAGATAATTGAAAATGGAAAGAATGGATTAATGATTAATAATTTTGATAAGAATGATGCTGAAAAAATTTTAGAATTTTTAAAAGATGAAAAAAAGAAAAAGAGCATAATTAAAAATTCAATTAAAACAATAAAAGAACTCTCTCTTGAAAAATGGGGGAAAAGATATTTTGAAGCGGTTAATGGATAGGATAATTCAATAAAAAACATTATTTGGCTTTTCAAGAGGCAGAATCAGGCAGGTTTGCTTATCTTTTTTTGGCTCCGGTTCTGAATAATCTTCCAGCGTAATCTCTCCGGAAACATATCTTCCTATGCTTAAATCCACACCGACATTAAGTTTAGTGCTAAAATCCCCGGAAGCAACATTAAAGGATTCATTTTGAAATGAAAAAATAAATTTATTTGGGAGAATTAAATACCCTTCTTTTATTACGAGCATATCTTTACTAAGATTAAAGGATTTTAAAGAACTCAAGGATGCGGGATAAGATATATTTAACAGAGAATCGCATAAATTGTTGGAATTTTTGCTAATTGAAAAATTTGCGGAGGCATCTGAAATTTTAATCTCCTTAAAGAAAACTGAAAATCTTTTATTTGAAAAAATATCATGAAATGTTTCTTTATAATCTATCTTAAAAGATATTTCTGAAGAATAAAATTTATTCTTATCCCCATTAGTAATTTTAACATCCTTGAATACAATCTGATTTATTCCTACTTTTATCTTACTCGTCCCCAATTCAAATCCAAATTTATTTTCAACCGCATTTTCAATATTTTGCTTGCTCACTAATGATGCAAAAATTAGAATAAAAAATAAAATTATCAATAAAATAAATATTTTCCATTTATTTCTTGATAGAAATTTAAAAAATTTATTAAAGGGAATTTTTAAAATTAATTTATCTAAAGGCTTTCTAAAAATAAATATTAAAATTAAAAGAAGAATCAAAAATAAGGAAATTAAACATCCGAAAATAAAGTCTTTTGGCAAATAGAAAAATACAATTTGATTCTCACCCGAAGGGACATCTATAACCATTCGCCCAAGGGAATCCTGAGAATAAGGAACTTTTTCTCCATTTATCTTATAAACATACCCTTTTTTATACAAAAGATTTATAGTTACATTTTCTTGTTCTTCAAAGGAAGTATCAAAAGAAAATCCATTGACTAAACGGATATAATCTAAATTTCCCCCTTTATAAAAAACATAACTTCTGGAATTTGGAATTTCTAAAATCAAAAGATTATCTTTTTCATAAATTTTATTAAGATTTGATAATTCGGAATGGAAAATCAATCCTTCCTTAAATATTACTATATATTTAACCCCATATTCACCAAGAGTTGTTAAATTCAGGTGTTTATTTGAAATTCCTTCTCCAAAAACAGGTATTTTCTCTGTTGTTAATCTATCCATAAAAGGCTCATACCCTGAAATATGGTCGATTGAAAAATATGTAGCAAGATTTTTTGAAAGAAAATATGATTCCGGAAATTCATTAAACTTAACAGAACTGCTTGAAAGTTTAGGACTAAAATCACTCCCGGTTGCCACGCTTATTACCCTATGGTCTTTCAAATTAATATTGTCAAAATAAGAAGAATTTAAAGGCAAATTTTCAAAATAATTTGAAGTTGATTTCTGAGATAAAAATAATATGTTGCTTATAAGCAAAATTCCAAAAATAAGCACAATTAAAAAAATAAGACTCTTCTTTATTTTTCTATTTTCCAATATTCTTGAAAAGATCATTGCTCCAAAAGAAATCATGAAAAAATCTGCAAAAATTATGAATTTAAAGGGACCTCCAAAATTTTTTATAAAAGGTATTACTGCGCCTAAAGAATAAAAAAGTCCCACTATCCCCCAGCTTAGAATTATTGCAATTAAACCACACCAAAAAATAGGAGATATTTTATTAAAAGAATCTCTTTTATGCTTCTTCAATAAAAATATCCCCCCAAGGAAAAATAAAATAGAAAAAAGAACTCCCGAAAAATATTCTGAACTGTATCTGAATAAAAAAGAAGATCCTGCCAACAATGGAGGAAAAACAGCGCTTCCAATAAAAGTGTCTGTTGGAAATGCCCCTCTGGCAAAAAGATATTCAAACAGGGGAATGTCCCCTCTGGGAGAATCCAATGAAACATTGATTTGAGAAAACAGCAAAGGAAATATTATTATAAATGTAATCAGCAAAGAAAAGATATAATATTTAAATTTAGAGTAGAAATCTTTCCAACCCCGTTGATACTCCCTTATTAAAAAATATACAAATTCAAAGAACAATGCGAAAACAAAATATTGAACATTTCCAGCATAGAAAAAAATCCCCCTTATAATCCCTAAGAAAAACATTGATTTTTTATTTCCTTTGGACATTTTTTCATTTAAGTATAAAATAAGGGGCAAAAATAAAATAACCGGAATAACATAATACCATGCCCTTGACAATCCAATCCCATATCCGGAAAAAACAAACGCTAATGCTCCTAAAAGAGAAGCGAAAGGCTTCTTTAAATGCAAATCCAAAAACAAAAAGGAAATAACAAAACCCAGAATAAGATGAATTAAGATAAAAATTTCTATTGTTAAAAAATCGTTGTTAAACACAAAATGTGAAAAGAAATATGAGATTATCATCGGGGGATATAAAACTGCATAAGTTCCCGTTTCTAAAATTTTAGTCCCCATAATCTGATGGAAGTTTATAGAAGGCAAATGCCCAGAAAAGAGATTTTTCATGCCTTCAAGGATGTTTGGAAAAAACTGGGTTGCATTATCATCTCCCAAAAAGTTATACGGGCTAATGGACTCTATAATAAGAAAAAGGAGGCATACAACTAAAATCCCTAAAAGAAGGTATGATTTCCTCAAATTTTTCCCTTTATTCATCAAAAAAAGTAAAAAACCTAGTTTATAACCATTTATTTACTAAATTATAATTCGGAATTTTTCCATAAATCGACATACCCAATATTTGTCATAACTGCATCTAACTTAAAACCAAGAGACTTCATTTTTTCTATATATTTCGGAATATCTTCTGGTCTCCCCCATCTTTCAGGACAGACAAGACAAGTTTTAAATTTAGAGAGTCTTTTCACAATATCTTCATTTAGAGGAAGTTGTGTGTTTGTATCAATCCAAACCCAGTCAAGCAAGGCTTCTCCTGTTTCAGAGATTTGTGCTTCTACAAATTCTATTGGCTCTGCTTCGCTATAACGAACAGCTATTCTTCTAACTCCCTCTTTTCTTGTAGCCTCATAGAGATAAGGAAATTCTACATCCAATAAAAAATAGTCTTTAATGTTGTATTTTTTGGCTAAATCTATTACTCTTTGCTCATAACCCGCTTCTTTTAGATTAAAAATAATAAATGCGTGATGAAAATTTTTTAGATATTCCTCTAATTCATCATAATTTTCCGGATTATCAATTGGGTCATGATTTAAAAGAAGCTTGTTTCCATAACCCCTTATATCAATTTCAACCCCATATTCTCTTGGAATCTTCTTTAGTTCTTCTATTTTGTTTATTCTATGGCATATTATTAACATAATTTCATAAAGAAAAATGGGTTTTTATGAATTATTGTTTAATACACTAATCTTTAAAAGATAGGGTTTAAAAGGAAAGTTTAATAGCAGGATAGCATGGATTATAAGGAATTTTTGAATAAACAGAAGGGAATTTACGAAAAATTTGAAAATAGCCCCATTAGAGAAAATGGAACAAATCCTTCCGATATTGTAACAAATGGTTTAAGGGCATATATAATTGCATTTAGACATGAGGAAAGTGTTAATGAAAAAATATCTAAATTTTCTGAAAGAATTAGAAAGGAAATTCCTGTTGTAAGATATGCTTCAAGGGATATTCACACAACGGTTTCAGATTATGGTCAAAAAATCCCAAAAGAATTTCATCTGGAAGAAAGTGTGTTAGAAAAATTAAGTGAATCTGTCTGTTCTATAGGCAATTTAACATCCCCTACAATTAATTATGATAAATGGATTTATAATGAAAATACAATAATTGTTGCGGGTGTGCCCTGTATTAAATTTTATGATTTATCTGAGAGAATAATTCAGAATTCAAAAGATAAAGGAATTGAATTAAGAATGCCATGGGGAGCCCACATAACTGCAACAAGATTCAAAGAAAAACTAAATCCATTTGAATTGAAGAATTTCTTTAAATTAATGAAAGAATCTCCTCATATTGGTGAAAGTAAACCTAAATTTATTGATATTGGTTGGTATGGCTTAGATAAAGAAAGATTTATTTTTAGTATTTATAAAAGATTTAATTTAAAATAATTATAATTCATCATCTTTTAATTTTTTCTTTAATTCAAACGTAAATTTTATTGTCCTTTTAATAAATTTTATTCTTGCTTTCCATCCCGTATTCCATGCACTTTCTCCATAAATTCTCTTTCCAAAAGATACAGGAAATCTCTTTATTCTGTATTTGTTAATTTTAGCAAGATAATAAACATATAAATCAAAGGAGAAATCCAGGGGGGGATTTTTCATCTTGCTTAGCAGAGATTTGTGGAAAATATTTGGCTGGGCATTTATATCATATAATCCTTTTCCCAAGATAATTGTCTCAAATACAGACATCCCAAATGTATTAACCAATTTATCCATAAGGGGTCTTCCATATCTTTTTCCCTTAACATAAATATATTCTGAATAATTTTCATTTTTAATTATGTCTAAAGCAGATATAACATCTAATGGATTTGTCTGCAAATCAGCATGAGTCCATCCGACAAATTCGCCTTTTGCAGATTTCAGCCCCTGATAAATTCCATTTCCATAACCTATATTTTTTTCTACAATTACCAGATTAAGTGACTTATACTTTTTAGAATATTTCTGAATTTCTTTTCTCGTTCCATCAGAAGAGCCATTATCCACCAAAATAAATTCCAAATCCTTTTGATTGAGATAATTTTTTAATTTATCAATAACCAAAGAAATGTTCTTTTCTTCATTATAACAGGGAATAACTAAAGAGAGTTTTATTTTATTCATTTTTCAAAATATATTTTCCAGAGAGGCATTAACTTTTTATTTTCTTCTGAAAAGTTCTCCGGGACAATTCCGTATTTTGCAACAAATTCAACAACTTCATAATCATGCAAATCGTCTGGCTTTCCCCAGCCAACATATAAATCAACATCAAAAATAACTGATTTTTTATTCATTTGTTGTAAAAATTTAGGAATAGCATCAACATAAAATTCATTATTAATCCTATAATTTTGCTCAATCATTAAGTTGGTTGCTTCAACAAAATCTTTTGCTTTTTTAAACCAAAATGTCGCAACAACGGCATGGTCATTATAAGGGATATCTGAAACAGGAACTTTTACAGAAATATCCTTTATTGTTTCATTATCTTCTTCCAGTTTATACCAACCCCAAGCATTTGGATTTTTTTTAAGAGTTTCTCTTTGGGTAAACGTCCAAATAATGCAATCACTATCTTCCCTGGATTTTAATTGATTAAATTTATCTTTATCATATAAAAAACCATTATCACAGGATGCTATAAAAAGTTCTTCATCTGAATCCAAGTATTTTTCAGCCAACATGCATGTACATGCCTGCCCTTCTGTTGTTCCTCTAACGGAAATTATTATGGCATCGGGTATTTCCTTTTTAATTAATTTATCCACCCCGTATTCAATATGCTCTTCTCTCATAACAAAAATCCATTTATCTGCTTTTGGCAAATCCCTTATGACTTTAAGAATCATTGGAATTCCAGAAACAGGCACTAAAGGTTTTGAGAGTTTATATCCTTCATTGGAAAATCTTGTCCCAAGCCCGACCATTGGAATGAGATTTATCATATTAAAGGATAAATCGTGAGGTTTAAAAGATTATTGCAATTCAAACTCTTTAATTAATTCTGCTTTATCGTCAGGATATAACTTATACAAGGCTAATTTGGTTAAGGCTACACTTCCTGCAAATTCTTCAGAAGAATGCAACAATTTAAAATTTTCTGCGTTTTTTTGGAGATTAAAACAACAAAAAGTTATATGGGGTATAAAAACATCTCCTATAAAGGGAAAGCCATATTTATTTATGTTTTCCATCAATTGATTGGTTAAATCTGCATCCTTATATCTTAGAGGAATTTTCCCTTTTCTTAATTCATTAAACGAATCAACAATTTTTCTTTGAACAGAGACTATCTTTTTGTTTGCTTTTTCATCAAATTTTAACCCCAAACTTGTCCCTCCACCCGCCAATTTATCATTTGAAAATTCCTGATATTCATTCTGGATTGCTGCATTAATCTTTTTTTCTTTAATGGCAATATTTTCCAGTTTATTTTTAACTTCATCTAAATCTTCCGCTAAAAAAACATACAAAGTTGCATGAGGGGAATTTGTAAGGTATTTTTGATTACCCCATCTTTGGTATATCTCTTTTTTTGTTTGATAAATTTTTGAGTATATCTTCTCTTCAGGAATTAGTGCTATGAAATACGTATAAAGGTTGGAATTAATTAAATTTTTTAATAATCTCTTTTTTTGTTCTTCTTCTCCTTTGTAAATAATCTTATTATCTTCCAAAACAAATGAAAGGGGTTCAAAATAGGGTATTTGTATTTTATGCCAGTCTTTAACCGGAATTCTTAATGAACTTCCAATTAAACACCTTAAAACAACATTATGCGTGCAAACAAGAATATCCTTTTCATCAAAATTATTCAAACTATATACAAATCTCCTAATTCTTCTTACAACATCTAAATGGTTCTCTCCATTTATGAATCTTATATCTTTTCCTCCTTTCCATGCTTTTAATAATGGGGGGTATTTCTTTTCAACATCTTTTAAAGTCATCCCATCAACATCTCCATAATCAATTTCTAAAAGATTATTATCCTCAATTATTTTATTATTTGTAATTAACTTCAAAGTTTCTCTGCACCTTTTCTTGGGAGAAGAAAAAAACAAGTCAAAATGGCTAAATTCTCTTTTAATTGCGACTGTCTCCTGTGTTAGCGGAGGAATTATTCCGGGATTTTCTTTTCTTCCAAGAAATTTAATGCCTTTTACACTATCGAAAATTTTGCCTTTTGGCTGTGCATGCCTAATAAAAACAATATTCTTAATCATTTTATCTCGAATAATTCTTTAAACTGATATTCAAAATCTCTAATAAAAAGCCCAATCCAGTTAACTAACCAGGGAATTCCGATAAACCTCCTATTTTCTTTTAACATAAATAAATATTCTATTTTCTTTCTGTGCAGTTCTGAATTGGCGGGAAATATGGAAAAGTACTCTTTTATCATCTCTCTTAACGGAAGAGTTTTGTTCTTAAAATAATATATTTTTAAAAAATTTGTTATTAAAAATCTTACAATATGGCAGGCGAATTCTATTTTATCTCTTTCATTCATTTCCTTATATTTTTTTACTTCAACAACCTTGTTTCCCTTAAATTCGTAAACTCTATAGGAAAGTTTATTTGATTTTATTTCATAAAGATATTCGTCTATCCCTCTGCGGGAACTAAAGAAATCCTTTAACTGCAAATCCCAATTTTTATAAATTGCATGTAGGGGTTTTTTAATAAATAATTTTGACCTTTGCCAATCAAAACAGGTAAATGGACTATTGATGCAATGCTGTTTATGGGTTTCAATATCGTATATCATTAAATGAAAAACGATGCAATCATAATTAAATTTTAAGGGTCCCAAGGTATTGTTTATATAAACTGGATATCCATAACGGGATTCTATTTCTTTTTTTAACTCATTAAACTTATTTAAAACCTTTTGAAATTTTTTCTTTGTTAGCTCATCCAGAATAATGACTATATCTATATCATTAATACCTTCAATTCCTTCTCCTTCTGAAAAAGATCCAACAATATTTCCAGATTCCACAAAATCCATTGATTCAACTGTTTTCCTTATTCCTAAGAGGATGGTTCTTTTCAGTTTTTTATCAATTGAGGTGTACCTTGAACTTGTCTTTAATTCCATAAATGCCTGTTTAGGGTTCTTGGAATTCAGCAATTCTGATGAAGAAGTTATATATTTTGCATTTATTCTGTGTATATTTGTTGTTTTCACCCCCCCATCAAATATTATATCAAAATTATAGGACTGTTTTAGATTGTTTAATTTCTCCAGCATCTTCAGGGAATTAATCTGGAAGTCTCTTCCAGACTCGCCTAAAGAATCTATGCCCATTAATTGCACAAAATCAAGGTTATGAATATATTTGTTTAAAATATCAAAATCAGAGTCCCTCATCAAGACCAACCCAACTTTCTTTCCCATTGATTTACAAAGATTAATCACATCCCCCAGAGGTTCATCTATGCCTATATGAAAAAGAAAGACATCCACATTATTAATAAGTCTTTTTATCCATTTTGAGGGATTTTTTGACATTATATGTAAAAATTTTTTCAAAATCCAAGTTTTATTTATCTCATCTATTACAGAAAGGTCAATCTCTTTAGCACCTGGATTAAAGGAAGTGTCAACTAAATCAACGTGGATAAAATCTGCATAATATTTTATTTTGGAGAATGTTTTTTCAACATCTTCCCCTTTATTTAAATAAACGGCTAAACCAACTTCTTTTACAAAATCAAAGGTTATTTTCCTATGGATAGTGTAGCTAAAAAAGAAAACAATAGCCGCAGTAAATAATCTTAAATAACTGTATTTTATAACCAGGAGATTACTAAAGAACTTTATTAATAAAAGATTTAATCCAAATGCAAATGCAGAAATTATTAAAAAGATGATAAATGTTCTTAAATTTCTATTTCTTGGAACCCTGAAATTTAATCTTGCATTTAAGAAAAAACTGAACAATAATCCCCCTAAAAATCCAATAAACAATCTATATAAAAAGAATATTTCCACTTTTTGAATTAATTGAATTATCAACAATTCTACTAAAATTGAAAAAAAACCTATAATTATATAATTAATCAAGTATCTAAATCTATAAAAAATAAAATTGATTTGCCTATTTAATATATTAAAAAAATTGTTTACCATTTTTTATTTTTAAAAGCAAGAAATTTTGTTCCAAAAAAATTAATTATTGTTGTGATAAATAAAACCGGTATATTTGCAAGGACAGGGGCAATTCCAACCTGATTAACTAAAAATCTTATAAGAAGTATTCCGATTATTAAAGAAAACAAATATACTAAAAAATAAGGCCCAATTTCCCTGTAGGGACTTTTCTCTGATTCAAAAGCCCATATTTTATTAAAAACAAATCCAAATAAAGTCCCTGCAACAAAACCAATTATGAAAGAAATTGTATAATTTACAAAAAGGAAATAAAGCAGAATTATAAAAAATAAATAATTTAAAATAGTGCTCTCTAAGCCAATTAAACAAAATCTTAAAAATTGCTTAATTATCTCCCTTTTCAACAGCCCCTTAAACATACATCTAAGGCATAAAAATTCTTTATAAATTAAATTATCCTTTAAAATATACTTGGAGAAACAATAGAAATTTGGATGCTCAATTTAACTTGGAAAGAGCCTAGAATAAATGGAGTAAAGTGGTTTTATTGATTTTAACATAAGTTTCATAGGAGAAATTTCACCAGATGTGGTATAAATACGCTTATAATTTTTCTTATGCTTTTCATACAGTCTTTTTTGAGAGTTTAGTAATTTTTTATGTTTGTTCTTGCAGATTTATGATAAATAAAAGCCGGAATTGCATAAGCCTTTAATCCTTTTTCCTTAACGCATAAACAATAATCTGCACCATAACAATGCCAATCATTACATGTTTTTTCATCAAATTTTAAATAACAGGGCTTTTAATCCATCCTCCCTGAATATTTTTGAAGCTTTTGATATTTTTCCTTTAATATTTGCCATATCCAACTTTTAGATAGAAAATAATTGGGCTTATTAATTTATGGTTTCATTTATCCTGCGGAATAAAAATTAAATGCAAAGAAAATCAAAAAAAGTTCTCCTGCATAAACTTTATAAACTTGCGGGGGAAAAAACTCAATATATAGCATAAAATTAATCTCCCATTCATGCCATATTTTTTGGCATAGAGATTTATATTTTTTCTCATCTTTTTACCCTGCATATATAGCAACTGGATGAAAATTATTGAATTAAAAGAATCTCTTTCATAATTTTTAGGAAAAGAATTTTCTTTTGGGAAAGATAAATTCCCATAATCGTCTTTTCCCAGTTTTATTCTTTGATAATAAAATTCCTTTGCTTTTTTAAAATAATACTCTTGATTCGGCATTGTTGAAACAAATGAATCTCTGCTTATCCTATATTTAACAAGGGGAGTTTCAATATTTGAAATTGCTCTTCCCGAGCTAAGGATTCTCAGATAAAAATCATAATCTTCTGAGGACTTAAATTTCTCCCTGTAAAAAAATTCTTGTGTGTTCCTGAACATGATGGATGGGTGCACAAGTGTATTTGATTTTAATAATTTTCTTTTAGTTTTTCTTATATTATCATATTTTGACAACAAACCAATTTTTCCATTCATTTCATTTATTACAATGGCGGAACTCCCTACTAAAAAAATATGGTTATTCCTTTCTAAATAATTAAATTGCTTTTCAATTCTTTCTGGATGAGAAATATCGTCCCCATCCATTCTTGCTATATACTTTCCTTTTGCAACTCTCAAACCTCTATTTAATGCTTTTTGCACCCCTAAATTCTTAGAATTATTTATTAAGATTATTCTTTTGTCCTTTTTTTTGTATTTCTCTATAATCTCCTTGGAATTGTCTTTTGAACAATCATTAACAATAATAAATTCAAAATCTTTAAACGTTTGATTTAAAATAGATTGAATGCTTTTATCTAAGTATCTATCTGCGTTATAAACGGGCATAATGACAGATATTTTTGGTTTGCTTGTTTGCTCTTCCATTGATATAATCAAAAAAATAAATTTTTAAAACTATCTTAATTTATCATTATACAACAATAAACTTTAAAACAGGTATATTCTTGGGATTTTAAATGGTAAAAAAGAAAGATGTCTTATTAATAGGTCCTTACAATTCAGAAGTAATAAGAACTGGTCAATATCTATCCCCTCCTTTCGGGATATATAGGATGGCCTCTTATTTAGAGAAAGAAGGGCTTGCGAGAGTGGATGTAGTTGACCCTACTTTAAATTATAATGAAACAATTGAAAAGATAAGAGGAAAGAAATATGATATTATAGGACACAGCATTTTACATCCAACGTTGGAAGAAAATTTGAGACTTGCTTTACAAACGTATAAAATTTCCCCAGATTCGTTGCAAATAGCCGGGGGACAAGGAGCAACATTTAATGCAAAAGAGATTATAACAAAAACCCCTATAAAAATCGTGGGAAGGGGATTTGGGGAGTATTTATTAAAACAAATAATAGAAAATAAGCCGCTTAATGAAATAAAAGGATTATATTTGCCGAGAGAGGAAGGAATAATTTCAACTGGAATAATGAAAAGGATGAGTCTGGATGAATTTAGAAATATTTCTCTTCATATAGATTTCAATAAAATCCCTTATTCAAAGTATTGGGAATTTATGGAAGAACAATACAATCAGGAACATGTTTGTGCAATGAATGGAGAGGGGATGTTAAAAACAGTGAGATTAACCTTATCCAATTATTGCCCTATGGGATGCACTCACTGCTCATCCACAAATTTTTTAGAAAATCAAAAATTATTATTCTTGGATCCAAAGGAAATTATTCACATCATGAAACAGGCAACAAATGCACATCCTGATACGGAAACATTTTATTTCTGCGACGATAATTTTTTTCTTTTAAGAAAAAAAAAGATATTGGAATTTTGTGATTTAACCAAAGGATTAGATAAAAAATATAACCTGATGCTTTTGGGAAGAGTTGATGAAGTTGATAAAGAAACGCTGTTTGAGATGGGAAAGGCAGGTTTTAAAAATCATTTTTATGGAATTGAAACATTTTCAAATAGGCTTGCACTTGAAGATATTCAAAAAATAAAATCCGAAAAATATGATTATGCGGATCTTGCAAGAAAAATGCTGCACACCACTATGGATGCTGGAATTACGGCCCAAATTTCATTAATGCTTTTCCTGCCAAGTTCAAGACAGGAGGATTTAGAAACAACAATTGA
>ERZ1292629.3430-Hain-H43-01um-R1-3430-length-12258-cov-5_pt1 | contig 12258 bp, 15 predicted proteins | sample MGYA00564399_ERZ1292629 | MGnify/ENA primary metagenome ERZ1292629 (study PRJEB36523, sample SAMEA6512636) | groundwater metagenome | collected 2019-01-08 | study: AquaDiva: Metagenomics assemblies of 32 groundwater samples | reverse complement strand
ATGGCAATTTTGGCGTCGATAATGAATGATTTGTAGGTAGCGACCTTTTCTTTGATCGCTCGTGCGTCCTGTAGTTGATCGGTGAATATGTATCGAAGCGCGTTTTGGGCAAGCGGCTCGGTGGGGCGGGCGTAGGCGAGGCGTGTTCCTAAATCTTTCAGCGCCTCAGGGGTTATAGCAGGAGTATTAACTATTGTTTTTTCAAGCGTATCAAGCACGGCAAGCGCCACATTGGTCGCACCCTGAATCCTGAGGTTTTTGATATCCGATTCAACCTGATCAATAGGATTCATCACCAACCATTGTAAAGCGAAAAAATACGAAGGGCAATCGATACATGCTTGTGAGGGACGGGGTCAGACCTTGTTTGTGCCTCTGCAGGGCGCTAGCTGAATACCATTGAGAGGTCTTGGAAAAGAGCGGATGAAATGCGCTATGAGTACGAGCTGTTTAAAGTATGGCTTCAGAGCTATACAACAATAAAATCAAGGCCTGACCCCGAAGGACCCCAATTCTTCCATTCGGAAGAAAAATAGCTGTCGCTTGCGTTGTTTCTATTTTGGTGTATATGATAGAGATATATGAAGCTGGGAAGAGTATTGGGGCATCATAAATTGTTTTTTGTATTTCTTGTCCTTTTCCTTTTGGTTGGTGTCGTTGATATCTTCAATCTGGACCGTTTCATGTATAAGGTAATTTGTGATGCAGTCGCGCCGGTATCCGGTAGCCCATGCCCGCCGTATTACGATATCCCCATTTGGCACGTATACTTATCGTTGGCTATCCTTGCAGCGCTTTATCACGTCCACGATGAAATCCGTGTCTCCAACAAACACCTATCCTCGCAGAAGCACTAGCTTCTCTGTGTTACAATCTCCCCATGAATCTCAAAATTGCGAATGGAAAAAAGCAATTATATTTAACCTCATCAAAGATTGATGGTCTTCTCGCTCTTTTGCCTCGTTCACCACAAAAAACTCGTCTTGCGTTTATCCCCACCGCCGCAGATCCATACGAGGATAAGTGGTTTATGGAGGCGGATAGAAAGAAGCTAGGTGATCTCGGATTTCAAATGAGAGAGGTTGATCTCAAAAATATAAACAAGGAAGAATTAAGAAAAAAACTTCGTGGAGTTGATGCAGTCTATATTGCAGGAGGGAATACATTTTATTTGCTAGAGAAAGTACAGCAAAGCGGGTTCGATGAAGTGATTAAAGAATTGGTGGAAAAAGGAGTTGTCTACGCCGGGAGTAGCGCTGGTGCGGTCATTGCCGGGCCAACCATTGAGCCGGTGAGTGTCTTTGATGATCGAAGAGCAGCCCCAAGTCTTACATCTATGGAGGGTTTGAAGTTAGTGGATTTTATTGTTTTGCCGCACTATCAGACAGACGGTGAACACAAAGTGCAACACGAGAACGTTATCGCAACGTGGAGCAAGAAAGGATACACGATTGTTCCCATTACAAACGATCAAGCAATACGCGTTACGGGTAATGAACATACAGTGATTAACCTGTCCCATTCCAAAGAGTAGTTCTAGAGAATCCAACAAATATGTTACGAGAGTAACCCTCAAATTATATCTTTACAGGAGTCGTCTCACGGTGTACTATAAAAACATAAACTCCTCACCCATGCCTCTGGCCCGGTGAGGTTTTTTGTGGGATAATGCCCGAATGAAAACCTTCGTATTTGTTGATGCGGCGAATTTATTTTATGGTGGGGAAAAGAGTCTCGGTTGGAAAATTGATTATCGTAAATTATTGTTATATTTGAAAAAACGGTATCAAGCCAAGAAAGTATTTTATTTCGGAGGCGTGGAAATTCACGACTATCCCTACGATTATATAACCAATGATTCTGTTCCCGTTGAAAAGGTGGCAAAATATTTGCTCACGTATATCAGAGCGAACGCGAAGAGGTTTGATGAAGCGAGATTGATCCTTCTGTCCCGACATTTGCAACGAGCTAAATTTTATATCAAACTCCAGACGTTTGGATATCAACTCGTTATGAAGCCGGTCAAGTTATATGTTCAGCCGGACGGATCGACTCAACGGAAAGCAAACTGTGATGTAGATATGACGTTTTACCTCATGAAAGAGAAAGATTCTTTTGACCGTGCGATCATCCTCTCGGGCGATGGTGACTTTTTGCCGGTATTGAAATATTTAAGAAAGAGGGGAAAAGATGTTGTGGTGTTGGCTCGCGGATCGAGAACAGCCAGGGAGATCCGTCAATTTGCCGGAAGCAATTTTCGAGATTTTGTTCGGTTGGAGAAGGATATTAAGTTTAAAGAAGCTAAATAACCATAAAAAAGCGGACATACGAAATATCCGCTTCATGTTTAGTATTTATAGAGTATCACAGAATATTTTATAAATCAAGTATGAATCTCAAGATTGGTATTGTTGGACTACCTAATGCTGGAAAGAGCACGCTGTTTAATGCGCTTCTCAAGCGGCAGGTGGCGGAGGCGGCGAATTATCCGTTTACAACCATTGAGCCTAATATCGGAGTAGTCCCCGTGCCTGATGAGCGACTCGCGAAGTTGGCCGAAATCGTTGAACAAGAGGAGGGGGTTAAACCGCCGCTCGTGCCGGCGATTGTTGAGTTTGTGGATATTGCGGGACTCGTCAAAGGGGCATCAGAAGGACAAGGGCTAGGTAATAAATTTCTTTCCCATATCCGGGAAGTTGATATTATTTGTAACGTCGTCCGTTCGTTTCCTGACCCTGACGTAGTCCACGTTGCCGGAACCATTGACCCCAAGCGCGATCGGGAAACTATCGAGACGGAACTCATCCTTGCAGATCTTCAAACACTGGAAAAACAGGTTGAACCGAGAGGAAAAAAAGATCCTCGCTGGGACGTTATTGTCAAACTAAAAGAAGGGCTCGATCGGGGAAAACCAGCACGAGAGGTAGTGGGTGATGAAAAAGGACTCGTAAGAGATTTGCACTTGCTGTCAATGAAACCGATCCTTCTTGTGGAGAACGTCTCCGAAGATCAATTGGGAGGTGAAGGGTTTAAAATCAGCGCAAAAGTGGAGGCAGAACTAGCCAGCCTAACCCAAGAAGAACAGAAAGAGTATCTGAAAAGCTTGGGCTTAGCGGCATCGGGGCTCGACCGGCTGATTCAAAAAGCATACGAGATGCTTGGACTCATGTCGTTTTTAACGTGTGGTGTCAAGGAAGTCCGAGCATGGACAATTGAAAGAGGCACGTTGGCGCCGCAGGGAGCAGGAGTGATCCACACCGATTTTGAGAAAAAGTTTATAAAAGCCGATGTTATTTCGTATGAAGCGTTCATTGCGATTGGCGGCTGGAAAAAAGCACGGGAGGTAGGAAAAGTGCGAAGCGAGGGAAAGGTGTATGTTGTGCAGGATGGCGACGTTATTGAGTTCAAGGTCGGAGCGTGATATCATCGGGAACATGATACGAACCTACGAACTTATGGTTGTTGTGCGGCCGTATTTTGCCTCTGATGATTAAGGAAAACGGCAGGAAGTTATCGAAAAACTTGTTGGAACAGATGGTGTTTCCATTTCTTCTATCTCTCTCATGGGTAAAAAGCGTCTCGCCTATCCAATTCAGAAATTATCAGAGGGTATATATCTTCTCGCAACACTCGCGAGCAATGCCATCAAAAGCGCGGATATTGAGAAGCGCTCCAGTCTAAGTACCGATGTTATACGCTATTTACTCCTTGCCAAAAAATAACTATGGCATCCAGAAGTTTAAATAAGGTACTGCTTATCGGTAATCTTACACGCGATCCGGAGCTTCGCTATACCCCGACGGGCGCAGCGGTCTGTACGATTGGCCTCGCGACAAACAGATATTGGACGACTGAATCTGGGGAACGTAAAGAAGAGACCGAATTTCATCGCGTTGTTGCTTGGAATAAACTTGCTGAGCTCTGTAGCCAGTTGCTTATGAAGGGGCGAAAGATTTACGTCGAAGGAAGGCTCCGCACTGCCACCTGGCAAGCGCAGGACGGCAGTCAGCGCAATACGACGGAGATCGTTATTGAGGACATGATTTTGTTAGATTCGCGGAGACCCGTAGTTGGAGAGGAAGCAACTGCGACGCCGGAATCGGGCCTGCCTGCGCAGGCAGGCGAGAGCACTCCTGTATCGGCAGGAGCTGCACAACAAGCGGTTGCGCAGCCGACCCCGACTCGGTCGGGGCCGACGGTTGCAAAAAAGAAAAAGAGTCAACCGGACGAGACAAGCAGTGACAAACCGGCCCAACCGTCAGAAGACGTCAATCCCGACGATATACCATTTTAATGAAACGAACGAATCGATTTGCCAAAAGACCAATGCGGCCAGTTCCCAGAAACTGTGCATTCTGCGATAGTTCGACTGATCCCGATTATAAAGACATCGGGGTGCTTTCCAAATTCGTAACAGAACGCGGAAAGATCGTTCCGCGTGGAAAAACTGGAGTTTGCAGCAGGCATCAACGCATGCTTACGGTCTCAGTCAAGCATGCCCGCCATGTTGCGCTTCTGCCGTTTGTCGTCCGAGCTTGAACCAAATGACCCTGCCATTTTCCAAAATCAGAAAATTCGTCCTCATTGCCGCTCTTTGTATCCTTGCCGGTGGCGTTGGGTATTCGCTGGGGGAGCGGAAAGTACGCGTCAGCGTCACTCCCGAAAATCGCATCGTCATCAATCAAAAGGAACCGGAAGCTATCGACGTGGATTTCTCGCTCTTTTGGGACGTATGGCAGCGACTCACTCGGTATTACATCGATCGGGCAAGTCTGGATGCGCAAAAAATGGTGTGGGGCGCAATCAGCGGCATGGTCGCCTCAGCTGATGATCCCTATACGGTTTTTTTACCACCCAAGGAAAATGAGGAATTTAAACAAGATCTCGGTGGAGAATTTGAAGGAATCGGTGCGCAACTGGGGGTAAAAGAAAATCGAATCATTGTGATAGCGCCGCTTAAAGGAACGCCGGCAGAGCGCGCAGGAATCCGGGCGAGTGACTGGATTTTGAAAGTAAACGACGAAGAGACAGTCGGCTGGACGGTGCCCAAAGCCGTTTCGAAAATCCGCGGACCCCGGGGAACGTCGGTGACGCTCAATATTCTTCACGAAAATGATACGAAACCCACCGATATAACGATCCGCCGGGACACGATTCTGGTCCCTTCGGTCGTATCGTGGGTCAAAGCCATACGCGATATACCGGAAATCAGCGCAGTACCTCAAGCAGCTCCGTTCAAAAGCCGGAGCGATAAAATTGTCTACCTCTCTCTTTCGCGATTTGGCGATCATACTAACGACGATTGGCTCCGCGAAGTAGATAAGGTGCTTTCTGCCCAGAGGGCAAACGGAGAGCTCAAAGGTCTCGTTTTTGATCTCCGCAATAACCCAGGAGGGTATCTGGATGGATCCGTGTTTATCGCAAGCGAATTTTTGCGGGATGGTCAAGTCGTTTCGCAGGTCAATAGCGATGGGAGTCGGCAGGATTATCAGGTAAATAGAAAAGGCAAGCTCTACGACATCCCCATGGTCGTTTTGGTAAACAAAGGGAGCGCTTCAGCCGCTGAAATTGTCGCGGGTGCGCTCCGGGACCACAAACGCGCCAGAATCGTCGGGGAAACAACGTTTGGCAAAGGGAGTGTGCAGACGCCACAGGACCTTGCCGGCGGAGCCGGGCTTCACATCACAACCGGAAAATGGTTTACGCCAAATGGAAGTTCGATAAACAAAGAAGGGATTACGCCGGATGTGGAAATTGCCCTTGACGAGTTTGAAGCTTCGGCCGATGCGCAGCTTGCAAAAGCCATAGAATTGTTACTACAATAACAATCTATGAAATCGTCGAAACTCGTTCTTCTTATTGCTGCGTTTCTTCTCGTTGTTGGAGGCGTTGTTAGCTCCGGTGCATTTGGTCTCAATTGGAGACTTTTTGAGAAGTATATAAAGTTTCCGACGACGCAAACTCCATTGTCTCCGGCAACAGATGTGCGAGTTACCAATGAAGAATCGGTCGTCATTGACGTTGTTGATCGCGTTTCTCCATCTGTAGTGACGATTGGGATTAAAGGCACACGTCGTCTCGGAGATATTTTAGAGCTTAACCCCTTTGATCCATTTTCTCCCTTCAGGCGCCGTCCTGGGAAAACGCAGGAGTTTGAACAGGATATTGCCAGCGGCTTTATCGTCGAATCCAACGGGCTCATCATAACCAATAAACACGTCGTTTCCGGTACTGATAGTCAGTATCAAGTCATCACCAAAGACGATAAGACCTATGAAGTACAAAAAATATACCGTGACCCTGCGAATGACTTAGCGATTCTCAAAATTAATGCAACCGGGCTTCCGACGGTAGAGCTTGGCGATTCAGACCAAATAAAAGTCGGGCAATTGGCGATCGCAATCGGCACTGCACTTGGGCAATTTCGCCATACGGTCACGACCGGAGTAATTTCCGGAGTCGGGAGAGGAATAACAGCCGGCGGACCGTTTGAAGGCTATGTGGAGCGCCTCGATAACGTAATTCAGACGGATGCAGCGATTAATCCCGGAAATTCCGGCGGGCCCCTTCTCAACTCAAGCGGACAGGTGATCGGCGTCAATACCGCAATTTCCGGTAACGCAGAAAACATTGGCTTTGCGATCCCCATTAACGTCTTGAAAGACGCACTCTCCAATTTCAACGCAACCGGCCAGTTCAACAGGCCATTTCTCGGTGTCCAATACCAGATGATTCCGCGCCAAACCGCTATCCTCAATGATTTGCCCGAGGGTGCGTATATTGCGGAGGTCGTGAGTGGAAGCCCCGCGGATCGCGCGGGCGTCCAAGCAGACGATATCGTCACCAAAATCGATGGTGAAAAACTCTCCGCTGATAACGATTTGGCAAAGATTATTGGCAAAAAAAAGGTCGGCGACAAAGTGATTTTAACGGTGTGGCGAGAAGACAAAGAGCAAGCCCTCACGGCAATACTTGGGAATCAGAATGAGTAAGCGCCTCGGTGATTTTTGATAATTTTCCTTCTACAATATCTTCCAAATTGTGCCAGGATTTGTTGATGCGGTGGTCGGTGACGCGGTTTTGGGGGTAGTTGTAGGTGCGGATTTTCTCGGCTCGCATGCCGCGGCCGATCACGCTTCGTGAAGCGCTCAGTGCAAGTTCTTTTTGTAGGAGCTCTCTCTCCCAGAGTTTTGCCCGGAGCATGGCGAGGGCGACTTGGCGATTCTGAAACTGATCCCGCTCGGTTTGGGCAGAAACCACGATGCCCGTCGGCTTGTGTCGTAGCCGAGCTGCTGAGCTTACTTTATTAACATTCTGCCCGCCTTTGCCGCCGCTCCTGTAAAAATCCCACTCGATATCTTCATTTCGGATGACCACTTCACTCTCTGGAATTTCCGGAAGTACTGCGACGGTTGCCGTTGATGTATGTATTCTGCCGTGGCGCTCGGTCGTTGGTATCCGTTGGACTCGATGCGTGCCGGCTTCATATTGCAGTGTAGTAAACGCTTGGGGTCCGCGGACGCGGATGACAAAGTCATCGAGCTCTTCCACTCTCCAACCCAAGAGGTTCGCGTAGCGTGTATACATGCGCATGAGGTCGGAAGCCCAGATTCGGGCTTCATCGCCCCCAGGACCAGGACGGAATTCCAATATTGCAATATCTGGATTCATAATTTATTAATACACAATAACCAATACACAATATCCAACTAGGAAAAAGAATAGAATTAACACGGTAACCAACTAGATTACTGAATTAATAATAATTTTCGAAATTATTTTTATTAGTGTTTCGTTACTATCTTCAAGTTCGGCTATTTTGACATTATATGTATTATCATTGTTCAACCGAATAAGTTTAAGCCAATACTTCGTCTCTTTGGCCTCTTTTTTCACAAGGCTCATCTTATATGCAAAGTCCTTCTTTGTAGGTGTTCCGTCAGCCTCCTCATAGTTTGCACCGATACTAGTTCCTGATCTTACAATCTGATTAATGAGTATTCGATTGATCCTGTTATCGGGAAGCACCTTTATTAGCTCAAAGAGCTTTTGAATAAACTCAAATATCCGTTCTCTTATATCAAATATTACCATGTTGGGTATTGGATATTGAGTATTTGATATTGAATGAATTTGCTAGCGCAAATTCATGAGCATCTCTTTTAGAGATTTTGGGGCATTGGCGCGGGCGACTTCCCGTTCTTTCTTTTTCTTTTTTTTGTCGGCAAGGATAGTGGCCACTGCAGCGGCTGATTTTTGTTTTGCTTGGAATCGTTCAACGCGGCCAAGGGTGTCGACGTATTTCATCTCGCCGGTAAAAAATGGGTGGCAGCGCGCACAAATATCGACCTTAATTTCCCGCTTCGTCGCGCCAACTTTAAACGTGTTCCCACACGCGCACGTAACGGTAGCATCATCAAACCACTGCGGGTGAATTGTCTGCTTCATGTGCGTATTCTACCACATTATTTGCGTTTATGCTCGGCTATAGCTACGCCAAGTGCGATGATCATTGCTCCGGCAATAAAGCCCGGCGTAATGGTTTCTCCCAACCAAAACACTGACAGTGGTGTAGCCCAGATGGGGTAGAGGTAGGTAAATACCGACACCTCGCTGATTTCTATGGCTTTTTGTCCTTTGTGCCAGAGTGTATAGGCGAGGGTTCCGGAGAGAAATGCCATAAACCAGACGCCCAAGTGAGCCGGGAGTGGTGCCGTCATAAGGGTAGAGACAATTTCAGGGATATTATGGTAGTAAATCGTAATTGGAGTAATAGTGAGAAACCCGATGAGGAATGAGGTATGGGTAAGCATCGAAGGGCTGCTATGATTGCGTAGGAGTAATTTGCTTTGAACAGATAATATGACGCCAACGAGTAGCGATGCGACGACGAGAAGATTACCTTCAAGGGATGAAACCAGGCTATGACCATTGCCTTTAAATACTGGCTCAAGAACGGTTACTGCAGTTCCGACAAATGCTATGGATAGCCCTATGCGTTCAATTTTTGTTACCCGTTCACGAAGAAATAATATACCAGCAATTGCCACAAATATAGGAGCCGCTGCAGACAATAGAGTCCCGGTGAGTGCCGTCGTTTTGTCGTAGCCCAAAAAGAGAAGTCCCAGAGTGACCGTTGAAGTCAAAAATCCATAGATAAACACATTGAGCGTTTCACCGGTTCGCTTCGGGAGCCTTGGGCGACTCATGCCGAATGCAATAAGGGCAACAATTGCACTTAACGCGAAGCGATAAGTGAGAAAAATGAGCGGTGGAAAGTCTCCCAGGGTAAATTTAATGACAGGTCCTGCAACACCCCAGATCACGGAAACAACAAGAAGTGTCAGATAGGCAGTGAGGCGATGATTCATTCTCGTGTTATCATGTTTTAAAACATGATAACATTTGTAAGTTTCTTGATTATTTGATCTATCGTAAGTTCTTCTTGTTTTTGTGATTTCATATCTTTGAGTTTTACAACGCCCTTGGCTACTTCTTCCGGCCCTTGGATAATCACGTAGGGGATGCCCTTTTTATCCGCGTACTTCAATTGTTTGTCGAGTTTGGCGCCAGCATCGGTGTAGAGTTCGGTATTGATCATTGCATCGCGAAGTTTTTTTGTGATGGCGACAGAACGAGAGAGTGCGTCGTCAGAAAATACCGTGACGAGTACGAAAGCTGCAGTTGGAATTTCGGGAATGAGGTTAAATTGTTCGGCAGCTTCAAGCGTCCGGTCAAACCCAAGTCCAAAACCAGTACCTGGAATTTTGACGCCTGCAATCGTTTCGATGAGTTTATCAAAGCGTTCTCCTCCGAGCACCGATCCGCCGGTGAATCCCGGAATTTCTATCTCCCAAATCGGTCCGGTCGAGTAGGAAAATGATCGCGCAATCGTAGGGTCAAAAACATACCATGATTCATCAAACCCATACGTTTTGAGATATTCCAGTATTGAGGTGATCGTTTCATTCGGACGAAGATCCCCAACCGTGGCGAGATATCGTTTCGCGTCGCCAGCGCTAATTCCTTTTTTCTCCATTTCGCGGATGACGCCCTCTTCTCCAATCTTTTTGATTTTATCGATTGCGACGATTGCTTCGTAGGGCAGACTGGTTAAGAGTTGTCGATCATTGATGCGCGCAACTGCCCTTGGAAACCCGATTTTTTTGTAGATATCAAGCGACAATGCGATGATTTCAGCATCCGCAAGCGGCGATTCGAGACCAAAGATATCCGCATCACACTGCAAAAATTCCCGGTAGCGGCCTTTTTGGGGATTTTCAGCTCGAAACGCCGGTTGAATCTGGTAGCGCTTAAATGGCATCGGGATTTGCTGTGCGTACTGCCCAACGACCCGGGCGGCGGGAACCGTTTGATCGTACCGAAGCGCAACATCGCGTCCCCCCGGGTCTTTAAACTTAAAAAACAATTTCTCATCTTCACCGATCTGGCCGGCAAAAAGTTCGAGGGGCTCAAGCGTGGGAGTTTCCAAGGGATCATACCCCCACAACTCAAACACTCCGCTTATTTTTCCACGAAGCCATTGGCGCTTCAGCGCCTCCTTTGGCAAAAAATCCCGAAATCCTTTGAGCGTCTGTGTTTTCATAGAGTCTCCTTCGAGTTGCCCAAAGCCCACCGGCAGGTGGGCAAAGGCACTCTTTGATCGTAACAAGTTCGTATCACTGATACAAGCCGGAAGCACCCTCCCCAAGTGCATCAATGAACCTTGTATTGTCCAACGGTAGCGAGACAACTTTTCTTTCTAGGTCAGAACATCGTACTGGTTTGTTAGATGATGTTTCTATGCCTTCAAATAATTTTCTGGTTTGGTCAATACAGAATCGAGAAAAAGGTCGTTGCCATTCTTCTGGTATAGATGCCCATTTGCCAGGATTACCAAAGGGTAGAATATACGGTGCTCCAACATTATTTTCAGGATCTACGAGTCTCCCTGACAAAGGCACACCAGGATAAAAATCCCGTTCGCAAATTTCATCAATTACACTGTCATATGTGCGAACACACTCGACCTGATACCCCTGACCTTGTAGGAGATCTATACCTTCCTTGATACCGATACCAGCGTATATCTCCTTTACTTTTATACCCATCCTCCCTAATGTCTCTCCAACTCTTGCTATAAGGTCGCCGGTAAATATCACGTCGTCAACAAGTGAGACCTCATCGACACCTGATCCTTTAAGACTTCTAAACTGATTTAATAGAAGAGCTGAGTCTGCTCTTCTTCCAAGCCCCATATCTATCCCATCCTCATTTATCTGACGGGCAATATCGAGTTTTAACTGCGATGGGTAATACACTCTGTCTAAGGACAAAGGATATAAACCATTTTTCTTTACTATGGCATTTAACCCAACAGAAAGCTCTTCTTCCGGTATCATCTCGAAACCAGGGAATATCTGTTTCATAAATACTCCGAAGTCCGATCTCATATCTCTAAAGAACTCCTCATCTGGTAGTTTGAACCCCTTCTGGTCAGTCCACTGCTGCAAAAGGATTTTTATATCAGCGGAAACCACATAAGGACGTTGGTCTTGGACCTCACTAATTTCTGGTCTTTTTGATAATGATTCGATCATACATATCACCTCCTTTCTAGAAAGGGATTGAGCGTGTAAGGAGGTCCCCATTTGGAGTTGTGAGGTTCAATACACAACCAATCCCTTCTTAGAAAGGATTGGTGTGGTGATGGGTTTTAGAGGAGAGAAAAGAGGTCGTTTTTGAGGTTGCGTATTTTAAGCTCTCTTCTTGATCGTTCGACTGCAGAAACTTAACAACAAAGTATGCAAAAAAGGTATCACCTGCACCAATAGTATCAGTGGATTTTATTTCCTTTGCTGGCTTTGCTGTAAACTTATAGCCTTTGAAATATAATACCGAGCCCTTAGACCCATTTGTGACAAGTAGCATCCTGTCCTTTTGCTTGTATACAAAATCTTTGGGCAAGTAAGATATTTCTTCCTTAGTGCCTTTAACACAAAATAGGTTACTTACGTCCATACTCAAGAACTTCTTTTTCCCAAAATCACTGCCGTCTCTCACATATCCTTGAATATCAAGAAATACTTTTCCTTTGTAAGTTTCGATACCTATAAGGTTAAACTCATTGAGAATTGTTGAGATGGTAACTACTGGTGCTTTTAACGATTGCCAATCTAACTTAATAGGATCGGGTTTTGACTTAACTCTGCCGAATTCACCTTTCTTCGTGAGAAGAATCTCAACTTCGATTGAACA
>ERZ1292629.3429-Hain-H43-01um-R1-3429-length-12262-cov-10_pt1 | contig 12262 bp, 11 predicted proteins | sample MGYA00564399_ERZ1292629 | MGnify/ENA primary metagenome ERZ1292629 (study PRJEB36523, sample SAMEA6512636) | groundwater metagenome | collected 2019-01-08 | study: AquaDiva: Metagenomics assemblies of 32 groundwater samples | reverse complement strand
AAACTACCGGTTTCTTGGTGGTTAAATGAAGAATGGCGCGTTCTTTTTCCGGTTCTGGCGGCTCAAAAAACAAATCCCTGGTAGCTTCGCCGGTAAAGTACGTCTTTTTTTTCGGAAGATGGTTTGCCGCCTCGTTGAAAGAAACGGCAAGCAGGGTGGCAAATGGAGCAAGCAAGCGGTTGGCAAGGCCGGGAACGCTGTCAGATTCGTGAATTATAATGGGAATTCGATACAACCAGCCGGCCAGGACCGCGGCTACACTGCCGTAGCCTCCTTTGGAAAATATTACATCGGGCATTATGAACCATACTTTCCACAACGCCTGGATTACGCCGCCCGCGATTTTAAATAAATCCGTAAAATTTTTGAAAGAAAAATAGCGCCGCCATTTGCCGGTCATCAAAATTGAAGAGTGAAAATTCATCTTCTCTCTTTCCAAACTGCTTTCAAGAAACAATCTTGGCCCCAGATAATGAATCTCCGGTTCGTCCAAATTTTCAGCGCGGCAAATTTCGTTTAATTTTCTTGAGACGGCTACCAGAGGAAATAAGTGCCCTCCCGTTCCGCCGCCTGTTAACATTATTTTAATCATAATATCGCGATATATTAGCAATAATTCCGGCTCCCATTAAACTTACAACAAGACCCGAACTGCCATAACTCATAAATGGCAGAGGAACACCGGTTAACGGCACAAGGCCTGAAATTGACGCCATATTTACAAAACTTTGAGCCACAATCCAAGTAGTGATACCGGTCGCCAAAAGCTTGGAAAAATAATCAGGACTTTTTATCGCGATTTTATAGCCAAAAACAGCAAACAACAAGTAAAGCACGATTGAAGAGCTTGTGCCCAAAAGACCCAATTTTTCACCGAGAACCGCAAAAATTGAATCGCCGATCGTTTCCGGGAGATATGGCGAAACAATATTATTATTAATGCCTATGCCTGTCACGCCGCCAATGCCGATGGATGTCAGCGCTTGATTGATTTGGTATGCGGATCCAGAAACGTCTTCTTGCGGGTTTAAAAATACCTTAAATCTTTGAGCCGCGTATGGTTTTAGGAAAATAAATGCGGATAAGGCGACGGCGCCAACCAGGCCCATAATAAATAAATGGCTCAATTTGCCGCCCGCCACGAAATAAGTGGCTGCCGCTGAAATCGCAATTACGCTAAAAGTTCCCACATTTGGCTGCATCAAAAGCAGAACGCCTACGATCCCAATAATAATAAGAAACGGCAAAAGCCCGCCGTTAAACCCCTTTATATCTTCCTGGCGGGAATGCAGCCAAGAGGCCAAATAAATAAGAAAGGATAATTTTAATATTTCTCCCGGCTGAAAAGTTATCAGGCCTAAACTAAGCCAGCGCGTTGAACCGCTGTGCGAAAAACCTAAATTGGGCAAGAAAACCAAAATAAGAAGCCCGATAGAAAAAATTAAAAATAAAAAACTGTATTTTTTAAGAAATTCCAAAGGCACTCTTGAAAAAAATATAAAGCCAATCACACCCAGTAAAATCCCCTTCAGAAGCTGTTCCTTCAAATAATAATTTGGGTCATTAAACTTTTTTGCGCCTACTATAAACGAAGCGGAAAAAAGAACAAAAAGCCCAAAAATTAAAATTAGTCCCAAAACTATCAAAAACTTTCGGTCAATATTTTTAGGTTTTATTTTATTGAATTTCATAGCAGTTGGCCTAATGCCCGGTTTTTGATTTGGCCTTTGGACAAAGCGACGCGGCCATTAACAATTACCGTATTAATTCCTATGGGATATTGAAACGGATTTTCAAAAGTGGCCATGTCTTTAACAAGTTCCGGATTGAAAATTACAATATCGGCAAAATAATCCGGTTCAACAATGCCCCTAAGAGACAGCCCCGCTTTTAACGCCGGCAAAGCGGTCATTTTTTTTATTGCTTCTTCAAGACCTAAAATATTTTTTTCACGGACATATCGGCCCAAAACCCGGCTAAAACACCCGAACGAACGAGGATGGGCCAGAAATCCGTTTTTGGAATCCGCGGAGCTGTATGCCGCGCCATCCGAAGCGATTATGGAAAGAGGGCTTTTCAGGGCTTTGATAAAATTTTCCTCGGAAAGCGCCGGCCAAAAACCTATTAATTTTCCCTCCGACACGACTAAAAGATTGATAATAGTTTCAATAATTCCCCCGCCTTGATTCTTGGCGATTTCATCTACGGTTTTTCCAATAAAAATTTTATCAATGTTTCCGGAAGCTATAATTATTTTTTTGAATTCATTCTCTCTGCCTTTAAGCTCGCCTGCAACTTTTGTTCTCAATTCGCTATTCTCTAAATTTTCAATCAGTTTGGCGCGGCCGCCAATGGCAATCCAATCGGGCAGAAGGGTGTAAAAAACCGTTGCCGTTGAATCATACGGATAAATATCAAAATTTATATCAATATTTTCCGCGGCTTTCTCAATTGTTTCCAAGCATTTTTCAAAAACCGGCCAATTTTTTTCGCCCACCGCTTTTAAATGAGAAATCTCAACCCCCGCTTCTGTTTTTTTAGCGGTTTCAATCGTTTCCAAAACGCTTTCGTATAACCCCTCTTCCTCGTTTCTTAAATGAGTGCTGTAAATCTGTCCTTTTTTTAGGACTGAAACTAATTCGGTTATTTCCTCTTGGGACGCCATTTTAACGTGAGAATAGTTCAGGCCGGTAGAAAAACCCAACGCGCCATCCTGTAGGCCAACTCTCAATAATTCTTTCATCTGCGGCAATTCTTCTTCGTTTAATTTACGAAATTCATCATGGACAATGCCACGACGCAAAGTTGAATGGCCAACTAATGTGCCAAAATTCAGCAATAGTCCTTTCTTTTTTGTTTCTTCAAAAAATTCTTTAACCGTAAACCAGTTAACATTAATTTTTCTGACATTGGCCCATTTTTGAATATTCAAAATAATTTCGCCGGTAGTCAACGGCGCCAATGACGAACCGCAATTGCCGCCGATAATCGTGGTAACCCCCTGATGCAAATGACTTTCCAAATTGGGGTGGCTGAACAAAGTCCAATATCTGTCGGATGCGTTGTTAATATCAATGAACCCCGGCGCGACATAAAGGCCGGTGGCATCGATTGTTGTTTCGGCGCTTGACGCGCCCAAGAAACCGACTTTTTGAATCTTCCCATCCTTTATCGCCACATCGGCGTGATACGCCGGCGTCCCGAGCCCGTCAACCACCGTCCCATTTTTAATTAGGATATCAAGCATTGCTTACAGTATACCAAATTTTAAACAAACAAAAAATATCCCCACTTATCATTATTATCATTTTCTAACAATTCGGACGATCGTTGGAATTGTTAGAAAAATAGAAAAATTTAACAAACAAAAAACGCCTTGAACTTGTTGAAAGGCGTTTTTTTGTTCTGCGTTGCAACGCTGCTTTATATATTTTCTGAATTATTCTTTTTTCTTAGTAAATATATAACATAAATTACCGCGGCAAGAATTATCAGACCAATAAGAATGCCGAGCCAAATATTACCAGTGCCAAGCGTTAAGATAACGCCCAACGCCGCTATAAGCGAAATTTGTTGAGTTTCAGCGGGCTGTTGCGCGATTGGTTCTTCAACTATCGGCTCTGTAGTAGGTTCCGTTGTTGGACCTTCCACCGGAACAATCGCCGGCGCCGATATTGTTACCAAAACTTCCGGTACTCCGCTCAAAACATTTTGGTTATTGGCGTCAAGAGCAAATGAACCGTTCCCTAATTTAATAACCGCGCTTCCTGTTTTCTTGGCGTAAAAAGACACTGTTCCAAAAGTAGCCGAGGAAAAAATTCCGCCCGGATACCCCGCCGTTTTAATCAATTTACCGCCGGCATTATCAATCAAATCATAACCGGATTGAGCCAACGGCATCCAACTGCCGCCAAAATTAAATGCTCTTACTTCAAGAATATCGGCTGGATAAGTTAATTCAATTTTTTCCGTATAATTAGCGACACCTTGTGGATTTACGCTAATTGTTACGTTAAAGCTTTTACCTGAAGTTACATTGACATTGGCCGGTGAAAATGAAACAGTTGCCGCCATTGCCGGCACCGCTAAAACCATCGCGATCAATATTGTTACTGCAAATGTGAATAATATTTTTTTCATATGTTTTTATATTGTCCAATTAACCATTAATAAATTGAAATCAAGAATGTTTACTATACCATCGCCGTTAAAATCAGCAATATTGCCTGTTCCGGTTTCGCCCCAATGGATCATTAACATATTAAAGTCCAAAATATCAATTTTTCCGTCCTTATTTGCGTCAACCCTTTGAGCTTCCGCGCTTAATAAGTTGTAAGCTGATGCCCCGCCGCCACCGCCGCCACCTATCACTACTGGTGGAGCCATAACTTGCTCTCCTTCTTTAGTGGTTCCTTTTAGTCCAAGAGTGAAAGTATATTCTCCCGGGTAAAGATTCGGAACGGTTTCTATTTTAAGCTTCGGCAGAGTTTCTCCTCCAATAATCTCAAAACCTGAAACCACTGTTGTCCCGTTTCCCCAACCGGAAAAGTTTAGCCAATCAACATTATTAACAGAAAATCGAGCTTGAATCCCTTCTCCGTCAAAAGAACCACTTCCGCAAATACCCTGATAATTAATATGTAAAAACACTTCCCCAACAAGAACTTTTCCGGTATTGTTGGTTATTTTAAGTTCGGCAACGCAACTATCGCCGCTATATTGAAAATCGCACTTTTTGGTTACTTCTAAAATAAGTTTATCGTCTTGGGCTTGGGCGGAAAAAATACTAAAACGACTTCCTAAAAGAAGGGCTAAAAACAGAACTAATAAACTTTTTGATACTTTATTCATAATCAGAGATAGATTTACTTCGTAGAAATAAACCTACCTCTGATAGCCATCACAGAGAATGGCCATCAGATTTTCTTCCATTCTTTTACTGATTTACAAACCATATTGGAAAGTGGCGTATTGCGCTAAATTAGAGGCCGTCTGCGCGTATATGTTATAGGTTCCGGGGGTAAGAGCTGAATTTGTCGTCACTTTCAAGACATCCCAACTAGTTGCACCCGCAGCTATAGGAGTTGTGTATCCTGCGGTGCCATTACAAGGAGTACTACTTGCATAATCAAAGAATAACACCAATCTTTTGTTGCTTCCGGTCCAAGCTGATAATGGATGTAATTTTCCATCCGAATAAACAACGCAAAGCTTGTTCGTTATTTCAATCATATACTTCTCCGGCCAGTGAGCTGCGTCTCCGAACTCTACTTTACTAATCTCTCCGCCGGTAAAAAGTTTGTCAGCCGGTGCTTCAGCTACTATCACTGGATAACCATTAATAGTATTGTTAGCATTATTCTTAGCTACTGTTGTAAAGGTAAAATCACTTCCTCCAGTAGTATTTACACTTATTAACTTATTGCCCAACGTCGTGCCATCTGCACCCAAGTTCACACTCATTTCTATTGGCGAAGCCACAGTAGCTGTGGTTGTGGTAGCATTGCTCAAGAAATTAACTAATGCGGCGCTGGCTACTCCGGCTGTTGCCAATATTGCTAAACCAGCTATGGTCATTTATTTTTCCCAAACAAAAAAGCCGCTAAAAACAATAGCGACCGTCAGTTGGTTTTTTGGAAACCTACTTCTATCGTATAAATTACTTTTCATACAATGATTACTTACCACAATACAAAAAAATGATGTCAAGTAATAAACAAGTTGACAACAAGTTGATAATCTGTTGATACTTTTTTCTCTACTTTATGTTTTTTCTTATTTTCCATTTTCTAACAATTCCAACGATCGTTGTTATTGTTAGAATTTTATGATTATAATTATATTTAGAATTAAAATCACAACTATGTCTAGAAAATTGGGAGCGACAACTCAAAAAATCTTATTGCTGTTAGCGGGCGGTATGGCTTTAGGCATTAGCCGCTCGCCGCGGCAACAATTTAGAATTGCCAAAAAAATAAATCAAGCGTGGCGAGAAATCAACAGAAAAAAACTTCAAGATTCTATCGGCAACTTATACAAAAGCAGAATGATCGAAATGAAAGAAAACAAAGATGGCGTTATCGAAATGACGTTAACCGACAAGGGTAAAAAAGTGGTGTTCTTATATAATTTTGAACAAATGAAAATCTCTAAAATGAAAATATGGGATAAAAAATGGCGGATTATTACTTTTGACATCCCGGAGCGTTTCAAAAAAGCTCGCAATGCCCTAAGAGACAAACTGCGAGAATTGGGTTTCGCAAAATACCAAAAAAGCGTGTTTATTTATCCCTATGAATGTAAAAATGAAATTGACTTTGTAATCGAATTTTTCAACCTTAGGCCATATGTGAGGTATATTGAGGCGCAGAATTGCGATGATGAGCTTAATTTTAAAAAATATTTTGAATTATTATAATAATATTATAATTTTGCGCCTAAATTTCTAACAATTCCAACGATCGTTGGAATTGTTAGAAATAAGATTTTTAAAAAATTAACGTTAAAATTGATAAACAACAACGAATTAGTACAAACTATTTCCCTAAAAGGCCGATGATGAGGCCTATGGCGGCGGTGACGGCGGAAATAATCCAAAACCTCATTGTTACTTTTGTTTCCGGCCAGCCAATAGCTTCAAAATGATGATGAATTGGCGTTGAAAGAAAAATTTTCTTTTTTCTGAATTTTTTTGATAAAATCTGGATAATAACCGAACCGGATTCCAAAACCAAAATAATGGCGAACAAAGGCAGGAGCATCGCGGAATTCGTAAGCATCGCGATTATTCCCAAGGTGACGCCGAGCGACATCGCGCCCGTATCGCCCATAAAAAATTTCGCCGGATATATGTTAAACCAAAGGAAGGCCAATAGCGCCCCGAGAATAACGCTGACAAAAGCCGCTAAATCGTAATGATGCTGGCTGAAAGCCAACGCGCCAAGCGCCGCGAAGGCGAACAAAAGAACGCCGCCGGCAAGCCCGTCCAGGCCGTCCGTTTCATTAGTGGAAAACGCCGTAGCCACAATGATAAAAATAAAAATCGGGACATACCAGAAACCAACAACAAAATTACCCAAAAATGGAACGTGGAAAATATTCCATTCCAGCTTGAAATAAAACCAATAGGCGCCGATAGCCGCGATAATCGTGTAGAGAATAAGTTTATAGCGTACTGATAAGCCGCCGCCCTTTGGCCCGATTTTAAAAACCCCCATCAGGTCATCCGCCAATCCCAAAATGGCGGCAAAAATCAAAGCGCCAAGCGGCAGGAATGTTTGAGAACGGCTTAAAAAATTAAGATGGCCGAAAATACCGTCAAAAAAAAGCGATAAAAACCAAAAACCGATTGCCAAAAATAAAACTGTACCCCAAATTAAAATACCGCCCATGGTTGGGGTGCCTTCTTTGGCGCCATGCATTTTGGCAAAAATCGGCGCCCCTTCGGTTCTAATTTGCTTGCCTAGTTTATATTTAAATAAAAAATGGGTCAGCAAAGGCGAAGCAAAAAATGCCACTGCGAAAGATGTTGATGTTAAAATTAAAAGACGTGTTATTTCTCCCATATATAAGCTGATTTCAGCCAATTAATTAATTTTTCCGACTCTCCGAAACGATCCTGCGAACCCAAAACCACGGTTATAATGTCATTTTTAATCAAAAGAATCAGAGAACCGCCGGCTTCGTCGGTAAAACCTGTTTTGCCGGCGATTATTTCATCTGTTTTACCCAAAAGTTCATTGGTATTTTCAAGGCGGTGTTCTATTTTTCCGTCGGAAGAGTAAACTACCATATTTTTTGTTTTCAAAATTTCAAACGCTTCGGGGTGCTTGTTAATAAGATAGCCGAAAATCTTCGCTATATCAAGCGCCGAAGAGTGATTATTGGGTGAATCAAGACCGTCAGGGTTGATAAAATGCGTTCCATTAAGCCCCAATTCTTCAACCTTCTTGTTCATTAATGAAATAAAATCAGTTCTTTGTTGCGCGAGAGCGAACGCGGCATCGTTAGACGATTCAATCAGCATTATATCCAAAAGCGAACGGACGGTTATTGATTCCGATGGCCTTAAATCGCCGTTTGCCCCCTCTCTCTTAACGGCGCTGCTGGAAATTTCAACAACTGCGTTCAAATCATAATTTTCTATAACAACAATAGCTGTCATTAGTTTGGTTAAAGACGCGATTGAACGTTGCATTTCTATATTCTTATTATAATAAACCCTGCTGCCGTCGGTTTTAATTGCCAAAGCCGCCTGCGCCTGAAGCTCAAGATACGGCACTGACCAATCGCGTCTTGGTAAAGTATTTTCGGAATTCCCAAATATCTCCGGAATAGCGGGAGAAAAATCCACCAAAGCGGCTGGTTTATTTCCGATTGGTGGTTTACTTACTGTTTCCGAAGGGTCATTTTTTTTACTTCCCGAAACCCAAATAAAAAAAATCGCTACCAGAATCAACAGAAATTTTAAATAAAAAAATTTATTTTCGTCCATAAAATTCTTCGAATTTTGGTAAATCTTCTATCTTACTTAATCCTAAATGTTTCAGAAAATCAAAAGTTACACTATATACATAAGAACGGCCGTCTTCCGGATTATTTTTTTTGTCCACCAAGCCGCGAACCGCCAAACTTTGCAATATAAAACTGCAATTTACGCCGCGTAAATTTTCAATGGCAGCGCGGCCGACCGGCCCCTTATACGCGATTATTGCCAGTGTTTCCAAGGCGGCTTGAGACAATTCTTCTTCAAAATCGCTTTTTATCATTTTTTCCATCGCTTCTTTTGATTCCGGAGCGGCAACCAATTGAACTTTATTATCCAAAAAAACCAACCTTAGTCCCCTGCTGTTCTGTTCGTAATCGTTGGCTAAATCTTTTAGCAAATTTCCAACTTCTTCTTCGGAAAATTCTGTAACTTCGGCTAATTTTTTATAGCTCAAAGGATGCCCCGAGGTAAACAATAAACTTTCCAAAATATGTTTTTTATCCATTTTGATTGTATTCAGCGCATTGTTTAATTTTGATATCGCCGAAGATTTCATTTTGGGAAAGCTCCAAAACCCTGGTGCGGAAAAGCATTAAAACCGCCAGAAAAGATAAAATGACATCTATTTTAGTTTTGACCCCCCGTGAAATATCGGCAAAAGACGCTTCAACCGCCGTGGTTATTCTGGCTCTCAATTCTTGAATTTTCTGTTCAAGAGTTACCACTCTTTGAAGATTTTTTTCTTCCAATTTTTCAATTTGCGGCAGAGTTTTCAAAAATGATTCGTAAATTTTATATAAATCCCCCGCCGAAATATTTTGAGGCGGGTAAAATACCGCCGGCATATTCAAATACGAATCCCTGCCGAAATACGAAGTTCTGTTTTTTGTCCATTTCCCCAACTCTCGTCCTAAAATTTTTATCTGCTGATATGCCTTGAGTCGTTCTTCCAATTCTTTGATATCGCCTTCTTCCTCTTGGCTTAAAATCAAACCGGGAAGAAGCGAGCGGGATTTAATTAAAATTAGCCGGCTGGCAATAACCAAAAAATCCGCCAAAATTCTCTGGTAATTTTCATCCTCTTGAATTTTTTTTAGATATTCAAGAAATTGGTCTGTCACCTGACTTAAAACAACTTCGCCAATCACCATTTTCTTTTCCTCTATCAAAGACAATAGCAAATCTAATGGTCCGTTAAATTTTTCCAAACTTACTTGATACATTTAATATGAATTTCCTTCAATTGATTTTCTGATATGTCGGAGGGAGCGCCTATCATTAAATCCCTGTCGTCACCGGTCTTTGGAAAAGCGATTACTTCGCGTATTGACGGCTCGTTCATCAAAATCATTAACAATCTGTCCAAGCCCAAAGCGATGCCGCCGTGAAGCGGAGCCCCGTATTCAAATGCTTTAAGCATGTGGCCGAATCTTGCTTCTATTTCCGCTTCTTTCAACCCCAAAATTTCAAATATTTTATTCTGCAATTCGCGCTGATGAATTCTGATGCTTCCGCCTCCGATTTCATAGCCGTTCAAAACCAAGTCATACGCTTTGGCTTTTAATTTTTCGGGCTGGTTTATATTTGTTGTTGCTGGAGAAGTGAATGGATGATGAGATGAAACCAATTTTTTTTCGGTTTTTGAATATTCAAAAAGAGGCATATTTACCACCCAGGCAAAAGCCAATTCATCCGGATTATCTTTATCTTTTCTCAAATCCGGCTTATCGGTTTTATATTTTTCCATCGCCTCATCGTAATCCAGTTTCGGAAATGGCTCGTTAAAAATATTTTTTTCCGGAAAAATATTTTTAACTAACTTAATCATCGTTTCTTCGATTAAACTCATCACATCATTTTCTTCAACAAAGCTCATTTCAACATCAAGCTGGGTAAACTCCGGCTGACGGTCGCCTCGGGAGTCCTCATCGCGAAAACATCTGGCAATTTGAAAATATCTTTCAAAACCGGCAACCATAAGAAGTTGTTTGAACTGCTGTGGCGATTGCGGCAATACGTAAAATTTCCCCGGATGTTTGCGGGAAGGCACGACAAATTCCCGCGCCCCTTCAGGCGTACCTTTGGTTAAGGCCGGCGTTTCTATTTCAACAAACTTTTGGTCTTTTAAATAATCATTCAAAAATCGCAAAACTTCGGAGCGTTTAATCAGATTTTTCTGCATTTTGGGAGAACGCAAGTCCAAATAGCGGTATTCCATCCTGATTTCTTCATTGATTTCGTCTTTCGCGCCGATTTCGAATGGCGGAGTTTTGGCTTCGTTCAAAATTTCCAATTCTTCCGCTTCCAACTCAACAGCGCCGGTTTCTATTTTAGGATTTTTCAAATTTTTCGGCCGTTCTTTTATTTTTCCTTCAATTGAAACAACCCACTCGGAACGTAACTGGTCGGCTTTTTTTACGATATCGCCAGCGAAAACAACCTGCAATAATCCAGTTCGGTCTCTTAAATCAATAAAAATAATCTTGCCATGGTCACGGCGAACATTCACCCATCCGGAAACTTTAACCTTCTCCCCTATTTTATTTATCGTTTCTTCTACAAAAATCCGTTTCATTGCAATTATTTTATCAAAAAAACAACCTCTTGGCAAAGTGGTTGTTTTTTGTTTCTACTTTCTGTTTACCAATCCATAAATTATCAACCCTCCACCAAGAGTAAGAGAAAACAGTGCGGCAAGTTTATCTCCGATAGCTATTTCGGTACTCCAATTACTCCAATTGATGATTAGTAGTACCTTTTAGAAATACATTTCCTGTCAGCAATCAAAAAATTTACGAATGAATCAAAATCAAATCCAATCCCTTTTGGGAATAAAATTTCTTTATCTTTTAAATAATGATAAAAATTACTGCCGTCTATATAGATAGCGACTCTTTCTTTGCCAAACATGCTTAAATTATATGCTATTCGCTTATAAAAAACTACCCTTGCCCGAAGGCAGGGGTAGTGATCATATTGGTGTTAATATACGCCCTCAATTAAACAATGTCAAGCATCCAACTTATCCCCAAAACTCATTACTTATTTACCCCTTCAACTCTGCTTCTATGAATTCTTCAAGGTCGCCGTCCATGACTTTTTCGATTTGGGCCGTTTCGTAATTGGTGCGGTGGTCTTTGACCATTTGATACGGATGGAAAACATACGAGCGGATTTGCGCGCCCCATTCGGCTGATTTGGTGATTTTTTTGGTTTTTGACAGCTCTGTCTCTTCTTTCTTTAATTGCAGAGCGTGCACTTTTGACGCTAAAAGCTGCATTGCTTTTTCTCTGTTTTGCTGCTGGGAGCGTTCCGATTGAACCGCTACCACAATTCCCGTCGGCAAATGTGTTATTCTTATGGCCGTTTCGCGTTTGTTGACATTCTGGCCGCCCGGCCCTGATGAACGGAAGGTATCTATTCTTAATTCTTCGGTTTTCATTTCAATATCTTTGGCCTCTATTTCCGGCAAGACCTCCAGAGCGGCAAAAGACGTGTGCCGTTGTTTCGTTGGCGAAAATGGTGAAATTCTCACCAAACGATGAACGCCGGCTTCATTTTTAAGAAAGCCATAAGCATAAGTTCCATTGATTTCCAACGTGGCACTTTTTATCCCCCCTTCTTCGCCAAGCGATTCATGCAGAACCGCAACCCCCCACCCCTTGGATTCGCAATAGCGGTTATACATTCTAAAAAGCATAGAAGCCCAATCCTGGGCATCGCGGCCGCCGACTCCGGCCGAAATTGTCAGAAGCGCGTTGTTTTTGTCGTATC
>ERZ1292629.3428-Hain-H43-01um-R1-3428-length-12263-cov-9_pt1 | contig 12263 bp, 10 predicted proteins | sample MGYA00564399_ERZ1292629 | MGnify/ENA primary metagenome ERZ1292629 (study PRJEB36523, sample SAMEA6512636) | groundwater metagenome | collected 2019-01-08 | study: AquaDiva: Metagenomics assemblies of 32 groundwater samples | reverse complement strand
CACCGCTTCGTCGAGCAGTCTGTAGAAGCGTTCCGTGCGCAACGGCTGCCCGGCCCCCATCTCGTCCCATGCGCGTTTGAATGTCTTTTCGAGAATCTCCTGCGCCTGCGCGGGGTCGGGTATGCGGCTCACACAGTACGAGAAAAACTCGTCGGCGTGTTCGTCGAAGATGTCGAGGAATTCCAACTCCTTTTGTACGTTGCGCATAAACACAGGCATCATACAACGGGCATATTTGAGAAAAACGGGCAATTTTTCCGCACGATTCCCGTTCCGCGCTTCAATACATGCACAATCGGGGAGTGGATAACTCAAATCCCGAAACTGAAGGGTTCGTGAACTGCTCGTACGTATGAAAGCGGAGTTTTGCTATACTGGTGGGATGAGTACAGAAGAATTCAAAGTGTCGGGCGAGGGACTGCTCGCGAAGGTCAAAGAGCTTATCAAAGAGGGCAACATCCGCCGCATCATCATCAAGAACGAGGAGGGGAAAACAATCATCGAAATACCGCTCACCATCGGCGTGGTGGACGCGCTTATCGCCCCGGTCTTGGCGGCAGTGGGCGCAATCGCCGCGCTCGTCACCAACTGCACCATTCTCGTCGAGAAGCGCGATTAAATCCCTGCCTTTCGTGTCGGCTCACCTTCGGCTATACTTGCATGAGCACTAGTTGATGTGACTAGTAAATATATATTCCCCGGTAGCGCAGCGGTAGCGCAGCTCGCTGTTAACGAGTTGGTCGTAGGTTCGAATCCTACCCGGGGAGCAGAGTACGTATATTGGGTTGCAGAGGGCTCTTTTGTCCTTGTTTTGATTGGCTTTCTTCCAGTTCGAAACTGGCGTTCAGCTTAGGGACCCAGTTCGCGAGAAATTCGAACGCATATGTGTAATTGGGGGTTATTTCTCCCTCATTTAGCGTAAGGTTCGAAAATACGTGGCTTAAGAGCAATCGCCTATCTTCGGGCTGGGCTTTGGCACTGTCGTAAATTGCTCGCGCCTGCGCGGCTAACTCGTGAATAGCGTATCCAGCTTCGTAATAGGCAGCCTGAGCGTCCCCAAGGGCTTTTAGCGCGTCCACAAGGGCATCCTTTTCGGCCTTTGCTTCGGTCATGATTTTTTGGCATAACGTTGCATCTGCGGTGCCGTCAAGCTTGTCGAGATAGGCACGTTCCATCCGTTTGTCGGTCCTTTCGATCGACCGGGTGATATCGTCTTGTTTCTTGGCGTGCGACTGAGATTCTTCCGCATGGCTCTCTTTCAATGCTCGTTCGATCCATGCGAGCACCCTTTCGTTCTTGGGTGCTACTTTGTCGAATAGCGGAAATAGTTGCTCTTCCACCTTGTCTTGTCGGACCCACTTCTTCTGGCTGCAGTTCTTATAGTGGTTGCAATGCCCGTACCATCGCGCTTTTTGTATCTCCCAAGTAATCGTGCCACCGCATTCCTCGCATTGTATTTTTGCTTTGAATACAGGCAGATGCTTTCTGTATTGCGGACTCGCTATCTTTCTATTGAGAAGAAAGTGTACTCGCTCGAATAGCGCGACTGTTACCAGAGGGACGTGACTCCCTTTGTGAACTACACCTTTCCAGCGGACTTTGCCGCAATAGAAAGGATCTGATAACAGAGCGTGTACTCGACTCTTACCGACTTTCGATCCTGCACGACTGCGCAGACCTCGTTTACTCATCTCGATCACAAGAGCTCTCGTTGAGTAGTTACCCGTCCCGTAGAGTTCAAACATGGTCTGCACGAACGGACCTTTCTGATCGTCAATCACATGTATTTTGTGGCCCTTTTCACCAATGGTCTTGTAGCCCAGTGGCGGCTTTGTAGGTAGCCATCCTTGGGAGACCTTTTCTTTCTGTCCTTTCTTCACTTCTTCGGAGAGATTATTCGTGTAGAAGCGAGCGACGGCCACTTTCATGTCCCATACGAAATTGTCATGTGCTTTCGTATTTTTGTTGAGAATAAAGTGTTCCTTGATGAAGTGAATTTCACGAGTCTCTTTTTCGTGCACCCAATCGTCGATCACGGCCGCGTCTTTGAGATTTCTCGTGAGTCTATCGATTTTCTCGCACAGAATAATATCTATTCCGTTTTGGTCGGCATACTGAAGCATCTCCAAAAATGTTTTGCGCGTTTGCTTGCCGCTTGCTGACTCGCTTACTCGAAAAACCTTTCTGATCTCGATTTCCTTTCGACTGGCATATTCTTCTGCCGATTTGATTTGTGACTCAAGTGAATAACCCGTTTCCTCTTGCTCTCTTGACGACACTCTTGCGTATGACACCGCTTTCATATTTCTTATACATTCTATCGCTAATCCTCGTAATAACCGACTGAGCTACCCACATAGCTATTTTCCCTTCAAAGAAGCGTTTCCCCATGTCGGTATGGGTAGGATTCTTTGTGCTTGCCTGCGCGGGCGGGGAGTGCCGTCAGCCCTATCGTCGTTTTTCTGGGTGGAAACCCAACACTCGGTCGTGGGGGGACGCATCCCCGTTTTTACGCACAGTACGTTGTGCAACCCACTCTTCTGCCCCGGGTCTTCCGGACGCTTTGACAAATCGTTCCGTACTTCCGTCTTCTTTTTTCGTTGATCTACGTCCAACGCGCTTTCGCGGCACGGTCAGCGGCAACTACGACGACTTGCAAACAAGCTATGTAAGATCAATCCGTGTCTGGAGTTTTGGAGGCTTTCGACAAAGCCCCCGATCCACCCCCTGCATGAGAGGGCGTACCGCGAGCCTCGGCCTTCGACCGATAATGGATTTTTGCGAGAAGGTCGAAATACGAAACCAGCCCGCTTGCGATAGTGGATGCTTGTTGGAATGACAAAACCACTCCGTATTCTTCACGGACTATTTCTTGCAAATCTTCGACCATCCAAAAAGGTAGAGCCATTATGCAAACATCCGCCGGCGCGGTGAGACGACCGACGGATGTTTGGACCCGTGCCTCACCACACAGAAAAACCTGCGAATGCTGCGTGCATTTTTAGATAGTTGCAGCGTGCAAAATAGACCCTCCTAAAGGGCCCCTTTAGATGTCCCGAGTTCCGCTCACTGTATTTAGGTGTAGCGGCGTATCCTCTTCGGTTGCTTAAGCTTTTTTTCGTAGCGCTCAATTGTCTTCTTGACCGCAGCGGGAGTAATATAATATTTGCGTTTCTCAAGTATTGCAGCAATGAGATGCTCTCGATAGATCTTCGGGATCACAGGCACACCCACCACTTCAGACAGTTGGAATAGTTTTTGCATTGGAAGCCGCGCCAGAGACAAAATGAGACGAACCCTCATTTTCCTCTCTGTTGATTTGATTCTTCGAATTGGTTTGTCGCTAAATAGCTGAAGAATGTCTGCGAAGAGATTCCATCTTTTTTCGACATACATACGCAGGTCATCTTTACTGGCCGTGTCATAAATTAAAAGTTTTATGAATGAGCGACTCATCTCTTCCCTTTCTTTTTCTGACGGAAGCTCGATCGAAAAAGAGGGGCCATAGGGAGGGACTACATTCTTCTCATATCGCGAGCCGAGCAAGATGTAGCTATCGAGTAATTTGATCATTTCCGGCGTCGGTGGCGCATGGCGCTTCAGCATCGCAACTTTCATCTCGTAGTCAGATTCCGTGGTATGTGGATGTGACCTTTTACTTTTTGATCGTACCCATCCTTCGGAGCTACGCTTGTTCGTGAAGCCGCCTTTCGGTATTCCACGGTGAGCGCGGTACAAATCCACATCTGTCTCGAAAGTTTTGTCTAACATAGCCAGAAAGAGAAGCTCCTCACCTTTATTTACCTTCTCACCGCTCATATTCTTAGACAGCCATAAAGGGAGCTTAGCGATGGGCTCGACGAGAGCGAGCAATCGATCTGAGTGCTATGTCAAACTCTTCACCGACTGCCATTGCCACTCGATCGACGTGTGGTTGGTGACTATCTGATCCCAAGGCAAGCATGTTGTCTTTCTCTATTTCTGATATGTGTTTTATGAAAGTGTCGGATCGTTTCCTTCTCAGACCCATCCTTTTTTCAATATCACCCTCTGATTCGATTAGTTGCGTAAGCGCGGAGAGTTCGTGCCAGATTTTAATATCGTCGATTACAGTGTCATACATGCATGTCTCGACATAGACCATGCGACAACTTAACTCAAGGAAATAATAACCCCCGGTCTTTGTTATGAACACCACCGAATCCTTCGTTAATTCAGCTGCGTCCGTTTGTTTGATGAGACCGTATTTCAACAGATCTGTAAGTACTTGGGTTATCTGATCAGAGTTTGCTCCGAGTTTCGAAAAGATTGACACGCACTTCAATACTTCGACCTGAGCTGTTTCTTCGGCCTTGGCGTTCGCATACAGGTGAGCCAACAGACAAAGTCTGAGCAAGCGCAATTTCTTTGAGTGCAGTTTTGAATCAAATAGATTTATACAGTCGCAGCGTAGTTCCTTGAAATATTTCCACTGCCCTAAAATCGCACCCTTGAAAACTTCCTGGAATGGGAACGTGTAGTCCTCGCCACTTAAATATGTCTGTAACGCACGATCAGCGTGAACGTGACCTGAGTTCAGAAAATTGATGACTAATGAGAGGCCTTTTCGAATATTTAATCCGGCAAAAGACTCAATGAAATTAGCCGCCCTCCCCGAAAGCAGACTTTTCTGTGCAACTTCAAAAAGAACTGATAAATCAGGCACTTTTAAAGTCACTCCTCCTGAAAACGGAATATCCGCCTTCTGACCCTTCAAGACCAACCCTGCCAATGTAAATCGTCTTGCAAGCACTTCCTTAAATGGCGGAGGGTCTAACCACAACTTCTTTAGTTCAAAGGCGTCGAACACAGCGTCGTTTTTATGTTTTACGTAGGTCGTACTTCTGATCGAAATAATAACGTGACAGAAGAGCTTTTTAGCCAAGGCCAAGCCCTCGGACAGCACCTGCTTTTCGAGCTCTTCGTTCTCATAAAGATCTGTATTATCTAAAACGAGCACGCACAGTTGATTTTGATTTACATAGCGGAAGACCTTCTCTACGTAAGGTTCAACCTTATCGAAGTCTTTTTGAATGTGATCTGTAATAATTTTCTCAAACACAGCTTTATCCTTTGCCGCTAAAGCATAGGGACCCTCCCTTAGTCCCTCGATCTCGCCCGCGTATGCGGGTTCAATAGCGTTCGCGAAATCAGTTTTGATCTTCTTTTTGCTATCAAGTAAATAATCTCGCAGCCTACCGTAAAGAAAATCCCGAATATTCCCCCCACTACCCATGCTTTCGAAATCGACATAGACCCAATGAGCTCTCCGATCTTCAAGAAGTTTTTTGCCACTTACCAGTTGGAAGTGTTTGAGGTACATTGATTTACCTATTCCTACGTCTGCGATAAGCAGTATCGCTGGCGGAGCGGACGTCGGTCTGCCATATTTGACCAATTTTTCAAGTTCACCACCCCCCTTGTCTGTTCGCACCCTGTAAGCGGGCAGTACTGACACGGGCTTTAGATCAACTAAATGCATCGAAAGAGTGGTGTCATACTTGCTCCGCGCGGTTGTGTAAACAAAGACACTTCGCAAGAATTCAGGATCATTAATTACTGCCTCTGAATGCAGTGCACTATCCAAAGCGGGGGCTATGTAATCTGCCACATTGTTTCTGCCAACTCTCACCTCTGAGTCTCGAACGACAGTCAAAAGTCTGTTATCCGAAATAGTACTCGGCTCGTCATTGAAAAAATCTAACCCGTGGTTCGTGACGTTCTCATTAGAAAAAAATCGATATAGGTCTTCGGCGTCAAGATCGGTGTCGAAAGGAAACAACAGTCGGGCATAAGTGCTCGGGTCGTTTATTGCGTCTCCTGTTTTAAAGAAACACCAACATCGTCCATTAGTAACTACGGTGATCTGCGCAATCTTTGATTTAGCGTACTCTTTTGCTTGCGCGATGGCCTTTGCTATATCGCCACCACTTAAAACCGTGCTATTCAGTCGTAGTTTTCCGGCTCGTGTTGGTGAAGGAAACGAGGCACCAATCTTTTTGGCTTCAATGACTATCGTGATGTCGCCAGACCTTAAAATATAATCGACATATCCACGTACCCCATGTTCTTGTCTCTCTTCTACCTGAATTTGACCGTGCCGCCAATCGAGTACCTCTTTCACAATCCGGTCGACGACATCAAACCGCGTTTGAGCCTCAGATTCTTTCTCGAGAACCTTGTTCTCTATGGACGAACGGACCTCATCAAACACAACAGATTTTTCGCCCCAGTCAGTCATAGATTATCGATAGTGAGCTCCTTGCCAGACATGACAGCATCTTACGCCTCAAAGTGAGGATTTTCCAACATCGGACTCGGTATACTATCGGAAACAGAAAATGTATTTGCCTTGGAGATCCAAGACTCTCTCCCGATGATATTGTGCTCACCATCTCCACCACCTCGAGAAAAAAGTCCTTAATTTTTCAATTACGGTCTGTTTTTGAGATGGCTTGGGCGACATCGAAGACGCTTCGATTTGCGCTCTGGTGGTGGAAGGGGATTCGGTGAGAGTTGGTTGGTTGGTGGATGTTGCCGCGACAAAATCTACCTTGGGTTTCTTTGCTGTGAATTCTGAAAGCTTGAGAGTTTTCTTTGGTTGCTTGACTGGCGTAGCACCGAGTTTTGATGGATCAAACGAACCTTCAAATTTTGTAGCAGGAGACGGATCGTCAGCTGGTGCAACTGCAAGGCACTGATCTTTAGAGTCGTCCCATTGGTAACCAATATCGCACTTGCAAGTGACATCTTTATTTACTCTGTCCGCGTATACATCGACTTTGTTGGTTGCACCTATACCGCTTTCAATTTTGCACCAAACGATGAGGGGGATGCATTGATAGGGGTTATCGGTATCCGGCGCCATTCCATCCCTGCATTCGCATCGATTGGTATCGCTGTTGTAAGTAGCCAAGGGACCATGGCTGCCCTGACAGGAAGATTGTTTCTGAAGGATTTGTTGAACCATTGTATGTAGATCAGCACTCTCTTTTTGCTTCTGTGCGATTAGGGATTGGTAGTAAGCACTTTCCTTTTCCAATTTAGCGATCTCGACCGCCTTATCGGCAATGCTGTCCATGGCCTTGTTTTGGGTATCGTTGATGCATTGGTTGTACTTCGTTAATGCTGTTTGGTACGAATCAATTTGGGACCGGCATTGGTTCAGGCGATTATTGCTTATGTCAGTACCCAGAAGCCCACTGCTTGAATCTAATGCCCGCATCTTTGAGTACTGATCTTCCGAAGAACACCCAATTGCCGAAGGGTAGACACATTGAGCAAAAACCCCAGTTGAATTTTTCAGTTGCAGTTGGTAAAGCCTGTCTTGTATTACTTTATGCTCCTGCTCGAGCTTCGCTTGAAAATCGACCTGTGCTTTGAAAAGTTTCTCAGAGGAATCTGGTAAAGGAACTATATTAAGAGCTTGCTTAAGACCTCCTGAATTTAGAAGTTTGTAAAGGCCAGCATTACTCTGGCCGCCGACACTCCCGATGCCGTAGTAGTTGGAAAGGTAGGTGTCGGCATTCCCCTGAGTGATCTTGCCGGTATTAGGATTTAGGTTTCCCGGAAAACCATAGTTGTTGTAGGGGCTTCCGTCAGAGTCGGATCGGTAGTAAGAATCTACGTATGTATCTGCGTGTGACAGTAAGGGAAACCCGATTAAAAGAAGGAGAGACGCGAGCACTATTTTTTTGCTGTTCCACATACGTTATCTCGTTATCCGATAACGGTGGCAAACATAAAGCCCGCCACCAGGAGGCCTTGCGGCCCTATAAGAGTTTCCCCTTATAACGTTAGCGACGCCCTGAATGACGGGTTTTCTGTCGCTAACGATTCTCACAACCATGCCAACGTTGCCGATGGTTTAGGCCGCGCCCTTACGGGCTGATATTGGGTATGTAAGGCGCATGGTATCACCAGTTTGGGCAAAGTGGGAGCTGCAAGAATTAATGGTTTATAATGGGAAGCAATATGGCGAGAAAGCATAGGATCGGCGGGTATCAAACATCGCTTGTCGAAAGGGCTAAAAACGATAAGAAAACGGGCGCCGGGGTGGGGCGTGGAAATAAGATGCAGGCGACACGAGCCGCTTTCAAGGCATGGCTTTTGATACCGCACACGTTTCTCGGTGCTGGCGAGCCGATATTGCGCGCGTTAGGCATAACGGATCCGGAGGCAGTTGAGTTATGTATGATCAGGACACAGTCGGAGTTTGCTGAGAAGTTCAATGTCTTCGAGCCGACACTTTCTCACTGGAAAAAAGAAATGCGCAACGGCGACGACTTTGGAGATTTAAAGACAGAGATGCGCCAGCTGACGAAAAACGTGATGGGTGCACTCTATCGCAAGGCAATTGCCGAGGGAGATGCCGCTCGTGTAAAACTATGGTTGCAAGCGGTAGAGGGCTGGAATGAAACGATGGGGCAGAATATTACTGTGGAGGACGGGCTTACTGATGAGAGTAAGAAAGCTCTTGATCGGCTTATCGAGAAAAATAGAGTGCGAATTTAGGTCTTAAGCAAGTTCAAGCAGATTGTGAACTTGCCTTGTTATAATGGCCGGATCGGGGAAAGCCTTGTGCCAATCGTAGGTTCGGAAGGCGTCCCGCCAAGCGAGCTTGATAACGACAGACCATCCATTGTGGACGGTTTTGTCGTATGAGTTCTACTAAGATAGAGAGACTCGCGTCAAACGGTACCCGACACCGTTTCCCCCAGCTGAGGCCCGCGGAGGAACTACAGTGGACTGGAATACAACGTATTAGGTTTTTTCAGGAATCCAAATTTGCCGATAATAATTTAAGACATCCTCCGATATCCTCTTGTTTTCTTCCATAGCAAGCCCCAGAAATTCCGTTACCTCGTTTAACCACAGGAAGTTTCTCTCAAAGAATTTTGCTTGAACCCCATCATCAAAGTTGAGTATCAGATGCTCATCATCGGGCCCATTCTTTAGTTTGGCACGGCATAGAATTGCCATTAGAGTCTGTAGAGAGCTTGTAAGCTTGTCAGTGCTCAAAAAGTAAAACCAGTATTTAACCTCCGGTTCTAGTTTCTCAAAGTACGAAACTACTTCAGGAATCTCAAATAATTCTCGAGGATCCTCGTCGTACCCCTTCACAAAGAAAGATACTTTTCCTTGGGATCTTCTCATGGATTTTTTAGTACCTTTGAGTCCCTCAAAATAAGCCAAGAGACCAGAGGTATCGCATTGTTCAATACTCTCTTTCCGTATGCCGATATGCATCGACATTCCGGGCGCGGTAGTTAATTTTGTTATTGCGGCCTTGTACGCAAGATGATCTCGCACACTGCTCGAGAAGTCAGACGCAACACAAAGATCACGCATCCGTTGTGAGAAGTTTGTTCTGAGTGTATTGGATTTCGGTACAAATATTTTCCAATTCCTTCCCGACTTATGAAGGTAGTTTGCGTCAAATTCTGCCCAAAAGACTTCTTCTGGACTAGCCTGCACAAGAAAGATAAAAATAGGGTTTGCTTGATTTAGAAAATAGTTCAAATCTGCAATTGAACCCGAATACCAGTAACCGTCTGGAGTCTTTTCTTTGAAGTAACTCTGGCCATATTTTATTTGCACACCAACACTTCCACCCGTGACAAAACCTTTCTTACTAACGAAATCTATATACGCGTCCAAGCCAAAATCATGTTCCTGCGGAATACGCCTAAAAATCATTTCCAAATTGTCAGTAACAATTTTGGATACGACATTAACCCCCACTTCACCTGACTTTTGTGCTGAAGTTCTCTTAGGGAAAAGCATAATTGGATTGTATATGTAATCATAACAATTTCGAGCTTACTTATCAGCATCGGGGTCTTACTGTTTCTCTCCATCGGTAGGACTCGAATAGATAAGTAGACGAACTATGGTCGACCGTATATGCTTATGTATATGAAGAGACTCGTCATGCCCGCCGCTATTGGCGTATTATCCGTTCTCTTACTAATGCCTTTTCTCGCTTTTGCAAACCACAAGGCCGAGGTGGGCGGCAAGATTATCATCGATTCCAACGACGCCGGCATCAGGGGAACTGACGACGGCTGTGACGCTATTCATTACCACGGTGTCCTCAACGGCGTCGCAGACCCGGACGCGCACGGCTGCGGCCACGGCTTGGTTACCGTTATTCCACACGGCGACGGCGACGGAGAGACAATCCCGCCGCCGCTCCCTAAGGGTCCGAGTTTCCCCGCACGAGTGTGGGCGTGGCTCGGCAGCTGGTTTACGACCGAGCAAAAAGAAACGATGGTAAATGTCGTTGATGTCGCGGCGGAGGCCAACGGCATTGCGCCACCCGGCACCGTGAGTGACACCGTGGATATTGTGCGGGATGCGGCGCCCTCGATAAAGGCCAATGCCGACAATGCCGACGCATACTTTGATACGTACGAGGACGCGCCGGATCGTGATCGCTATACGCTCGAGGGGGAGAACATGGAGAACAAAACTTCTTTCTACAAATGGTTCTGGGGCCTCTTCGAGTAGATGGGCTTGAAAAAGACGGGCCGTCCCTTGCGGGCGGCTTTGTCGTACGGACTAGAGCCCGAGGAATTTATAGACGAGAATCGCGGGCCAGACGAGCGCTTTCAAAACTCCCAGTACGCCGTCCCAAAACGATTGGGCGCCCTGAAGGTAGTAAGTTGCCGCGCCTATCATTCCCAAAAACCACAGCAATCCGCCTCCGTCATTTGCGGAGCCCATCCGACACCACTTTTTCTGTTGCTGTGCTTGTTCGTCCATAGCCTGTGTTTCTCAACTATACCACCTTCCCGACGGGTTCGGTGCGGTAGGCGCATGGCGCGTGAGTGAGGTATAATCTAGGGCAATCTATGGCCCGGAAACCGTGTTATAGAGCCCAACAGAGCCGATAAAGTATAAGCTATGCAACCCCTGTCGCAGCCGATACAGCAGCTCCTCTTCCGTATGCGGGGGTATGAATCCCGCGAGGAACCCGCTGAAGACAGCGAGATAATCGTCGAAGAACATCGCACCGCGAACCCCGCCGCCGCGCTCTACGAAAATCTCCGCTACCTGGTCGATTACCAGGAAGAGCACGCGGTGCGGCGCAGCGCCATCGAACGCATTCTGCGCCGCTCCATTCTGATAGAGCGAAAGACACTCGACGCCCGCGCGCTCCTCTCCGAGCTCGTCGAGGGAGGCTACTTACCGCGCAGCGGTGCGACAAAAGGCGTCGCGCGCAAAATCACACAGAGTATAGGCAAAGCGGTTCGCATCGAGCCCGCACTGGGCGGCTCGGCATCGCTCCGGCGCGCCGTCATGAGTTTCGTCGCGAGCGAGATAGAAACGGTGCTCGCGCCGCGCGAGCATACGCTCGACGATGCGCTCGTGCAGGCCTTCTATCAGACGGTGCAGCCGCGCATACAGGGACCCGAGTTTGAGAAGGACCACCTAGATGTCCAGATCCGCTGCGCCTGCCGCCGGGCACTGCTGGGCTCGGACGACGCGTCGCTCTCATACGCGCTGTGGCTCCTCTACGTGCCGCAGTGGAAAGAGGAGTCGGGGGATTTCGGGCCCGTTGCCGCCAAAGTCCCCGCCATCATTTCGACGATACGGATGAACGTGGGCAGCACGGTACAGTGGCAGATAGTGCAAAAGCTGAAAAAAGAGTGCATTTATTTCCGCATCATCCGCGAGCTCGTGCGTCGCGACGGGAGCCTTTCCATCGACGTGCTCGGCGACCCGAAAAAGATGGAGACAGCCGCGACCGCATTCTTGGCGGAGAAGTATGCGGAGGAGAACGACAAGGCGCGCTCGAGCGGTACTCGCGCGGTGTGGTACCTGCTCTTCACCAAGATATTCCTCGCCCTCGTCATCGAGCTTCCGTACGAGCGCTACATACTCGGCGGTGTCTCCCCGATACCGCTTGTCGTCAACATCCTCTTCCATCCGCTGCTGCTCTTCGGGCTCACGCTCGAAGTCGTCTCTCTGGGTGCCACAAATACCGAGGCGATATTGCGGGGATTGCACGTGGTGCTTTACGGCAAAGATACACAGCCGATAGAGATATACCGCCGTATCAGATTCGCAAAGACCTTCGCGGCGCTCTATGCATTCGTGGCGCTCGGCGTCTTCGGGGCGATTCTCGCGATCCTGCAGGCGCTTTCGTTCAACATCGTAAGTATGGTGCTCTTCTACTTTTTCTTCTTCTTCGTGAGCTACTTCACCTTCCGCATCCG
>ERZ1292629.761-Hain-H43-01um-R1-761-length-35168-cov-6_pt1 | contig 12268 bp, 12 predicted proteins | sample MGYA00564399_ERZ1292629 | MGnify/ENA primary metagenome ERZ1292629 (study PRJEB36523, sample SAMEA6512636) | groundwater metagenome | collected 2019-01-08 | study: AquaDiva: Metagenomics assemblies of 32 groundwater samples | reverse complement strand
AGTCCGCGTTTTTTGAGATAGGAAAAAATCGGCTCCATAAGCCGGAAATCCATACAGTGAATGACGAGCGTTTTGCATGTGTGCATAGATACGCGGAGGATTGTAACAAATGGTTACACGGCTGTCCAGATATAAAAAGCACCCTCGAAAGGGTGCTGTATACACGGCCTAGAAACGACGAATCGTTCCAGCGAGCTCAATCAGCCCGCCGCCCGTGAACTTCACTCCATGCCTCTTTGCGAGCTCCGCGAACCGCGCGATGTCCTTATGATGCGCCGCGAGTTCTGCCGGAGAATCCTCGTGCAGCTCGGGCCCGTACGCGCCGCAGTCCTCGTGTTGAAGCACTTCAACACGTATACGCGGCTGGCGCAGAAGCCACCAGAAAAGGTACGTCGCGAACGGGCCGCCGTCCGTGAACTGCTTTGCCGCTCCTGGCAACGTTACTTCGTGACAGGTGCTCGTACGGAGTCCGTCTCGCGCGGATGCGAAAGGCGAACGAAAATCCACGCAGGTAATCACGCACTCGTCCCACGTCTCCGCGATGCCCGGTGCGAGTTCGGAAGCCCCAAGCTGCAGGAAAACCTGCTCAAACCGCCACGTACCTCTCGTGGAGCGCCTAATGGCATCGGTAATCGCATGGTAATCCTGCGTCCGTTCAGTAACAACCGAAATCGCGACGATTCCGTGCAATTCGCGACATAGCGCGACCTGCTCCAGCATGCGCTGCTGGAGCACCTCCGAACCCTGTCGTCCGGCAAGAATCGCCACGATGTCAGGAAATCGCAGAATGTCCGCAGGCCCGCGCTTCAGCTCCTCGTTCACCCCGGCGTGAGCCATCGGAAAACTGTCCGCGATGACCAGACGATCCACGCGATTGTCCGTCATCTCATTCACCTCCCTTCCAAATAGATTGAACGTGACCGCAAGAGTATACAAAAAACGCCCGAAACGGTCAAGAGCGTTTTTTCATCGTGATTTATGGCGGTATTTTTTCGCTATCCTGATACGCGCGAGCGCGCGTTCAAGGGCCGCCTGCAGAGCGGTATACTCAACATCGGTTTCAAATTTTTTAGTGCGCAGATATTCTTCAGCGCGCGTTCGCGCCGCCTCGGCGCGCTCAATGTCAACTTCCTCAATGCGCTCCGCCGCATCCGCTAAAATTTCCACCTTGCTTTCCGGCTGCACTTCAATAAATCCGCCGGCGACAATCATCGGAATCTCGGCGCCATCTTTCACGACGCGCATTTCACCGGCGCGCAGCACGGACACGAGCGGGATGTGATTGGGAAGCACCGTAATTTCGCCGTCCATTGTCGGCAGCGTAATCTGTTCTACGTCCGCATCGAGATAGTGCGTTCGGGAGTGAACATTTTGAGATGGATGGGCATATTTATTTCGGACTCGGAAGGCGCGGTCGAGGCGTGGTGCCCCGAACGAAACATCGCGAGTGCCGAAGCGGGCCTGGTGTCCCGACCCTGTCGGGACGAGCTCGGCACGAGCGTAGCGAACGGCCGCGCTGGCGGCCGTGAGCGTGTTGAGTGAGTGGGCACCCGCCGAAACCGCGCCTTAATAAACTACTTTTTCACATCCTCAATCGCGCCTTTCATATAAAACTCCTGCTCCGACACCGCATCGTACGCACCGTCAAGAATGGCCTTGAAACCTTTCACCGTATCATCGCGTTTCACATACTTCCCCGGCGTCCCGGTAAACTGTTCCGCCACGAAAAACGGCTGCGACAGGAATTTCTGAATCTTGCGCGCCCGCGATACCGTCAATTTATCCTCATCAGATAATTCCTCCATGCCGAGAATCGCAATGATATCTTGCAAATCCTTGTACCGCTGCAACACCTGCTGTACGCAGCGCGCAACACCGTAATGTTCCTCGCCAACCACGTTCGGGTCAAGAATAGTTGAACTGGAATCCAACGGGTCAACGGCCGGATAGATGCCCAATTCCGCGAGTGAACGCGCGAGCACCACCGTGGAATCAAGGTGCGCGAACGTGGTGGCCGGCGCCGGGTCGGTCAAGTCATCGGCTGGAACGTACACGGCTTGCACTGAAGTAATTGAACCTTTATCCGTTGACGTAATGCGCTCCTGCAACGCGCCCATTTCAGTTGCCAATGTTGGTTGATATCCTACCGCGCTCGGCATGCGCCCGAGGAGCGCCGACACTTCAGAACCGGCTTGCGTGAAACGGAAAATATTGTCAATGAAAAGCAAAACATCCTTTCCTTCTTCATCGCGAAAATATTCGGCCATGGTGAGACCGGTGAGACCCACACGAGCGCGCGCTCCCGGCGGCTCGTTCATCTGACCGAACACGAGCGTAGTTTTTTCCAGCACACCGGAATTTTTCATTTCGTGATAGAGGTCGTTTCCTTCGCGCGTACGCTCCCCCACTCCCGCAAATACCGAATAACCGCCGTGTTCCGCGGCGATGTTCCTGATCAGTTCTTGAATAACAACCGTTTTTCCAACTCCCGCGCCGCCAAACAACCCCACTTTTCCGCCTTTCACAAACGGACAAATCAGGTCAATCACTTTGATGCCGGTTTCAAACACCTCTGTTTTAGTGGATTGATTTTTGAATGCCGGCGCTGGACGATGAATCGGCCATCGCTGCTTTACGCTAACAGCCTCTTTACCGTCAATGACATCGCCGACCACGTCAAACATGCGACCGAGCGTTTCCTTCCCCACCGGCACGCTAATCGGACTGCCCGTATCAGTCACCTCTTGACCGCGTTCCAGTCCATCCGTGGTTGACATGGCAACCGTGCGCACGGTTTTTGCGCCGATATGGAGCTGGGTTTCCAGCACCAGCGGCGCGCCGTTGGATAATTTCACTTCAAGCGCGCTTCCGATGGCCGGAAGTTCTTTTTCAAATGCAACATCCACCACGACTCCGATAATTTGTGAAATGGTTCCGGTGTTCATAGACGTCATGCGAGCGCCGCGGCGCCGCCGGCAATTTCGGCGAGTTCTTGCGTGATGCCGGCTTGGCGCGCTTGGTTATAGGTAAGTGTTAAATCCTGCGTGATTTCATCCGCGGCATCCGATGCGTTGCGCATCGCGAGCATGCGCGCTGAATGTTCCGATGCGATTGCTTCCAGCAACGCGCGGTACACCTGCGTTTCCAAAAAACGCGGAAGCAATTCGGCGTACACGCCGTCAGGCGACGGTTCAAAAAGATATTCACGCGCGACTGATTGTTGGCTCGCCGTTTGTTCCGCGCGCAATCCGGATAACGGCAGTATGGCGCGCCGCACAGTTCGCTGAATGAGCGCAGACTGAAATTCAGTGTACAGAAGCGTCACCTTGTCGGCGCGCGCCGTTTTGAATTCTTCAAGCGCAATATCGGCAATCGGTTTAATCCGCAAAAAATCAACCGTTTGCGTAATGTCCGTAAAATCCGCGATAATCGGCACGCCGCGTTTTGCAAGCGGCGCGCGGCTTTTTTTGCCGACCGTTACCACCGATACCGTAATCCCCTGCGCTTGCGTTTCCTGAATATGCGCGAGCGCTTCGCGGATGACATTGGCGTTCAAACCGCCGCACAAGCCGCGGTCGGAGGTGACCACCACGAGCAGTTCGTTTTTGATGGCCGCCGGTTCGCGGAGCAGCGGATGCGGCAACTCAACGCGGCCCTGCAAACGCTGCAGCATTCCTTCCGCCGCCGTACTGTACGGCCTGCCCTGCACCGCCGCCTCGGTCGCTTTGCGCATTTTTGACGCAGCAACCAACTCCATCGCTTTGGTGATTTTGCGCGTATTTTTGACCGCTCTGATACGGGTGCGGATGAGTTTGGTTGCTACGGGCATATGATATGGTTCCTATCGTCCGCCTTCAGCGGGCTCCAGGATGACCATTGCGGCTACGCCGCAATGGTCACTTTTTAAACTCCTCAATCGCTTTTTTCATCTCCTTTTCAATATCTTCAGTCAATTCTTTTTTCTCGTCAATGGCGGCGAGCAATTTTTTCTGCGCCGTTGCGAAGTGTTTGTGGAATTTCTGCTCCCACGCGCCCACTTCTGCAACCGGAACATCATCAAGATACCCGTTCGTCACCGCGTATAGAATGCACACTTGATGCGCGACATCCATGGTGTCATACTGTTTTTGTTTGAGCACTTCCACCGTGCGGCGGCCGCGTTCAATTTGTTCGCGCGTTTGCGGGTCAAGGTCAGTGGCGAATTGCGCGAACGCTTCCAATTCGCGGAACTGCGCAAGCTGCAAACGCAATTTTCCGGCAACTTTTTTCATGATTTTCGTCTGCGCCGCGCCGCCAACGCGGGAAACCGAGAGACCCACGTTCAACGCCGGCCGCACGCCGCGATAGAACAAATCGGTTTCCAAATAAATCTGTCCGTCCGTAATGGAAATGACGTTTGTGGGAATGTATGCGGACACATCACCCGCTTGCGTTTCAATAATCGGCAGCGCCGTGAGCGACCCGCCGCCGTGGTCGGCGTTTAATTTCGCGGCGCGTTCAAGCAACCGCGAGTGGAGATAAAACACATCGCCCGGATACGCCTCGCGGCCCGGCGGACGGCGAAGCAACAACGACACCTCGCGATACGCCCACGCCTGTTTGGACAAATCATCGTATACAACCAGCACATCCTTCCCCTTGTCCATAAAATACTCCCCCATCGCGCATCCGGCGTATGGCGCAATGTACCACAGCGCAGCAGGGTCAGACGCGCCCGCCACGACAACCGTCGTGTACGCCATCGCGCCTGCTTCTTCCAATTTTGCGACAATCCGGGCCACCTTTGATTCTTTCTGGCCGATGGCGACATATATGCACAGCATGTTCTGGTCCTTCTGATTGATGATTGCGTCAATCGCCACTGCGGTTTTGCCGGTTTGACGGTCACCGATAATGAGTTCGCGCTGGCCGCGGCCGATGGGAATCATGGCGTCAATGGCTTTGATGCCGGTTTGCACCGGCTGATTGACGGATTGGCGCGTAATGACGCGCGGCGCGATTTTTTCAACTGGATAAGTGGTGTTTGTTTTGATAGGCCCCTTGCCGTCAATCGGTTCGCCGAGCGGATTGACGACGCGCCCAACCAGCGCCTCGCCGACCGGCACGGACAAAATGCGGCCGGTGCGTTTGACCGTGTCGCCCTCTTTAATATGCGCGTAATCACCCAACAGCACCGCGCCAACCGTTTCTTCTTCCAAATTGAGCGTAACGCCGAACACGTTACCGGGAAACTCCAACATCTCGGACATCTGGCATTTGGTGAGGCCGTTCATGCGCGCAATGCCATCGCCCACCTCAAGCACCGCTCCCACTTCCGCAACTTCAATATCCTTGCGGAACGCCGCAATTTGTTTTTGTAAATGTTCCAATATCGCTTGTGTTTGCATAGATATTACCCCACTAATGTTGCGGTAAGATGCGCGAGCTGCGTCGCAATACTCGCGTCAAAAATGCGGTCGCGCGTGCGAACCCGCACGCCGCCGAGCACGGCGCGATTTTCGTTTACCGTTACATCCATGTTCGTCAAATCCAGAACTTTTTGAATGTGCGTTATGGTGGCATCGGTGAGCGGATACGGCGTTTCAATGGTCATCAAGTCGCGTCCCGCCGCCGCGCGCTCCACCGCTTCAAAAGCCAGCGCGATACGCCCGCCGCGATGAAGCAATCCGTGAACAGCGAGATACTGCACAAAACCGCGCACGCGGTGTTCAAGCTCATCCGCTGCGGCATCCTTCACGAGTAGCGACAGCACCTCGGCGAGTTGTCGGTCGGTAACCTTCTTGCGCATATTACTTTTCTTTGAGGAACTGCGCGACGAGTTTTTCCTGCCGCTCGGCGTTCATGGTTTCACCGAGCACTTTTTCAATGGCGCCGGTTATAAGTCCAGCCGCATGCGCGCGCACGTCGCGAACCGCCGCGTCCTTTTCTTCAGTGATTTTCGCCTTTGCGGTTTGCACGAGTTTCGCCACCTCCGTCTCCGTTTTTTGTTTCATCGCGCTCATGTGCGCCGCCGCCTCTTCTTCCGCCTGGCGCATCACAACAACAGCTTCCTTGCGCGCCTCGCGCAGTTTCGCCTGATATTCCTGCTCCGCTTGCCCAAGCCGCGTCTCAATTTTTTTCGCGTTATCCAAACTATCCTGAATCGTCTTTTGCCGCTCATGCATGATACGCAGCAGCGGCCGATACGCCCATCGCCACAGCACCAAGAGAATCACCGCAAAGTTGATAAGCTGCGCGATGAACAATTTGAGATTGATGCCGAGCGCGCCGATGGGGCCGGTTGCCGCTTCGGCTTCATTGACCGCTTCAGTTGCGGCGTAGACGATGTCAAACATGACAATAAGTTACAGGGTAAACACCACCACGAGGGCGTAAATCGCAATTGCTTCGGCGAATGCCGCGCCCAACAGCATGGGGACAAACAATTTTCCCGCGGCTTCCGGGTTGCGGCCGATGGCTTCCATCGCGCGCGACACTATCCACCCAATCGCAAACGCCGGCGAAAGGCCGCCGATGGCCATGGTCAGACCTTTCGTGAGGGTACGGATTGACTCCGGGTCAAGTTTCTCCATAACGAATGAATTAGTGGGGCTCACTGGTAGCCACCGTTAAATAAACAAGAGTTAGCATAGCAAAAACCATCGCCTGTATCAAACCCACAATCAATTCAAGCGCCATAAACGGCAATGGCACCAGCACGGCGACCAATCCGGCCATCACGGTTAAAAGCACCTCGCCCGCAAAAATATTGCCGAACAACCGGAGCGAGAGAGACACCATTTTAGCAATCTCGCTGATAATTTCAAGCAACCCCACAAAAAATTCTATTACGGCGGAAAAAATAGCGAGCGGGCCTTTGGTGAGGCTGCGAAAAATGTGGCCGAGCTGGATGAATTTGCCGACGTGCTTAAAAAAGCCGACGGTAACGATGCCGAACACGTGCGAAAGCGTCACCGCCAATACGCCCATGGCGAGCGTCATGTTGAGGTCGCTGTTGACCGGACGAAACAATGGCACCAATTCTATTTCACCGTGCACGCGCAGCCACATGCCGATGGAACCAATGCCCGGCAGAATGCCAATCCAGTTTGAAAACAAAATGAAGAAGAAAAGCGTTCCGACAAACGGCAAAAAGCGCTCCGACTTCGCGCGTTCGCGCGTAACCTGGTCAAAAAATTCCAGCAATCGCTCCAGCAGCCACTCCGCGACATTTTGCAAACCGCGCGGAATCCGCGTCACGCGCGCGCGAATGGCGCCGGCCACGCCGACAAAAAACGCAAGCGCAATCCACCCGTTCACCATCGCGTTGGTGACAGAGAGCGCGCCGATGTGGAACAGCGGTTCAGCCGCCAATGGAGGAATAGCCATAGATTATTTGAGATTTTGATATTCTTTGCCGTATCGTTTTGCCTTGCGATAAATGAGCGCGCCGGAAAAAAGCGCGGCAAGCGCAAATCCCGCGATGAGCAGCCACGGGGCGGTGGCAAAACGAACATCCAAACGATTCCCCAAATATGCCAACACAACGACGGGAATTGCAATGGTTGCGCCAAAATCTCCCGCAATCCGAAGCCCAAAAAGCCAATAACGACGGTCTATCATAAAGCGCACCCATTATACGGGGCGCGCTTGAATCTTTCAAGGGGATAAATTTTATCCTTCGGAATCCTCTCCTCCTTCACCGCTTTTAAGGCCCGCGCCTTTCTGCCGTTTCTTCTCTCGCAGCAGCTGCTGCTTGCGTTTTTTGGCGGCGAAGGCGGCTTCTTTTGTTTTTTGGTAATCAGCCGCGAGTTCGGATGCTGCGCGCGTGGCATCGGCCTCCTCTGTTTTTTCAACAGCCGCAGGCGGCGGAGGCGGTTCTGGTTCAGAAGACGGCGCAGGCGCTGGAGGCGGCGGTTCCGAGTGAGGCCGCGGCTGCAATGTACGTTGCACGAGGTCAAAAATTTCTTGATAGGTATTTTTGGTCTCGTCTTTCGTCTCCGCGATTGCCCGCTTTAATTCGGGCAGACTATTGCGCCGCCGCGCGAACTCCGCGATTACCGCGTCGCGTTTTTCAGGCACGTTCGTAAAGATAGAAAAGAGTGTGGGGTGCGTTGTTTCCGGTCCCACGATATTCTGCATATACGCCCACAAATCGCCGCCGATATGCCGCGGCGTGCGCGGAGACAACGGCCATAATATTTCAGTCAATGTGGCGGTCAATTCTTGAGGCGTCCGCACCTGCCGTTTGAATATGGCGAGACTGCGGCGGACGACCTCCGTCCCCTCCTGCGGGAATTTGATATCTTCTGAAAAAGATTTTCCGCCGCCAATCGCCAAAAAGAACGAGTGTTTTTCCGGCGTCCAAATGAGCACATTCGGCACGCCACCGTATGCTTTTGCGGTTATTTGCTTCGGCATGTATCGTCCCGGCGTTTGAACGCTGACGAACAGCGGACCGTAATCGGTTTCAATCACGTAACCTTGTTTGCGCCAAAAATCAAATTCACGGGCATCTCTTTCTGTCTGCCATTTTTTCTTCACCACCAGGTCGCGAACCGTTTTTCCCTCGTCAATCGTCTCGTTGAGGTCTTCCTCCAGCAACGCATCTTCCGGATTCCGTCCACGTTCCATTATGCGATAAAGCACGGCCGCCGAAACGCGACTATCGCCGGCAACACCCCACAATGTGGCGGCTGAACGCAGATAGAAATCGCGGCGCGGCGGAAATTCGCCGTTGTCGTGCGCGTTGGTAAAAGCGAGCAGTCGTTCCAGCGCAGGGTCGCGCCGGTGATTGGCAAAATCACCCAAACCCGCAGCCAAAAAATAATCATACAACAGCTGCGCTCCGGACGTCTTGCGCTCGCGCGGGTCGTCGGTGTGATGGTCAACGGTTATGCGGTATTCCCCTGACGCGAGATTTGTGTCCGGTGAATGCGCGCTTTCAATGTGTAGCGCCGGAACGGCCTCTCTTTTTGCCGCGGCCGCCGCTTCAAGTTGTTTTCGTTTATCCGTATCCGCCGTATCAAATTGCAGCACAAACGGATGCGCTGCCGCTTCCGTGCCGGGAGGAACCAATTGCAGATGGTCAGGTGAAAGCTCAACCTTAAAACCGGCGCGCTTGAGCACTAAAAGGCCCACTTTAACATCCATATTTGTGAGCTTGCCTTGGTCCAGCACATCCCACAGCTGGCGCTCATTGTCCCATGCCATTTCACCGCGCGTGGCAACGCGAATGTATTCTTGCAATAAACGAGGGCCTTCATCGCGCAATTTTGCGGTCAGCTCCTCGGGAGATTTGTCTCGCAATTCCTCAAACTGTTCAGGATGCTTCTGCATGGCGTGCAACATGGCGAAAAGCATTTCCCACACTTTCCACGAGCGGGCGTTTTGCAGATTTTTTTCTTCATCAAATTCATCCAATTCAACAACCGCCGGTTCGGGATGTTCCACCGGTTGTTCTGCCGCCGGCAGTTTTACAGGAGAAGGTTCAACGGGAGCGGTCTCGCGCGCGGCTGTAACCGGCGCGACAACCGGCGCAACTGCAACCGGCGGCGCGCCGCCTACCGGACGGAATCGTTGCGGCTCCCGATTCAACTGCTCCAATTCCTGCAACAACGTCACGTATTGCCGATTCACCAAATTGTAAATATCGTTTCGGCCGGTGATATGGTTTGGGTCAACCAAATCAACAACACCATACGGCGCGAGACGTTCTCGGTAATTTTCACGCGTAATGTTGTCGTCAAGCGGCCACGTTTCCTCCTTGCCGCCCGCTTTCATCCACTTCATAATCGCCTTTTTTTCCTGTTTCGTGAGCACCCGCTGTCCCGCGTCAAATAAAATACGACTCCGCGCATCATCGAGGAGTTTCATTTTTGCGCGAAGCTCTTCCTTGCGCGGATTTTCGATTGGTTCAAACACTTGTTCCGGAACCGAAAGACCTTCTACCATATCGCCAGTATACCATATACGTTACCACGAAATGAAGCTTTTGGTGTGCGGATTATCGCTTATGCCGAACAGTTTTTCTGCGTTTTCGGTAGTGGCGTTTTTGACGATGGCGACATCCAGCCCCTTCAATTCCGCCACTTTTTTCGCCACCTCCTCCACCATCCACGGTTCACACTGTTTGCCGCGATACGCGGCCGGCGCAAGATACGGCGCATCGGTTTCAATGAGAAGCCGTTCCAAAGGGACGCGGCGCACGGCTTCCAGCAAACGCTCTTGCGCCTGCGGATTTTCCGCGCGCGGCGGAAACGTGATGATACCGGTAAAACCGATATGCAAACCGAGCCCAAGCAACCATTCGGCTTCTTCCTCTGTGCCGGTAAAACAGTGCACCGTTCCGCGAATCTCCGGATGCGGCCGCAGTGCATCCGCAAGTTCGCGATAGGCGGCGCGGCAATGAATGACCATCGCTTTATTGAGTTCTTTTGCCAATTGTACGTGCTGTAAAAACACCGCGGTTTGTTTTTTTATCACCGCATCACGCGGCACATCATCGGGCAGATGATAAAAATCCAAACCGGTCTCCCCTATCGCAATGACCTCCGGCGCCTGTGCCAGTTCGCGATAGTGCGCGTCATCAAAATCTTCTTCGCGGCTCATAAACGCGCCCTCCTTTTCGTCAATAAACCGCGGATGCAAATGAATCGGATGCAGCCCAACCGCCGCGAATATCTGCCCATGGCTCGTTTTCGCAAGCTCCACCGCCGCGGCGCTCGTGTCGCGTTGCGTGCCGACGGTCAGCATCTGCATGCCTTTTTCCAAACAGCGCCCAATCACCTCATCGCGATGGCCGTCAAACGCTTTGAATTGCAAATGGCAATGCGTGTCAAACAGCGGCATAGTTATAACAGTTTCATCACATGAGAAAAAAGCCACGGCAGTTTATCAAACACGCGAACGGAGAACGGCTGCAAGAGGTCAATGACCCATGACTGATTAATGGTGCCGCCAAATGCGCCGGCAAGCGGCAGTTTGTCCGTTAAATAGGCAAACACGCCGATGGCGATAACTCCCTCAACAAACCCGAGCGCGGCGCCGGAGATGCGATTCGCCATGCGTCCGAACGGCACAAGGCGCAATAATTTTTCCGCGAGCCAAAAGACGAGCCCAACCAGACGCGCAATGACAATAAACAGAAGCAAAAACGTGATAACGCGAGCCGTATTTTCGCCCCAGCCGGTCCGCGCAATCACCCATCCCGAAACCGGCACGAAATACTGATTCGCCAAGACGGCGCCTGCGATAGCGCCTACGATGGACCCGATGGACTGAATGAATCCGGACCAAAAACCAAACAGCGCAAATCCCGCGAGCGCCACCAGCAACACGATATCAAGATACGACATACTCCTTATTTCGTTTCAAACCGCGGGAAAAGCGGTTCGGTTTTTAAACTCTTAATCTGTACGAGCATTTTTTCAGACGTTTCCGGCATAAACGGCGCAATCAGTTCCGCCACCAACAATAATTCGGCGAGCATTTCCTTGATACACGTCTCGCTTTTTTTTGATGCGAGATTCTCCCATGGTTTTTCATCTGTCAAACGTTTATTGGCCGCGGTTATATGTCCCCATATAATGTCAAGCGCCGTGTGAAACGCAAAATTTTGCATCGCTTTATGATACGCGGCCGAGCCCTTGTTTGTTCGTGCCGAAGGCGAACCGTATCCGCCTTTGACTGCCAACGTAATCACGCGCATCAGAAGATTCCCCAAATCATTCGCAAGGTCGGTTTCATAACGCTTTTGCAAGCGCTCAAACGAGAAATCCCCGTCTTCACCAAAAGTAATTTCACGCAATAAATAATAGCGCAGCGTGTCATTGCCGTATTTTTTCACGATATCCAGCGGGTCTACCGCATTACCGAGCGACTTGCTGATTTTTTGCCCGTTTATGGTAAAGAACCCGTGCGCAAATACCGTTTTCGGCAACGACAAACCCGCAGAAAGCAACATGGCCGGCCAATACACGCAATGAAATTTGATGATGTCCTTCCCCACGATGTGAATATCCGCTGGCCACCACTGTTTGAACCGTTTTTCATCCGCGCCATACCCAACGGCGCTGATGTAATTGATGAGCGCGTCAAACCACACGTACACGGTTTGCGATGCGTCACCGGGCACCGGTATCCCCCATGCTAAATTCTTGCGAGAAATGGAAAAATCATCGGCGTGGTCGCGGAGAAACGCCGTGATTTCGTTCCGCCGCGCAACGGGTTGAACAAACTCTGGATGTTTTTCAAGGTGTTCCAAAATTTGTTTTTTATAACGCGAGAG